>Ga0222719_10002221_pt1 | contig 17906 bp, 16 predicted proteins | sample C33_34DmetaG_FD_165039 | JGI IMG/M metagenome (GOLD analysis project Ga0222719, IMG submission 165039) | Estuarine water microbial communities from San Francisco Bay, California, United States - C33_34D | ecosystem: Environmental > Aquatic > Marine > Unclassified | place: USA: California... | reverse complement strand
AAAATCTCCGACAGGAACAATCAGGAAAAGGCGAGTATTAGTGAGTATATGGAGGAAACCAAAAAAGTTATTCGAGTATGGAGGGATGGAGATTATCTTGGACAGTATCTCTCTGGACGATACAGTTGCCCAGCAATCCCACAGCTAAAAGAGGTTGGTAATACTTATCTTAAATGTAATAAGTTTTTTCTTCAATGCTTCATAAAAGAAACAAGTTTTAATTTAATAAAAATAGATAGTGTTGAAGTTTTAAAAAATGGTGATGTGACGATTGATGTTAATTTCAATGCTAAAACTAAAAAGCTTTTACTTAAGAATAATTGTCATGAAGTTAAGCTTCCGCAAAGATGGTACGGTTATGGAAGTTATCCCAAAGTAGGTGATGATATTGAATGGAATAACTTTGATAGAGATATTTATGTTGATAAATATCAAGTCAATATTCATGATGTATACATTTGGGATGAGTCTAGAGTTCCTGATTCTTTAAGAGAGGACACTTCGAAATGGCACTTACCGGCGACCTTTCTTCTAAAAGATGAGATGGTTAAGTATTGCTTAGATCATGGAAAGCAGATTATGAACGCTCTTATTTTTGATGCCCTATCATTTCACCCCATTGATTTAGATAAACCAGATAAAACTCCTGTATTTAGATCCCCTAATCCATGGACCGTTAAATATAAAAATACTTTCTTAAACCCTAAATTGAATTTACCCATTGATAAAAATAGTTGTGCACAAGCTTATGTAAAAGAATGTAAGAAGGACTTTCTCTATACTGATTATTTAAAAAACTCTGTATCTTGGAGTGGTGTTTTTCAAATTTTGGGTGGAGAAATGGAATTTATGAGAAATCCTATCGAACCCAATAAAAACTTATTTGTATCAAGCTCTTTATTTAGTCGCTATTCTGCTTTCCATAGTTCAGGATTAAGGTTTTTTTGGGATGGATTAGGGCATCGAAAGAAAAATTTTGATTTTTTAGATGTTGATAAGAATTTACCAGTGGCCTTTAGGTGTTTTAGATATGATTAGATGGTTTTTGTCGCTATTATTTACGTTTAATCTTTATGCTCAGACGGCAGAACAAGTACGTTATTTTTTGGCCTTTTCTGATTCTCATAAGGTTATTGCAAAAGATATCAATAACGTTATTGATAGACCATTTGGGGCCTGGAAGAACCTTATTGAATTTTATAACTCAAAAAGCAAAGAAAAGAAGTTATGTCTAATATATCGAGTGCCTTATAAAGATAAGATTAAGGGAGAACTTAACTTTATTGAAACGGGTGGAAATTGTATTGATAATAGAGGTAAAGGATGGGTTCTAGAGAATATAAGAAATCTTAAAATTAATCTTGGCCCAGATGAGGTAAAGGTAAGTTATGATAAGGGAGAGTTATTATTTAAGCTTTACAACCGTTCAAAAAGTTATTCTTGGGAATCGTCCAGAGAGGTGACATCTTTACCTTTAATGGATAAACCTCAATGGGATGAGTCTAGTTGGCGTTGCAGACAAGTTAATGATGATTGTCAGATAGTAGGCCAAGATAATTGCCATCTTTGCCCAACTTCTACCTATACAGTTCTAAGATCAAAGTGCCCTACCTTTCAGGATAAATATTGTGGAAAAGATCAATGTGGTCTTAAAAACTACCCTGCCTGTATTAGGCATATGTTTGCAGGGAATGAGTTTTTTAGAACAGGCTGTTTTCAAAAAACTGATATTGGTCTTTGCCAAAAAGGGTTAGTAACAATTTGTGATAAAGATAAAAATGTTATTTGTTATTAGTTTGAACTTCTTGTCCTAAAAACTTTGCTGGAACCTTTTGAAAACCTTTTTTCGCTAGGGCCCTCATCCTGTTTTTAAACTCCTCTCTTTCTTGAGGAGGTATATAACAATCTTCGGTGGCCGCAAAAAAATGATGGCATAGTTTTAGAGGCGGAAGAAGAGAACTCAACTGAGTGTTAAGCTTTTTAGTTTCATCATCATAGATAATTTTGGCCCTTCCCATGAACTGTCCATCTTTTGGAATGAGTAAAACGGCCTTAGATTTAATATGGCCATTACTAGCATGAGAAGAAGGAGAAATAATGATATCCCCAAAAAAAGGAGGCATTCGTGAAATAAACTCTTTTAATGGGTCTTTAGGAGGGCAGTTTATATCTGTGCCAGATGTATTTAAAGCTTTAGGTTTTCTTTTATAATCAGCATAGCATCTTGAAGGGGTGTTAATAACAATGATTGAAAAATCGACTTTTTTCTTTCTAAATTCATTTTTAAGATGCAATAAGCTAATAATAGGGTCTTGGACATAAATACCGTTAATGGTTGTATCGGGTCCTTTAAAGGTTTCTAGAAAAATTAAACCAAATTTTATACCTTTTTTTTCAATGATTTTATAAGGAGAGAGATAGGGCCGATCAATTCGGGTGCCAAGTTGAAGATCTATGATGTTTTCATTTAAGAAATTTAAGTTGAACTTAGGGACTTTGGTGGAACTACTAGTTAAGTAATTAAGCGCAAGAAAATCTTTTTTGGTAAATCCAATGGCATCATATTTAAGGTCTTCATAGTGTCTTAAGGTTTTTTCATTTTCATTAAAACTTGTTGAAGATTGAAAAATTTCACCTACATCAATAAGGATAAGTCCCTCACCATATTTTTTTTTGTAAATATTGATATAGCTTTTCATTACATGGCTTCCGCCAGTATGGAGGTTGTGATGGACTAACTTGTTATTAATAATCTCAGCATCTTTATATCTATCTAATTGTCCATGAACTTTCCCTTTAAAGCTGGATGTAACGGCCAAACTAAAGCTTAAGGGATGTGAATTCTCTTTCCACTCAGGATGAGAGTAAACCTGCTTTTGTAATTGATCACGTTTACAAGACAGAACAAAAAGTAAAAGGAGTAAACTAAAAGTTTTCAATTTTTGAAAGCTTTCCGTATGCTTTTTTTAGGGCCTTATAAATATGCTGATAACAGTCTTTTGTTGAGTGAGCACAGATGCTTATTCTAACAACCCCTCTACCAGCTGAATCATCAACTCCCATAGATCTCAAGACTCGACTAGTGACAGGGCTATTGTCAGAGCATGCTGAGCTTGTCGTTACAAATATGTTTTGTGACTCTAGTTCTATCTGAATGGCCTGGCCATGAATACCTGGGTAGGAAATATATGTTGTTCCAGGTAAACGAGGGGCATCTTGTCCAAAAATTATAGTATCAGGGAAGTCTTTTTGAATTTTCTTTTCAAACTCATCCCTTTTGTTTGAGAGATCATTGTATGCATCTCTTGATTTAACACAATCTTCAAGAGCAACGGCTATCGTCTCGTAGCCAAGATAATTTTGAGTACCACCACGATGACCTTTCTCTTGACCTCCACCTAAAATAAAAGGCTTAAAGGTGGAAGGGTCTTTGACGATAAGAGCACCTGCTCCAGTCATGGCCCCAATTTTATGGCCAGAAAGAACAGCGAAATCAAGAGCGCTATCTTTAAAATTAAATTCAGACTTTCCTAGAAATTGTGTTGTATCAGAAAAGAAAGATATATTCTTTCCTTTGATTAGATCAGCTATTTCAGACAGAGGCTGAATAACACCTGTCTCATTATTAGCTGCCATTACTGTAAGAAGAGCAATTTTTCCTTCATACTTAGTAAGTAACTGACTTAGGTCTTCAAGGTCAATTTGGCCATTAGGTAGAGTTTTGATAACTTTAGTTTCAAATCCATCTTTTTCATAACGTGAGGCTACATTATAAATAGCAGAGTGTTCTATATCCGAAGTTATAATGATTGGTCTTTCTTGAGGATTCGTTTGAGAACAAACGGAATAGAAAACAGAGTTAATTCCCTCAGTTGATCCTGAGTTAAAAATAATTTGCTTTGGGATGGCGCCTAAATAACGAGCACAAACAGCACGAGCATTTTCCATGGCCATAAGAACTTTTTGTCCCATTTTGTGAATAGCATTAGGGTTAGCGAAGTGGTCACCATCAAGTCTTAGTCTTATGTAATCCCTTACTTCATTTGATAAAGGCCCGCTACCGTTATAATCGGCATAAATAGGCTTTTGGTTTTCTTCCATAAAAGTATCCATATTATCCATTTCTATATCTCCAGCATTCTATTGAGTGCCATTCTAGCATAGTGCTTATCTTCCTCTGCAACTTTGATAATGTTAAAAGCTCGACCTTCTTTAATGGCATTGAGGCTTGCTAATAACCATCTTGGCCTCACTCTATACATCGTTGTACAAAGACATTGATAGGGAGACAGCGATTTAATTGTTTTATTAGTGTATTTTTGGGCGAGTCGATTAACAAGATTTATTTCTGTACCCACCGCGAATTGTGTACCTGGTGCAGCTTTTTCAACTTGGTCGATTATATAAGCAGTAGAACCAGAGTCATCAGCATGTTGGACAACGTCAAAACTACATTCGGGGTGAACGATAACAATAGTATCGGGAGACTCTTTTTTAATATTAATAATATGTTCTTTGGTGAACCCTTGGTGAACAGAGCAAAACCCGTACCATAATATCACTTTGGCCTTTTGAATTTGCTCAGGGGTTAAGCCTCCGTTGACTTGATGAGGGTTATACACAACCATTTCATCGAGCTTAATCCCCAAATCATAGCAAGTGTTTCTACCGAGGTGTTGATCAGGGAAAAATAGAAGTTTTTGACCTTGCTCAAATGCCCATTTGATAATTTTTTGGGCATTAGAGGATGTACAAATTGTTCCATCATGTTTGCCCACAAAGGATTTAAGTTTTGCTGAGCAGTTTATATAAGTTATTGGTATTATTTTTTCCTTGGTGCATGACGTAAGATAATCATAAGCTTTATGAACCTCATCATCATTTGCCATATCGGCCATTGAGCAACCAGCATTTCTATCAGGTAAAATTATGTCTTGATCATCTCTGGTAAGAATATCTGCTGTTTCTGCCATAAAATGCACACCGCAAAATACAGTGTAGGGGTTATTAAGTTGGGCCGCTTTTTGGCTTAGTTTTAATGAATCCCCAGTTATATCAGCGTACTGAATAATGTCGTCACTTTGGTAATGATGCCCTAAGAGAATAACTTTATCCTGAAGTTCTTTTTTTAATTCCCAGATTTGATCGAGGACTTGTTGATCTGTACAATCCTGCTCAGAAATTTGAGGAAGATGGGAGTCAAAGGTGTTTTCATCAAAGAGATTAAGCATGGCCACTTACCCTTGTGTTATAGGATAACCTTTTTCCTTCCATGCTAGAATTCCACCTTCGAGGTTATATAGGTCTGTATATCCTTCATTAAGTAACATGAGTCCTACATCGAGACTTCTTTTTCCACTTCTGCATTGAAGAATTATTGTTGCATCCAAATCGGAAGGAAATTGATTCAGGCCTGCGGGAAGGGTACTTTTAGGGATGAGTGAAGCTCCTTCAATATGGGACTCATTCCATTCATCTTGTTCTCTAACATCTATAAGGTGGAATTTTTCCTTTTCAGTTATTTTGGCCATAAGCTGGTCTACATTTATCTCTTTGATCATTTGCGCATCCTGTTGAAATATGAATTTTACCAATGTTTCTAACACAGCTATCGGAGTAAATCCATATGAAGCGGCGTATATAAATAAGTGATTTTGACGGAGTGAATTCCCTAAGGATAAAATTCTTATGGATAACATTGAATCTAAGGAAGGAGTCATCAATGGAAATAATCACTATTGCCAACAACAAAGGTGGTGTTGGTAAAACAATGCAATGCTTTCAATTGGTCTGCCATCTGGCCAACAAAGGACATAAGGTACTCGCTATAGATTTAGATTCTCAAGGTAATCTAAGCTCTACCTTAGGAGTACAGATTCAAAGAACCCTTATCCCTGAGTGGCTCATAGGTGATGTCTCCATTGAAGATGTAGTTGTTGAGACTGACGGAGAAGGTAAGTTTCATGAAAACTTAAAAATTATTCCTTCTTCAAGGCATTTGGCCAACTTATCTAAATTACTTATTTTAAGCGAAGGTGAAATTCGAAAAAATGCTGGCCGTAAAGAAAGGCTCTTAAGAATGAGGCTAGAGGAAATCAAGGATCAGTTTGATTATGTCGTTATTGATACGCCTCCTATGCTTGGGGATGAGCTTATTATGGCACTAGTGGCATCAGATAAAATATTAATTCCTACCCAGGCCCAAGACTATTCAATTGATGGGCTTGAAGAGCTAATGGATACATTTGAAATTATTAAAGAGACAGAAAATTCTAATTTAGAATTTATTGTCATTCCTTCTATGATTAATTCGAGAAGAAAAATTGAAAAACAGCGTCTAGAAGAATTGTCTCAATCCTTCAATATCACTCCTAAAGTGAGAAACTTGGTTCTTATGCAAGAGTCAATATCTACAAAAAAGCCCGTGTTTTTGTTAGGTAAAAAATCTAATGCTAATAAGGATTATCAAGAGTTGTGGGATTACTTGGGACTTTAAAAATTAGTTTTAATTTTCACAGGGAAGTGAGGATATTATGACAAAAAAATTTGCACCTAGAGTTTCAAAAAAACAAAGAAAAACTTTAGACTATCTTGATCGTGTCGATGTATCAGTTTTGAAAAAGTCAGATGAAAAGCTTCTTCAGGGAGCAAAATTAAATGACGTTGAACTTAAACAGATTACTGTAAAGGAGCAAGTTCGAACGAAGTTTAATGATAAGTCGATTAAGGAGCTTGCTGACAATATTGAGGCCAATGGTCTTATTCAACCTTTGGTTGTTCATAGGCAAGGATCAAAATACACGCTCATTTGTGGTGAAAGAAGATTTAGGGCCATGACTCTAATCAAGAAAAAGAAAGCTTCCTGCTTTGTTCTTGAAAATAAAACTCCAGAGGAGTTAATGGCCATTCAGTTTTCAGAGAACTCTTCTCGAGAGGAATTACATTGGATTGATAAGGCCGATGGTATCTTAAACTATCAGATAGCGACAAAGGCCTCGGAACGTACAATTGTTAAGGCCTTGGGGATTTCTAAATCAGAGGTTCATAGAAGTTTATTGATTGCTAAGCTCCCTAAAAAAATAAAAGAGGCGGCCAAAGTACATAATACTGAAAAATATGTTCTTTTAGAATTTGATGCTCTTGCCAAGGGTGCCCTTAGAACTAAGCTTCAAAAGCTGATTGTTGAAGGAAAAGTGGTAAAAAGAAGTGAGCTTAAAAAGCTTATTAAAGAGGGGGGAGTTATTAAGGCAAGCAAACGCAAGTCGGCCAGTCTTCCTAAAGGCCTTTCAGCTAATGCTTTTCTTAAGGCCCTTCAGACGAAATCTAAGAGCTTAAAAGTTGATAAAGAGACCAAGGCCCTGATCAATAGTTTGGTTGAAGAGACGAGGGACATTGTAGATATCTAGTAACTTATTGAAATTAAAGGCTTTTTTTACCCTGTAATTATTACATAAAAATTGTGCCTAGCGACATAGCCCCTTAAGATGGTCTTGCCACTAAAAGGGGTATTTTTATGAAAAAGCTATGGTCCACATTATTTATGTCTTTTGTGATCGTTCAATCACTGCAGGCCAAAGAATTGGCCTTCAAGCATCTTGGAAATAATAAAAGAGAATTGGCCAATTTTGTCGTAAGAGAAGATCTGCAGGAAAGCCTTTTACGTCCTAAAGACCTATATTTCTATCTCACTTTGGAAGATGACAGAGGCATTCTTAAACAAATGAAAAATCAGTTTAAGGGCTGGAAAAAGAACGAAGAATACGTAAAAAGTTGGAACCTAAATGGTTTTGCTAATTATAGTGTTGAGTCAACAGAAGGTAAAAAGAGCTACCTTTCCAAAATGATATTAAAATATTTAGATAAAAGAATTTCAGGAGAAATTAAAAGGGCCGAAGAGGGCACAACATTCCATAGAATCGGACAAGTACAAAAGGCCTTAAGCCCTTCAGCAACTTTGAAATTCTCAGATAAAGTTAAATTGAGATTTAAAGGTCGAATACTTGAAGGGAAGGGATCATTAATAATCGAAAACCCTTATATTCAAACACGAAGTGAATTTAATAAAGACGGAGAACTTAAAGTCGTTTTAAATAAAAGAGTTGAGGACCTAGGGTTAACTTATCATACAGATTATTACCCATTAGAGGGACAATATATCACAACCTTAAGTAAAAATATTCTTCCTCAGGTTATTGCAAGCTTAAGCTCTTCACAATCAGATAGAGAAATGCTGATGAGCAGCTCATCTAATAGAACCTTAAGCATGAAGTATCATAAAAGCTTCTAGTAAAAAATTTCCAAAATATTAACACTAAGTTATATTTAAGAGAAAAGAGTTAATATTTTGGAAAACCCTAAAATTTTTTAGTCAAATTATGAATAAATCAAAAAGAAATATACTTATAGTTATTTCTCTTTTAGCGTCTCTTGATGCTTTGTCGAAAATAAAAAAGTTTGATGTCACTTCCTCAAGACTATTTGAGTATTCCTTTAAAGAAGTTTGTCTAAGCTTTAAAAAAGAACCTCTTTTAATAACGGCAACAGATTCTTATAAACTCAATTGTATGGGCGAGAATATAGATACTAGAGAATTTTGTTCTAAAAAACTTAAAACGATTTCTCTACCTTTTCTTAGAGCTATTAATAAAGATCAAAAAGTTATATGTCAGGGAGGAAAAACGGCATCACTTTCATTAGACTGTGTTGGAAAATATAAAGGTCTATGCCGTAATAAACTCAAAAGCTGTCAAAGTTTAAAAGAATTTTATGCTAATGAGCTTGTCCTCTCTTTTGCAGGAGTCTCAGAAAAAGATCATGAATCTCTAAATTGTTATTACTTAGATACTGAGGGCCTGGATCAAATCTAGCTTCTCTTTTAAAGAGGCTTTACGGTTTTTGAGACACTTCTCAAGAGGACTAAGAGTAACTTTTCCATTTTTAAGAACAGTAACGACAGGGAAGTTTGCCTCGATAAGACTTTCAACTGCTAAATGTCCCATCTTAGTTGCTACGACCCTATCATAGACAGTGGGAGTTCCTCCTCTTTGAATATGACCTAAAATACAAACACCTGCCTTTATATCATGACTAAGTAAAAGTTCTTCTTGGATTTTATAACTTAGACCCGGAGTATCACTTTCTGCAACAATAATGATAGAAGACTTTTTTCCTCTTTTTCTCCCGAGCTTGTTTCTTTTTACAATTTGTTCAAGGTCATACTGACTGGAAACAACAACGTTTTCCGCCCCAGAACAGATGGCCACATTTAAGGCCAAAGATGCACTTTTTCTTCCCATGACTTCTACGAGAAAAGTTCGTTCATGACTTAAGGCCGTATCCCTAATTTTATCAACGGCCTCTACAGCTGTTTGAGATGCTGTATCAAAGCCAATCGTATAGTCAGTGCCTGACACATCATTATCTATAGTTCCAGGAATTCCAATTACAGGAATTTTATGCTCTTTCCATAAGGCCATAGCTCCGTTAAAAGAACCATTGCCACCAATAATAACAAGACCATTTATTTTTTTGGCCTTTAGGATTTGGGCGGCAGTTTTTCTTGTTTCTTTTTCATGAAATTCAGGGCATCGAGAACTACCTAGAATAGTTCCACCTCTTTGAATAATATTACCCACTGATGAAAGGTCCATTTCCTTAAACTTAGAGTGTATAAGTCCATCAAAACCTTTATGAATGCCATAAACTTTTAGGCCATGTCCATGGCCGGTTCGAACGACGGCCCTTATGGCAGCATTCATACCTGGAGAGTCACCACCACTACAAAGAACCGCAATATTTTTCATTCCCATTTTTATTCCTCTTGAAAAATTGGAATACCTTCAAATTGAGGAGGAATAGGTACTCCCATCATACTCAAAAGAGTAGGTGCTACATCCTTAAGAGCTCCCCCTTCTATTGATTTTAACTTAACTCCTTTAAGTTTGGGATGAAAAAGACAACATGGAACTTTGGCCTTGGTATGGGCCGTGTGGGGAGAACCATCAGGATGAACCATTTGGTCACTATTGCCATGGTCAGCTGTTAGAAGAAAAGATATAGAGTTTTCGTCACATTTTTTAATGAGCTCTCCTACACATTCATCTAGGACTTCTATACATTTTTTTGCCGCTTCATAATTGCCCGTATGGCCTACCATGTCGCTATTGGCATAATTGACTACATAAAGTCTGTATTCATCATCGTCTAGGGCCTCCATGAGTTTTTTTGTTACCTCGTGAGCACTCATTTCAGGTTTGAGATCATAGGTTGCTACTTCTCTAGGCGAGGGAACAAGTACTTGAGTTTCACCCTTGAATGGTTTCTTTTCACCACCATTAAAGAAATAAGTAACATGAGCATATTTTTCGGTTTCAGCGATTTTAAATTGATGGATTCCTTGTTCTGCGAGGTATTCTGATAAACCACCTTTAATTCTTTCTTTATCGAATAAGATAGGAAGTTTTACTTCATCATCGATATAAGGAGTCATACATAGGTAGAACTCTGGTCTAATAGGAACTTCGAATTCGGAGAAATGAGGATCATTTAAGCAAAGACTAATTTGAATGGCCCGATCAGGTCTAAAATTGATAAAGAAAAAAGCATCACCTGGTTGAATAGCAAATTCTTTATCAAATAACACTGGTGTAATGAATTCATCATAAATATTTGATTCGTATTGCCCTTTAAGGTATTCCTGTGGCGATAGGTTGGTAACGTCTCCTTGACCAGTAATGGTTTTATAACAATGTTCTATTTTTTCCCATCTCCTATCACGATCCATTCCAATGGAGCGACCCTGCATGGAAGCGAATTGAAACTTATCTTTAAAAGGGCCAAGCTCTTGAAGGTATTTAATACCATGATCAACAGGTGTGTCTCTTCCATCCATGAGGGCATGAAAGAAAAGTTTTAAATCCTTATGTTCAGAAAAAATATCTATCAAGGCCTTAATATGATCAATATGGGAATGAACAGCTCCATCGGAAAGCAGGCCCATCATATGAATTCGCTTAGTATGGTTTTGAGCAAAACTTATTAGTTTTTGGAGTTGGCCCATATTTTTTAATGAATTATTTTCTATGGCCTCATTTATTCTAATGAGGTCTTGTCGAACTGGTTTACCTGCCCCAAGGTTTAAGTGACCAACTTCCGAGTTTCCCATAACGCCATCTGGTAGACCGACGGCCGTTCCACAGGCTGAAATCGTTGTATAAGGATAATCGTTAAATAGACTATCTAGATTTGGTTTCTTAGCATCTCGTATGGCATTTTTGTTGGTATTGGGGTTAATGCCGAACCCATCAAGAATTATTAAAAGTGCTTTTTGAGATAAAGAGTTAACAGATGTCAAAAAGTCCTCCTCCATTAATAGGTATTATTTTGTCAAAATGTATAGCACTATAGGACGGGAGTTTAAAGGGAGTAAGATAGCATTATGCGTTATTTGGCGTTTTTTTCATGTCTTATGGCCAGTGTACTTTTAGGGTATCTGACTAAAGATCTAAAACAGATCAATGAGGATAAGCTATTTTTAGGCGCAAAAAATATCCAAGATTACGAAAGTTTTCAGGCCCTTATAAAGGAAAAGAGTCTTTTCATTATTTCTCTTAAAAAAGAAGCTACTGAGAAAAACTATAGTTACCTGAAAAAAGTGACAACCTTTTATCAAAAGTCCTATCCCGATATTGAGTTTCTTGACTTTAATAAGCTCTATTTTAAAAAGATAAAAGACTCAGGTTTTGGGCCTACATATGATTTTTGGATCAAAAATAAAAATAAACTTCAGTTAATGCTATGGCAAGATGATGCGATATCACTTTTAGCAACTTGGAACTCTAAAACGAGGCAAGATACCTTTATTAAGGATATTACCAAACGTCATCCAGAACTTAGCTTCTCGGGGCTTCCATATATAAATTTTTTATTAGATCAATATTCAGAGAGAATAAAAAACCAAGTTTTTCCACTCGTCTTTCTAGTAACATTTATCCTTATCCTTATTTTTACAAGAAACTTGATGCTTTCTGCTCTTTTATTTTTGCCATCATTAACATCTTTTCAACTTTCACTTTTTCTTATTCAAAATCTTTATGGGAGCTTAAATCTCATAACCTCCATTGTTCCCATACTCATATTTGTTATAGGAGTTTCTTTGATTTTCCATCTCTACTTTAGTTTTAGAGAGTCAATGAATATGAGAAAAACCTTTGAGGAAAAAGGCAGACCAGTGTCCATGATGATCATTACAACGGTCATTGGATTTGGGTCATTATATTTAAGTCCTATTGTTGTCATACAGCAGTTCGCTATAGCATGTGTTATAAGTATACTTGTATCGAGCTTGTTTCTTATTGTTTTCTTTACACTTTTTTCAAGTTCTTATCCAAAGGATATAAAAATTTGGGGATTTGAACCCAAATTACTAAAATACTCTCTTAAATTAAAGCATATTACATTATTGTGCTTTGTGATTGTTCTAACTTCTATAGCTGTGTTCCCACGTATTAAGGTTTTGACTAATGCGGTTGATTTTTTACCGTCAGAATCTCAAGGGCGGACAGATATATTAAAAATTGGAAAATCAGTTCTAGGGTTACCGCTATATGAAATTTTAATTAAGAAAAGAAATGGATTTCAGTTCAAAGACATAAAAGAAATTGCAAAAAAAGAAGCTGTAATAAAAAATGCATTTCCTGAATTTACTATTTTTTCTCTAAACACGTTTGTGAAAGAGGCCAATCACCTTTATTCAGATCAAGATGATTTACCTGATTTACCCATAAGCTATTTTACGCTTCGATCTCAGCTTCCACCTCAAATTAACCAGTCTTACCCTCTTGAAGAAACTTATCGAATAACTTTATTTGGCCGGCCTTTGGAAGCGAAAAGTTATGAAAAAAAACTTGAAAAATTAAAAGAAATTATTGGAAATGAATATGATTATACTTTTAATGGGCTTTATCATAATTTAATGAGAACACATGGTCATCTTATCTCAGTATTGGCCAAGAGCTTTTTATATACCCTTTTAATAATTTCCTTTTTATCACTTCTTTTATTTAGAGAATTAAAAGTATTTATTGTTTTTCTTTTGGTTAATTCGCTTCCTGTATCAACTACATTTATTTTTATTTACCTTTTTGATTTTACATTTAATATTGCCTCTGTGATGACCTTTAGTATCTCCTTAGGGCTTATTGTCGATAGTACTTTTCATTATATTTTTGTTCTTAAGGAAGGCAAAAGTTTTAGAACTTATTATCGAACAACTCTAATTCCCATAATAGCAAGTAGTTTAATATTAGCTATTTCTATTGGAATTTTAGGGATTGAATCTTTTCTACCCATAAAGCATTTTAGTTTAGCTTTAAGCTTTACTCTTATTATGGGGCTTTTGTTTGATTTGTTTATTTTACCAACAATAGTTGAAGGCAAAATAATGAGAAAATAAAAGCTTTATCTTTATTCTCAAGTATCCGATAAACCGTCGATGAGTAAAGATAGAAACAAAGTCTTTAATACTTTTAAGTATCGCTTTTATTTGGAAGGACAAAAAGAACCTATTTCTCATGAAGTCGTAATTTATGAAGATGGCCACAGTAGAGTAGATGATCCTGAAGAACTTGAGCTTTTTAAAAGCTTTACAGAGCTAGATAATAACAAATGTGAACATTGTCCGTTAAGTAACGAAGAGGTTAAGCATTGCCCAGCAGCTATGAACTTGGCATCTGTGATAAATACCTTTAAGGAAATTAAAACGAGCTCTGAAGTAACTATAGAAGTGGAGACTAATCAAAGGACTTATTCTTATAAGGGAGTTTTGACAAGAGGGCTTCATTCTCTTGTAGGTCTAGCAATGGCCTCCAGTGAGTGTCCCCATATGAAATTTCTTAGGCCAATGGCCATGTTTCATCTTCCTTATGCCGATGCTAATGAGACGATTATTCGATCCATGTCTTTTTGGCTACTTAAAAATTATTTAAAAAAACCTGAAGAGGCCATCGATTTTAATCCCTTATTTAAAAAGTACGGGGACGTAGAAAAAATTAATGCGGCCATGATGGAAAGAATCCGTACCTTCGAAGTTGATGATACAGGTATGCATGCCATAGTCATTCTCGATAGTTTCATCAGTATATTTGGTTTGAAATTTGAAGGAAATATGGATGAACTCAGAAAAATCTTAGATGATGAATAAAAGAATTTGATCTGATCTAAAATTGCCTTAAAATATACCCAATGACTTTTTAGGAGCACTTATGGCCAAGTATATTACTGATACTAAAGACGTTTTTTTTAACCTTTTTGAATACTTAAAAATTCATGAAAACGTAGAAGATCTGGGGGAAGATGATCTAAAAGAAGTTATTAGGGAATTTGATAAATTTGTAGAAAATGAAATATATCCTGCTCGTATTCCAGGAGACCTTGAAGGAGTGAAAATTGAGGATAAGCAAGTCAAAGTAACTCAAAGCTACCATAAGGCCCTCAAAGCTTATTATGAAAATGGATGGTTTGCTCTGGCCATGGAAGAAGATATTGGTGGAATGCCGGCACCAATGTCGATTTATTTTTTAATTAATTCTTTAGGTACCGGTGCTAATACGGCCTTTATGATGTACCCAGGTCTTTCAAAAGCAGCTCTAAACCTTTTACTTGCAAAAGGATCACAACAGCAAAAAGAAGCAATAACAGGACCTATGATGGAAGGTCGGTGGGGCGGAACTATGTGTCTTACTGAACCAGAGGCCGGAAGTGATGTAGGAAACTGTAAGACTATGGCGAGGCCATTAGACAATGGGAAATATAATATTAACGGCGTAAAGATTTTTATATCTGGAGGTGACAATGATCTTTATGAAAATATCATTCACCTGGTTCTAGCAAGAACGCCAGGGGCCCCGGAGGGTGTTAAGGGGCTCTCATTATTCTTGGTTTCCAAATACAAAATCAATGAAGACGGAGCACTTGGTGAGATAAATGATGTCATCTGTACTAAGATCGAAGAAAAAATGGGAATACATGGCTCTGCAACTTGTGAACTGAGCTTTGGTGAAAACAATAATTGTGAAGGAACACTTGTTGGAGAAGAATTTGAAGGAATTCAAAATATGTTTCTTATGATGAATGAGGCCAGGCTGATTTGTGGTATACAGGGCGAATCACAGGCCAATCTAGCTTATGAATTAACAAAACAATATGCTGAGGAAAGATCCCAGTTTGGAAAAAATCTCCTTGAACATCCCGATACTAAAAGGATGCTTTTAAAAATGAGATCGATGTCACGAGCTATGAGGGCCTTGTCTCTTTATACAGGAGATCTGTTTGATAAGGCCCAAAAAGATCCTAAGGTTGAAGAAGAGATAGCTCTTCTTACACCAGTATGTAAGGCCTATTGCTCGGACCGAGGGTTTGAAGTGAGTGTAGATGCTGTTCAGGTTCATGGAGGATATGGTTATTGTACAGAATATGGGATTGAACAATTTGTCAGAGACTCCAAAATAGCAACTATCTATGAAGGAACTAATGGAATTCAGGCCATTGATTTTGTAATGAGAAAGATTCTAAAAGATAATGGTGAGTCTATGAAAAACCTAATGGCCAAAATCACCAAAACACTTTCAAGCCCTTCTGCAGGTAATTGGTCAAATCAAGTCGGTCAAATTGGTAAAGTTCTTCAAAATGGCCAGGGTATTTTAGATAAATTTGGCAAAAGCGCTCAAAATAAAGATTTTGATAACATACTTCTCCATTCAACAGACTTTTTACGCTTTTGTGGTAATGTTATTTGCGCATGGCTACTTTTGGATCAGGCGATAGAAGCCGAATCAAAAGTAGGTAACGCGAGTGAAGAAGATAAAGAATATTATCAATCAAAAATTGATGATTTTATTACTTTTTGCAGACATTACCTCGTTGAGAACGATGGTTTGGCCACACTGATACTAGACGAAAGCAGTCAAGAACTAGGTATGAAAATTTAATCGTATTCAATAGATTCCCATTTTCATATAATACATTTATGGATTTGGAGCAGATTTTCCAAAAAATTGAAGAATTTAATCAAAACAAGCAGGGAAGTAGTGACCTGCATAGTGAAACTATATTTGTAAACGGAAATGGGCCAGAAAAGTTTGCACCACTTAAATGGTTAATCAAAAAACTCCCTCATCTTACCAACGGTGACCAGCTACTAGGTCATGGGTTTATTCTTGATTCGTATGGAATGTATGACGAAAAAAACTTTAAGCAATCATATGAAAGGCTTTTTCAGCGAAAATTAACTAAGGAGCAAGGACAAAAAACTATTATATATACAGCTCCAGATAATAAGGGGGTCTTTGACACGATAGAAAGTATTCATGACTCTTTTGAAAAACTGAGAAGCAAAAATATAATTCTTAATGGTAAAAATCTTCCAACACAAATTGGTGAGTGGTATGCAAGATGTATTTTTGGTCTCATTCAAAAGAAGTCTGCATCTCAAAGAGGGTTCGATTTTAAGCAAGGAAATGACCAAGTCGAGGTTAAAGTACACTGGAGTGATACATCCTCGCCAAAAGGTGTAAAAATTAAAAGGTCCCTTCTTCAGCTGAGTAAATATTTAGCGCTCATCTATCTCAGTAAAAACTTTATGATAAGAGAAGTTTGTTTTCTTGATAGTGAATTCGTCCTAAGAAAATTTGCAACCAAGGGGCATACCATTTTCTTAAAAGATCAGGATTTACAGGCCTATTTTTTTAGTAAATCCTCTAAGCATGATAATAAAGTGAAAAATCCCACGGCCTTACTAAAGTTTGCCAAACCGACTTTTGCTTTAAAGATTGCAGATCGTTTTTCTTAAAATTAGAAAGGGGAGCGTTTTAATTCGACCATTGAGTTTTTAAAGTTAATGGCCCTTTGAATAAGCTCCATGTAACTGTCAGCTCTATCGGGATCAAGATCACCTAACGTAAACCTTTTAACCCTCCATAAAGCAATAGAAAATAGTCCTAATATGATTGAATGATTCAAAAACTCTCTCTCTTCTAAAGGCAGAGGACGAATAGACTCATACCCACTCATGAAGGATTTTATAAGAGGCCTAATGATTCGTCCTTTTTCTAAGCATGTTCCTGAAATGGAAATGCCAATGTCAAAAATATAAGGCCCTAGACCCGATTGCTCAAAATCCAAAATGGCACTGAGGTTATTATTGTCGAAAAGAGTATTATCATAATAAAGGTCACCATGAATGAGACCTTTTTGAAAATTAATATCAAGAAACTCTTTCAACTGGTCCTCAAAAATACGATTAAAAAAAGACTTGAAGTCTTTAGGACATTCAGCAGAAGAGGAAAAATCAAGAATTTGTTGAGGCCCATAGCCAACCTCACTCTGATCCCTAATATCATCTACATATCCATTAAGATCAAGGCAATGAAGTGTGGCCAAACCTCGCCCTATTTCTTTACATGTATAATCACTTGGCCCAGGTGGAATACCCTCAACAAAAGGAAAGATGACCCCTATTTTATCCCCATGTTCATAAATCATTTTCCCTTCTTTTGTTTCTAAGCAGCAAATAGAGTAGGAAAAATTCAATTTCTTAAGTATTTTTAAAATGACTTGTTCTTTGTGAAGTTGCTCATGGTCCTTATCATTAGAGATTTTGAGGAGGTATTTCTCCTTTTTCCCCTGTCTATTAACTTCAACCTGATAGTTTGAATTTGAAATTCCGAGACTTAGAGGAACGAAATCGAGAAGCGTCCCGAGGTCATAAAATCCAACAATTTGATTAATTTCATCGAAATCAAGTTCGGTGTATACCGCCATATTCCTTATATTAACACTTTGTCTAATTGAAGCAACAAGTTATTGTCTTGTCCCCCCTTATTGAGGGTGGTATAAGAGTTCCATTATTT
>Ga0222719_10002220_pt1 | contig 17909 bp, 36 predicted proteins | sample C33_34DmetaG_FD_165039 | JGI IMG/M metagenome (GOLD analysis project Ga0222719, IMG submission 165039) | Estuarine water microbial communities from San Francisco Bay, California, United States - C33_34D | ecosystem: Environmental > Aquatic > Marine > Unclassified | place: USA: California... | reverse complement strand
ATTACTCTGTAAATGTACGAAACATATTGGTTAAAACCAAATCTTTAATGTTAACAAATTGTTAAATCTTCACCTCAAACTTTTTATTCAAGGTCTTCGCCAGTTGAGTCATATTACTCGTATCGATAAATTCTGCGTCCTTACCATACATTTGAGTGAATGATTCCATAGCACCACCATGTCCGAAGTCGTAGTCAGCGATGAAGTAGGATAGGACTTGGACACCGGCTTGTCTCATCTTCTTGACTTGAGCTGCCGTATGTTTACGAGCAGCAACACCACCATATGAAATCTGACCATTGTCAAACCCTGGCCAACCATCGGAGAAGTTGATAAGGTAAGTATCAGTACCATTCTTGGTCTTGGTCAACTCATTGAGGATAGCCTCGTAACACAATCCTTCAGGCGTAGTACCATCATAAGTGATGTACTTAAAGAGTTGTTGAATCTTGGAGAACTTGTCCTTACGACTATCGTAAGCAATTAACATTAGTGGTTGAACACTTGCGTAATTACCAGGAGAGTAGTAAACACCTCGATAAGAAATTACCACGTTGATGTTATCGGTCATTGAAGCCGCCTTAGCGATGGCGACAGCAGCCGTTTGAGTATTGAACCACTTCTTACCACTCATCGAAGAACTTGCGTCAATTGAGATGTGAAGTAGAACTGGCGTTGATTTGTTAATCAAGGTTTGTTCGAAGATGTCGAAGTTACCAAACCCAATCTCGTGAATCATACGACCACTCAACTTACCACTCTTCATTCGTGGGGTAGTGAGGACACGTTCTTCGGAACGAGTCTTGAGCTTCTTACCAAGGATAGTACCCAACTGAATACCTTTCTTAATGTAAGGTTCATTTCGGTCAGCACTCCATGGTGATGTTGACAACATACCTACCATGCCGGAGTCAATCAAACCCTTGGTCATATTGTTGATGATGTAGGTTTGAACTCCGTTGGAACCCGTTGACCAATCACTTTTGTTAAAACCCTTACCGGTCACTTCTGATTTAATGTCTGCTTTGTCAAGTTGGTCAATCTTGTTTTTATCAGCCTTGGAGATTTTCTTTTTGGTAATCTCACCCTCCATGAAGTCATTTTGTTTCTTAATGGCGTTGTCCAACATTTTCTTTTGGCGGTCTGAAAGTGGTTCGTATTGACCACCAGCCCCATTAGGGTTACTACCAACATTATCAATACCAATGTCATTATTCTCATCAGACTCTTCACCATCATTACCATCAGAAGGAGTTGAAGTACCTTGACCCTCACCAGACATACCCCCACCACTTTGTTGGTTGTTGGTATCACCACTCATTGATGATTCGCCATTAGTATCACCATTACTTTCTTCATCAGAGTTAGAGTCAGAACCACTTTGACTTTGAGATTCAACTGAAATGTTCTTCTCAACAATCATCAAAATCTCACCAGCAACCTCAAGTGCGTCCCAAGAAGTCTTGAGTCGAGAGATGTTACGAAGGTCAAGGACATTCCAAATCTCACGAAGGCCCTTGAGAGCGTCAAGGTCACGATTGGTGTTGGTCAAGTTGATGATACGGAACATATAAGAATCCCAATCCTCATCACGTTTTTCTGAAGACTGAAGACCTTTGTCAATCACATTTGAGTGAAAGTATTTGTCATACATAGACTCGTAGTAACCACGATAGCCGGGAGCCGTAGTGTAAATGTGGTTATCGATTCTTCGGTCTTCAACGTAGTTAAGAAGTGACTTGAGGTTATTGGAGATTAACCATTTAAGGTCATCAACACCACAATTGTAACGATTAGCCAACCACTCTTTATTAATGGTAGATGGTAGGAAACCATTTCTCATTTCAGTCAAAGTTTCGAAATCGGTCAAAGCAATGTGAGACCCTTCGTGAAGAGCCAGACCAACAACAGGGTCAAACTCCTTGTCATCCAACTTAGCGGAGATAGTAACTGACTGACCATCAGTATAAGAATCCTCACCACGACCGTCGAAGGTCACGGGGATTGACTTACCTGTAACGATGTTTACGAAGTTACCGATAGACCTTTTGTAGGCCATCAACTTCATTAGGTCACTTGACTTTTTCTCAACCGTGGTTAGGTTGTCATCGGACGCTTCAAAGATTGAATTGTCAAGCCAGAACGATGAATAGGACATTTGATTTTTCATATGCTCTCAATGATTACTTTATAAAAGTAGTGAAAAAAAGGGAAATAAACAAGTTTCTAATGTTAAGAAATTGTTAAATCTTTTTTGTGTTTCTCTTTACGAGAATACGTTTTTTTGCTCTTGTGAGTTTGTTGAGTGGTCTTTTTACCAATATGATGACTTGCCTCACCGGCAGTCCACCCACCATTGAAGTCCAAACTTTCTTGATATGATTTCTTCTTCTTCATCACAAATACATACAAATGTAATGAAAAAAAGTGAGATGGCCAAGAAATGAATGTTAACTATTTGTTAAATTTTAATCTAACTCTATCCGAAATTGGTATCGGGTCTCCGTTCTCATCGATACGAACGAACTTAATATTAGTAGATAAGATAACCGATTGTACGCCAGAGTATACATTATGTGCTCTTGCTTCAAGATATAATGTAAGGGATGTGTTACCAACCTCTTTTACATCACCATATATTTTAAGGAGTTGACCTTCTTTAGCAGGTCTTTTAAATAGACACTCATCAATCTTGATGGTGACCATACGGGGTGTATCAGCAACTTCCATGGCGAGTGCAGCACCCGCAGCATCCAACCAAGCAAGTAGCTTACCACCAAATAGATTAGCATGGAATCCTAAATCGGATTTCTTAATAGGATGTGTACTGATTAACTGCATTTTAAAATGGTGGTTCTAATAACCATTGTTTAATCTCTTCTCGTACTGAATCATCTTTTTGTTCCATCCAAACAAGTTGCCACTCATCTCGTAGATATCTTCTATGATGTTCCAACAACTCATCACCTCTATCAAGATAGGTAACAATTCCTTTCAGAACTGCATAGGTCTTATTCTTTTCAACTTGACTCCATTTAGAGTTTTCTATAAGTTGATACATCACCAACACAATCTCGGCTGGTGATTTAAACGACCATAGTTTTTTGATGTACTCTTGTTTAGTTTCCATTGATACCTTGAGCGAAAGACCGGGTTCGAACCGGCGACCCTCACCTTGGCAAGGTGATGCTCTACCAACTGAGCTACTTTCGCTTATAGAGCGGAGAGGTGGCTCTGCCCCACCATCTTTGTACTGGACGTACAACGAGTTTCTCTTAACTCCTCCCCCGCATTGTTGGGTAGTAATAATCGGTAGCCCATACTTTAGGCAAGGCCTTTAGTAATTGATGTAGCGGTTTTATCCACACCTTTAATTACTACCCTTGAGCGGAAGGTTGGAACTGCCCCAACACCTTTTATCTGGATGATAAACGACTTTCTTTTAAGTCTTCTTCCGCGTTTGTTATACAAATATACAAAATTATTTTTAAATATCAAAATAAAAATTGATAATCATCTATATTTGTTGAAATTTGTAATCTAATCCAATCAGAGTTGTAATCACCAGGTATGGTACAATTGGTTCGAAACTCAATATTAGATGGTAAATCAATTGTAGTATTACTTCTAATGTGTACCCAATTACAATGGCCGTCATAAATTTCATAACCATGCTGAATCAGCATACCCATTAATTGTCGTTTGGTTTGAGTTACACCATCGATATATTTATACACACTCTCTTTATTGTTAATTAAAGTTTGTATCCATTTAACACCAAGTCCACTAACCTCGTACATATCTTTATACACCATTAGGTTCTCAATGTTTTTATTTTGTGAAATAATTACACCAACCCTAACTCCAGCAGACCCCCATGCTTTTGACATAGAACGAATAACAAATAAGTTGGGGAATCTTTCAGTTAATTGAATTACACTTTCAGTTTTACTAAATTCAATATATGCCTCATCAACTAAAGTAGGTACACCGCAATGTAAAATCTTTAACAAGTCACCACGAGATATTACATCCCCAATTGGCGATGATGGGTTTGACAATACAACAACACTATCTTTCGTTATGTTGTAGATTGTATTCTTAACATCAAACTTACCAAGCTGATATGGTACACTAATAACACGCATACCCATCATATTAGCATATACATTATACATACCAAAACATGGGTCTGAAAGTATAACCTCTTTGTCAGAGTGGAGTTCAAAGAAATATTTAATACATCTATCACTACCTGCACCAATCATTAAATCAGTTCCATTTGGTATATTATAAAACTCCTTTAGTTGTGGTCTAACCTCCTCAACATTTGGATAATACCTAACATCAGTATCTCGTAGTGAATCAATAAACGACTCCCATATATTATTCTCCCACATATCGTTACGCTCGGCTGAGTGTAGTCGGAGTTTATCGTGTGGTATGATTGGATTATTCTTTCGTTTCATCTTTTTTAAAATCTTTATATGGGTTTGTGGATTCTAATTTATTGATGATTTTCTTCATCTCACTAATAACAAACTCCCTACGATGTGTAGTAGCACGTTCAAAAACATCTTGGTCTTTTTCTTTTGTATTCAATCTAACTTGTAATACAATCCCTTTACGATGGTGACTTGTATAGTTAGCAGATGACCCATGCACCATCAGATGATTGAAAAATAAAATATCACCAGCCTTCATAGTTACTGTCTTAATACCATAGGTATCATTTAGATACTGAAGTGTTTTTGTAGTTAATCTTCGTTTGTGTCCAAGGTTATCTCCAATGATATCTTGATGTTCTAACAATCCAAACTTATCAGAACCAGGAATAATCTTTAAACACCCATTATCAATTGTATGGTCATCCAATGCAATGTAAATTTGCATAAAGTTTTCGTGGTCATCGACTGTATAGCCAGGAGCATATGTATCGATATTAGACATCTCTTGATGCCACTCAACGGCACTACCAAAGAACGCTCCCTTATTATTTACAATGAGATGGTTAAAGGTGTAGTTATCACTCCTAAATAAAGTAGTACAAAAGTTTTGTATATACTCGTTTTTAGGAACTAAACTAAACACCTTATCATCCACCAAGTTCCCGTAGCCCCAAGGAACATCACTATATGGAATGTACAATTTAGGTTCAATAGTTGAGAGTTGTAATTTAAGGGCACGGATAAAATCCTCACCAAGAATTCCTTCTGCGAAGTAGTACCCATCTTCTCTATATTTCTCTATAACATTTTCCATATCATAAAACATCTGACTGCGTTGAGCCTCCAGTTGGATTCGAACCAACGACCCCGAGATTACAAATCACGTGCTCTGGCCAGCTGAGCTATGGAGGCTTTTAGACCCAATCACCTCACTGTCTGCAGGTGCATGAGGTTGAAGAGCTAATTGCGTAACAACCTAATTGAGTCATCGGTAGTTGATTAGGGTTCTACTACCAAAACCCATAGGCTAGACTCAGCGTCTTTCCTACCTTGACAGGGCAGATGCGGAGAGTCAGGGATTCGAACCCCGGGTACCTTGCGGTACGCTGGTTTTCAAGACCAGTGCATTCGACCACTCTGCCAACTCTCCCTAATTGTTATCCTTTTAACAATTCTCTACTATCCAACTCATCAAACCCACCATACTCTTCACCGAAGTTATCACGAAGGGTTGATAATTTATCAGTAGCATTGGTCAGTTGGTCTACCAATGTATCAAGTTCTTCAGTATGTTGGGGGTGTTCTCCAATAGCAACTGGTGATTCAAAGTAAATAGAAATTCTGGCTCGTGCGTCCATAATCTCTGCCGTGTACTTTGATTCCAATGCTTGGAATAATCTTCTTGAAATCTTACTCATAACTTAATTGTTTTAATCCAATATAAATATGTTTCACAACATTAATAAACATAGTAGCCCGTAGGGGAATCGAACCCCTCTTTCATCCGTGAAAGGGATGCGTCCTAACCGATAGACCAACGGGCCATTTGCGTCGGGAAGACAGGACTCGAACCTGCGACCCTCTGGTCCCAAACCAGATGCGCTACCACCTGCGCCACTTCCCGAACTGGTTGTTTTAGGACAACCATAACCTGCCTACTTTAGCTCCACCTTATTTTTCCAAGGAACAAGGAAACCTTCAGTACACGCCTGGGTTGTACCCCCTCAAGGATTCGAACCTCGATTCGCTGAACCAAAATCAGATGTCCTGCCAATTAGACGAAAGGGGTAAATGGTACACCCAACAGGAGTCGAACCTGTAACCTACGCATTAGAAGTGCGTTGCTCTATCCAATTGAGCTATGGGTGCTCGTTAATAAGTTAAAGAACTTTGTACCAAAGGTGGGAATCGAACCCACACGGACATTACTGTCCAAGGGATTTTAAGTCCCTCGTGTCTACCTATTCCACCACTTCGGCATTTTTGGTGATACAAATATACGAAATAAAATTCACACCACCAAATCAGTATTTAGCTATTTGAGTTTTAACTTTCTGAATTAATTCGTTATCGGTCAGGTATGGAATCAACTCCTCCAACAACGATTTCATAAAATCTTTGGATTTCTTTTTTGAGATTTCTTGATTGTGATGTTCCACTTGATATAAGTGATATGCAATTTCATCAACCGATTTCAACTTGTTGTAGTATTTGCTCAATCTCTGGTCTATCTTACGACTACGACCAATATCAGTAATAGTTGGAAACGCCTTGTGTAGTTCATCCAATCGACCCTTTAGGTATTGAATCTCCAATAGTTTGTGTAGTTCTTTTTCGTTCATAACAATTCTTTTGATAGTTCAAAATAATGAGAACACTTATCATTATCGTGTAGTGGTATTAGACTAAACAACAATGATGCGGTTATCAATTTAATATTAGTTAACTCTTCCATACTAAACTTACTTTCAAAATATTTTTTGATTCGTTGTCTGTATGATTCAACCACATACTTGTCTGATAAGATTTCATCATATCCACAAAGTGATTGATATATTTTTGCGTAATCATAATAGGGGTCACCATAAATTCCAAACTCACTATACTTAACATCAATAAATTTGATATTACTTGTTGAAGTAAAGATGATATTTGTAAATACACAATCTCCATGATATGCAGATAATTCAATTCCATGCTTCAAATATAAGTCTAATCCATTTCGTATTTTAGAATAAACAACATCGGCATTATCAAATTTTGAATAATCATATTGTTTGTACCTATTATCTATTTTTTGTTGATAGTCAATATACGAATTATTTTTTGAATGCACAACTTTATTAGAATGTAATCGGTCAATAGATTCCAATAATAAGTCAACATGCCGTTCAGTCAATATGTTGTTAATAAACAATTCACTAAATGTAGTACCTTCAATCTTTTCCATCTCAAGATAACCCTCACCATACGATATTAATTTAGGAAACAAATCCGATAACGAGGTCTCGTGGATGTCGTTGTAGTATTTAGATTCACCTGATAGTTTAGAATCTTGTGAGTATTTTATAACGGAATTTTCCGATACTACTATCTTATTAAAACTTCGTGGCTTGATATCATCTAAATAAAATCCAAGTTGTTTTGATAAATCCATTTTAGGATTTACGCATAGGTCATCTATATAATGGTGCGCATATGGTTTACCAAATACTAACTCATCGTATGGAATGTTAAACTTATCCAACGTGTCCATAGTAATCTTACCAATGTCTGCGACCACACCACCCACATTACCATTATGGGTTCTCATCCTACGAGCGGTATATACTATAATATGATGGCCAGCTTCTTTTAACTTTCTTAAATAAGTAATGGTATCTTGTATTGGCTCTACACTTGTATAGTCACCAGATACTCTTGGGTAGGTAACGAGAGTGTTGTCCAAGTCAAAAACAAATCGTTGAGGTTCTACTTTGTAGTTCTTACTAAACTCAACAATATGTTGCGGTGTACCCAGTACATAGAAGTTGGATACACACATACCTCTAAACTCACAACCACCATCAATCATCGATTTAATTACATCAGAAGTATACACCTCACCTTGAGTGTAATCCATATTGAGTAGGTAACGATGTAATTCTTTTACCGACCAAAAGACATAACAACCACTATTTGCATTGTCTGAAATCTTTTCCTTTTCTTTTATGTGGGTGATTACATTATCAGTACCTAACTTGATGTATGAATAGATTGGCTTGGGGTCGGTACTATTAAAGTACATAACACCATTATCTACAAGTCGTGCTTTACTCAATACATCCTCATCATAGAATGTATCACCATCCAATACTACCAACTTATCATCTTCTTCAAAGAAGTGTTCGATAGCAAGCCGAATGGTTTCGGCCGCACCACGGGTGTTGGGTACTGACTTTGTTTTGATGTGTGGATACTTGGACTGAATGATGTTCCCAAGATTATGTTTATCCAACGATTCATTATAAGTGATGTACAACTCATCATCCTCGGCAAGTTTTAGATTGTCAATAACCCAAAACAAAAGAGGTTTACCCAATACCTTTATGAGAGGTTTGGGTGTAGTATAGTTGGCATCGCTAAATCGTTTACCAACCCCACCAAGTGGAATTAGTATTTTCATTTAGAGATTCCGTAAATGGATAAGAATAGTTTTAGATTCATTCGTTTACCTTGAGCAAACTTAACGGCAGCATTGTATCGTGACAATGCCTTACAATAATAAATGGGTTCTTTTGATTTGTCAATCTTTGAATAAAAGAAATACGACTTCATATTAATTCTTCTTTTTAAGTTGCACCATTATGTCAGTTACAAATTCACCAGCATATGCCTTACCACCAACATTCCAAGTTTGGTTCATCGTAGTAGTAAAACTATCATCGTATGTTTTCCAATCGTAGATGGTGAATACTGTATTATCTTCAGTTCGTACAAACACCCATTCTTTTTGAATCTTACCATCCCCACTTGGTGTGGAGAATGTGGGTTCTCCAAATGCGGCTACTAATTGTTTGTAATTAAATCCAACCAATCGGTCTTTCAAAGATGTACCACTCATTAGTTTAAGGGCGTTTTCTTTGTTTGTGATTTTGTTATACTTCATATTTCTTATTTCTTATAATACAAATATACGAAATTATTTTGTATTATCAAAGCGTTGGTGTTAAGTTTTCGTTAAGATTCTCATCGGTTGTATCCAGGAATGAATCCAATTCATCACAAGAAATTAGGTTAAGATATTCTTTTTTCTTTTCTTGTAAAATATTAAAGTCATAAAACTCATTGTCGGCAGGTGCCAGAATTTGTCTACCTTTTCTAATGAGGCCCACACCATAATCGGTATCAATAACACACATAGATAAATCGGAACGAGTCTTACGAAGTTGATAGTACGCTTTCCAAGTAGTACCATTCCACGGATAGTTGTACCCATCAATAGAATAATTCTCTCGTTGTCTCCAAACATTAGGTGGATTACAATCGTGCATAAGAATAAACCCACCCTCATTCAAATGGTCTAATGCATTATACACATCCTTGATTACTTGTTGAGCGAGATGAAGACCATCAATGAATATCACATCCCACTTCTTGTCTTTTGGAATTGAATCAAAGAACTCATCGGAAGTCATCTTGTAGTTCGCTACATTGTTATCAAACTCGTAGCCGGGGTCTACTCCATCTTTATCACGACACGATACCATATTGAAACACCATCGTGGGTTGGATACTCCAATCTCTAAATATGATTCGAATTTATATCTTTTAATTAAATGGTTTATAATCTCCCATCTATCCATACACCAAGGTTCTTCCCACCAAGTTGCAAGGTCGTGTTCTATTTCTTTCATAAAATAATGTTTAGAGAGAGTCCCCACTTAATCCAAATGACTTCAATGGTATACCAACCATATAACATTTTGTCGTGGGTAATTCTAATTGTAGGTAATGGGTAGAGTTGTCCCCATTGTGTGAATCGTTCTAACTTCAGATATTTCATCGTGTATACTTAAAAATTTTTCGTGTGTGAAAAGGAACTGGCGTTCCCCCCTATTGCTTATTTGCTTGATTGCTTACTGGCTCAATCCCTACGACCAAAGACTGCCCTAATAAAGTTAAACCAAAAGACCCACCCATAGATAGGCCAGAGAAGTAATACAACAATACGTTCCATATTGGTAAACTTACGATTGGGTTCTTCTTTTAAATCTGCTATCTTGGTTACAAAGTAATCCATAACGAATAAGGTTAATCCTCCCACGAGTAGGTAATAACTAACCCAATCCAATATATTAAATGTTCCCATAGTTCCACTCGTATGTTTGTTTCCATTCATCCTCGGATACGATATCAATGTCTTCGTACTCTGAAGACCAGTCAACTGGATAGATAGAAGAAGAATGTTGGTGTAACTGAAAGTCTTGAGTAAAGTTGGTATTGGTATACCATTCCCTTAACATCTCTTCTACACCTATACTATCTATTACTTCATCTATGTTGTTATACCCATAGTCTATATAGTAGGACATTAGTTGAGATTCTGAAGGAGAGATAAGTTCAGCCTTCTTGACCTTGGCCACTCCGTAGAACACTCTCTCTTTCGTTTCACTTTTTTTCATCACCAAATTCTTTGTTTAGTATTTGTTCCTGCCATTCTTGAAGTTCGACATCAGCAAATTTTTCTCTATCACCTGCTTTAGTTTCGTGATACTCTTCCAACAATAATTCCATCAACTCTTGCTCTTCTTCTTCGGACATAATATAGAGTTCTATATTGTCCCTATCTAACATTGACTTCTTATTCATTACATCTACAATTTCCACCACACGGGCAATTGTTCTTCTTGTCTTGAGTATCCAAATAGATTTGGTATGCACCTATACCAGCAACCACAACCATAATACCAATAATCAATAATGCGCTCATTTTACCCACTCTTTAAATGCAAGTTCATATGCCTCTACTCTTCTTAACTTTGGATTGTCTTCCAATTCTTTTTTAGCCCAATCCAGTACTTCTAATCGTAATCCGTATGCGTCTGCTTCGATTAGTAATTCTTCAATGTGTTCTGATTCAGTCATAACAATACCCCTTTATTATAATTAGTTACTTAATTCAGCTTTAATAGAACGATGACACTCATAGTCAATCAGCTCATAGTCAAACTCACCATTTAAGATATCTACATTACTAACCTTTAACTTTGGTAAAGGGAATGTATGTCTATTCATTTGTTCAATGGCTTGGTCTATATGATTTTTATATAAGTGTACATCACCAAGGTTTCCAATCAAATCACCTGGTTTGTATCCTGTTTCTTCACATAATAGAAGTAATAGTGTTGCATATGATGCAATGTTAAATGGTAGACCAAGGAATGTATCCACACTTCTCTGATTCCACATTAGAGATAGTTTACCATCTGATACATAACATTGGAATCCATAGTGGCAAGGTGGTAGAGTCATATCATCTAACTCACCAACATTCCAAGCAGATACCATATGTCTACGAGAATCGGGATTATTTTTTAATCCATCGATGAGGTTTTGGATTTGGTCAGTACCATCCCAGTCTCTCCATTGTTTACCATAGATAGGGCCCAACGAACCATCAGTTCTACCACTCTTATTGTAATCACCATCCCAAATCTTACAACCATTATCTTGTAGATATTGAATATCAGTTCTACCTTTTAAGAACCATTTCAATTCAGTCATCATAGTTTTGACTGCCATCTTCTTTGTGGTTAGTAGAGGAAAACCTTGACACATACAATGTCGAATTTGTCTACCAAATACGGAGATGGTACCTGTGCCAGTTCGGTCAGACTTTTCTACTCCGTTGGTAAGGATGTCATTGAGTAGAATTAAATAATCAGTTTCAATGTTCATTTAATTTTTCTTTTAGGTATGGACATAAATAGTTTCTACAAGTTTGTGGTCGTATGTCATATACACTACAACTACGAGTAGCAGTATTATACATCACACAGGGTTTACGTTTTTTTTCTAAATCAAGTTTAAACGCAGGAAAGTTATTTGGGTCTTGCCAATTTGATAGATTAGGAAATTGTTTTGAACCTTCTTCAAATGAATAAAACACTTCGGAGAAGTCAACTACCCTACCTAACTTATCAGATAACTTTTTAAGGAACTCTTCATAATCAGTTATAGCACCCATAATATAATTACGGTCTTCTAACATACAACAACTACCATCGTAGTCATCACGACCAAAACATTTAAAGGCACATATGTCTAAATGATTATCAGACATCAATCAAACTTTAATCCGTTCTCAAACATAATCTCACGGAGTTGGGCTCTACACTTCTCAAATGTTTCGTATTTGTCCTTGCTGTATTCTTCATCAGGCATATACTTGTATTGTGCTCTCAACCATTGGTCAAACTCCCACAATGTAGATTGTGCTTTAGCACCATTGACTGCCAATTCAAAATCAATATGGTCTTCTGGTAGGTTAAACTCTAATGTTGCTTTCATCTCTCTTTGGTGTTAAAGAATTCAGATAAGTCATCATATAAAGATATAATTTCATTATCAGTTAGTTCGCTAACTTGCTGCATTAACGAAGCTCTTAGCAACTCTGTTTCTTTATTTTTATCACTCATCTCTCTTTTGTTTTATTCTTTTGTTCTCTATATAAGGTGAAATCAAATCCATCGGTTAATACTGCAACTGCCGTTAGAATAAAAAGCACAAACATTGGGAATATCTTAATCATCTCTCTTTGGTGTTAAAGGTTTCATCCTTGTAGTTCTTAATACATTCCTCCTCCATTAGGTCAACCCATTTTGAGTAGGAGATTTCTTCTCTCATATGTTTCCACTCTAACGCTCTTACAAATCCTTGCTTTAAGTATTTACCCATTCTCTTTGGTGTTAAAGGTTTCCAATATATGTAAAGCAAAGTCCGCCATCATATCATAATGGTAGTGTGCATAGGTTTGTCCTTCACTACGATTAGACTGAACAAACCCATCAGTCATAGATAGAATCTTGTCGTGTGTCATTGCCTTGTGTTTTTGCTCCGCTTCTGCTTTTACTTTTGCTTCTATTTCGGGGTCTTGATTTTCATCAAGCCACTCATTGATGAAGTTATTCTTTTTCATTTCTCTTTTGTTTTAAAGGTTATTTACCACTATTTCGTATCCATCTTCGTTGGGGATGAATCCATTTGCAATCTTACCATCAAACCCAAACAACTTCATATCTACACCTTTAGTGATGTATGGGCCACCACTTGGGTCTACCATATTGATGTCATTCCAATCGGAGTAAACCAACTCACCATATGATTGACCGATGCGACTTGGAGAAACATAGTCACCATTCTCATTTGTAATTATGTCGTGTACTTCATTAATGAATTCCTTCATAGATAGTGTACCACCATCCCTCTTGTATTCATTGTATGCATCATCATACACATTAGCAGCACCAAAACGACAATATTTGAAGTTACCACTCCATTGGATGTTACCTCGTTCGTTTAGTTTAAAGGTGAATATGTCACCATATCGATTAGTATACTCTTCAGTTTTCATTTCTAAATCCATTTTCTAATTTGTATCTACTATATATTCGTTCAATCATTGAGGATGATGCCGATACCATTGTAAATTTCCAAGTTGGGAATACTCTCTTTGCCCAATTGTATTGTTCATCAATTGATAGACTTCTCCACCAAGACAATGCAAGTTCTCTATTCGTTCCGTTTCTTTCCATAGCGCTCTCCTCGTTCTTCTTTGTCATATCCCCACTTGAATACTTTAGAAATAAATACAAGCGCTACAAATCCCCACATCAACATATGGGCCAATAATGGAAAATCAATCATAACAATATTGTTTTAGAAATACAATATACAAAATTATTTTGACATTTCCAAATTATGTTGTCGAAATCCGATAACTTGAATCGGGCCCGCTACAGCCAGTCTACGTTGTTCGATAGCCACCTTGGTCATCTCTAATGTTTCCACATCGGTCTCTGCACCTAACCATTCAAAGAACCATTTGGTCAGTAGTTTCTTTTTTAACTTGTTCATCTCTCTTTGGTGTTAAAGGTTATCTCGTACTGAATTACCCATTATCATTTGGGAAGTTGGAGCGATACCGAAGTATGTCCAATCACGACCATCAATACCATTGTATTGAGCTCGGCAGTAATCCATAATCGTATCATCAAAGGGAAGTTGATTACCGGTGATATCCGTTACAGGCAACCAACGAGTTTGCCAACCTTCTCCAAGGAAAGTTACCCAAGCCATTTCTTTATTCAAATCAATCATCATAACTCCATTAGGGTTTTCATTTTATTCAAATCAATAGTAACATCACCATACTCTTTTAGATTTTCCTTTAAGAGTGGTAACAACTGAACCACATTGGGGTGGTTACTCATTTCTAATTCTTTAATAAACTTACTTAACTCCATCATAACTTTAATATTAACGTAAGTATTCAGGTCCGTATGGGCCGTATTGTGCAGTCCCATCAATCACATTACCACGAGGGTGTTTAGCAGCAGCGGCCCAACCGGCAGGTTTCATCAAGTCACCTTTCTTTAGTTGGATACCTTTGTGAACAAATGGGATTCTTGCGATGAAACCCCATACACTCGTTCCCACTACTACCTTGTAGAATTTCTTACCAGGGTAGATTTTGATTTCGGGAAGAGTCATTCGGTGAAAGTTCTCTTGGTAATACTCACGAATCTGATTAGTGAGTTGAGCATCGAACTCTTCGATGGTCTTGACTGGCTTGGTGTTTGTAAACATACTCATAACTTATCTCTCTTATTACATAGTAAAGATACGAAATAAATCCGAACTGCCAAATGTTTAATGTTAAGTTTATGTTAAATTTTAAAACGCTTCTTCTAATGTAGCTGGTCTAATGTTCTTATATTGATTCCGTGTAACTTCCTCATCTTCAGTTACTTGCACCACCTTCTTTTTCTTGGGTGTGTGTTCTCTTAACATTTCAGGTCGGTTCTCTCTGACCCATTGAATATACCAAGGAGCAATTCGAGTGACTTCCTCGATGGTATATCCTTGATACTTACCACTTCTGAATACCATAATTAAAAAGGTAGGTTATCTATTTTTACATCATACCACACTCTATACAACTCCTTAAACACTTTCCTATATAGAGTAGGTAACTTATCATTCATCTTAAAAATCTTCATTGGAACTACATCTTCGTGATTACAAATAACATACACTCGTGTTAATACACTATTAGTAGATACCTCAACAGGTACACCCTTGTAATGACCAGAGTAACTATTTGTGGATGTGTTACACATTCTAACTAATGCTTTCCATTCTTGTGTAGTCATACTCGTGTGTTTATAAATTTAACCTTTCCCAATCATACCATACATCATATAACTCTTTAAGGTATGCACGATTTCGTGAATGTAATGGAGAAGACTCATATAGTGTAGCAGTACCATAGGGTAGGGTTAACTCATAGTACTCCATAGTACCACTTTTTATATACTCCAACGAAACCTTACCATCCGTGGTATTGATTATCATTGGGTCTTTACCCTTAACCATTCTCCCTAGCGCCTTCCATTCTTGTGTGGTCATAAAAAAAGTGAAATAAAAACAAATTAGCTAAATACTACTATATAGACATAGAAGACAAGTACTCATTATATAGATAACGAAGATAATGTAAGTCAGTACCATTAACACTCTTATCCTTCTTTAAGGTTACACTATGTGTAGGATACTCTAACTCATAATGTGCTAATACCTTACGAATAGTAACCTCACCTACGGATAGGGTAGAAGAGAAGAAGTTATTATTATACTTACTACTTGTCATCTTCTTTAAAGCATTCCATTGTTTATCAGTCATACTACAATATACAAAATAAATTACACATATACAAATGAGCTAAATAGAAATTAGGGCTGTCCGTGACTTCACGGGCTTGGAGGGGACTTTATTTCCCCAGCGAAAAAACCGGGCTCCGCATGAACACGGACTACAGCGGGCTCTAACTGTCTGATACTCATCGGTTTACACGAAAATGCCCTGCCCCCCCTGCGCGAGTGTCTTTCATCGCCTGTAACGGCTTACGGGGGTTTCGGGCTTTTATTCTTACTTAACCCACTCTAACTGATGTGGTACTTCATTCTCTACTACATACTGGCGGGCCACGAAGTGGGAGAGCTTCTTCATACTGAACTCTGCACCAGCCCAGTCTCCTGCTTGGATGGCCTTGTTAACCTTGTACTGCCAGTACTCAATCTTGGGGATATACCCCTGTGGATACTTACTACTCATATACTACTTATTTAGCTATTTAATTTTTATTTCACTTCACTTTTAAACTTCCATCATCAAGTCGTGGTGACACTCCTTACATAAGAACTCCATCACAGTCACATTACGGACATCAGCCTCAAAGGGGTTTTCAGTCCATACTCCTAACTCTCTTTCACAGCTCTCACAAGTTCCAACCAAATCACCGAACAACTCCTTGGCCACAGCCTCTTTCTCTTTTAGTGTCATATCTATCTCAATCTTACAGTACTAATGTACGACATTCTTTCCATATATACAAGCCCTTAATGTTAAGAAATTGTTAAATATCACCTCCGTGAAACCCAACGGTGGTGGGGGCTCGCACGACCCGCATGCCGCAAACGACTATTTTTTTATATAGTTAGCACCCCCAACATATTAAATATACGAAAAAATATCGAATTATACAAGCTTTTTCGTAAAAAAGTTATTAACAATACCCCCACTTAAAGTAATACTTTAACAATTGTTCCACGCTTAAAGTAATACTTTAACTCCCAGTTAAGCCCTTTGACTTAAAGTAACACTTTAACACACTCAGCGTTACATTTGTAACACCTGGATAGACAAAATCTATAGCGATAGGGCTCGGTCTACCCTCAAAAAACTTATCAACACGGTGATGTTAATAACTTTCCCAGCAAAAATTTGGTTTTCCGCAAAGAAAGACACATAATAGGGGCTGAATTATTGGTAAATTCCTATTTAGGGTGTTTCCAGACAAAGTGTTTGAGTAAATTGTGGGAAAACTGAATGATTTAGTGGTTCTAGCTCCCCCAAGCCTTCCGTATCCCCCCAATCTAATATTTGTACATACGGATTTAAAATGGGTTAAAATAATCCTTGTTTACCATTATCTCCCACATTCCCCCACTTTCTCCCCTTTTTTGAGTGTTTTTAAGGGCTATATTTTGCGATTCGTGATTCGAGAATCGAGAATTGGAGGACTATGAAACAAAAGGGCATAAAAAAACACCCATTAAGGGTGTTGTAATAAATTGGTGGTACGGAGGGGATATTTCAGCTCTGATAAGGTAGAGTGACCCTATCGATAGTCTTCAGTTAAGATAATCCTTCCGTAGTTATGGGGTTCTCTAACCCACCCAAACCAATGTCGAGCTAAAAAAGATTCTACTAACTCTATCATAAGAGGTGAATTGCCCGTAATGATTTCCCAGCCTTCAGTATCGTGATACCCTAAAAGGGTTCGTTCAAGGATTTCTTCTACGTTCCTATGCTCTACTCCATGTAGGTCAATAATGTTCTTTTTACTTAACATCAAATCTCTGATTTGTTAAAGTAGACTTGTCTACATATCGTTTGACCTTATCCTCGTAGTCATATAAGGTTAGACCCATAGAAATAATATTATCCCTATATACGTTATAATGAGGATGTGTGTTCTTTATAACCCTTGTACCTTTATCAGTCTCTATGATTATATAGTCATTGTGTAGCTGAATAGAATTTATAGTGTTGTATTTCACTTTATTTTTCCTTTATAGAGTCTACTCAAGTATTTGTATCCATCCAAATTTACATCCCACTTATAATGGTGTGTG
>Ga0222719_10002218_pt1 | contig 17910 bp, 9 predicted proteins | sample C33_34DmetaG_FD_165039 | JGI IMG/M metagenome (GOLD analysis project Ga0222719, IMG submission 165039) | Estuarine water microbial communities from San Francisco Bay, California, United States - C33_34D | ecosystem: Environmental > Aquatic > Marine > Unclassified | place: USA: California... | reverse complement strand
GACGCAAACTGGTTACCAGTGATAAAATCTGGATTTTCAGTATCATTTTCAAATCTAGAATATGTCAGAACGTTATATGCACCTAGTTCTCTATAGATATCAGCACCATGACCACCTTGTGGTGGGATAATTACATTGAAAATTGGTAAAGTTGTACCAGTAGGAACTCCACCAGTTTCCCAATCAACAGAACCAAAGGTATATCCAGAACCTCCTTTAGAGATATTGATACTTTCCACTTTAGAGTCATTGTTGATAACAATGGTTGCTTCTGCACCATTACCATCGCCCTTAATAGGGACTCTAGTATATGTTCTATTGGCAGTACCAATACCAACACCACGGTTTCTGATTGTGACGACCTTTAATTGACCACTGTTTGCAGCATTATCTCTTATCGGAGAATCTTTAGTGTTTGTATACCAATCATTAGGAACAGGAATATAGTTAGTCGAATCAAACTTAATTGCCTGACTTGGACTGATGGTATAAAGATATTTCCAAATGTACCCATCACCACTACTACCCGCCTCTCTTGGTTCTAGATCAGTGAATGTTGGTTCGTCTAGAGAAGGACTACCAACAAAGTTGTTTTCAGGGTCAGCACCATTATAGAGACAAACATAAACTCTATAATCACTATTCATCACATAGTAGTTTGCAGAATATAAGTCAAACGAACCCGAAGGTTGTGAAGGATTATTTCTACTAATATCATGACGGTACATGTCATAGGTAGTACCCGATGTCCAAGTTACTTTCCTAATAACTTGACTTACATCACTTGCATTTATTTTTTTCAACGCAAGCATTGAATCCCATGTGTTACTATAGGTTTCAAAACTATCAATCGGAGTGGGAGGATTGGAATCCCAGTTCGATTGATAGTCCGGTGCATTAGGAATACCAATGAATGTATAATAAGAATTTGAGCTGGACTGGATGCCGGCAACAAAATTCTTAGCATTCAATATTCTAAGTTGATCAGTAATTATTGCTGCCATTTTGTTAGGACTTTTTGTTATTTAGTTAGTTAAATGTGATCTGTTTCTTTCAACAGTAGGTCAACCCTTAACTGATATAATGTCACTCGAATCCATTATACGATTATTTAGACATATCTGTCTGATTTTAGGGGAACAGTTCTAGTAACAAGACCAGAAGTTGATATTCCAGCATATCCATTCAGTGTATATGCAGTAAATGTTCTAATTCCCACTCTCTTATCAACGTCAAAAAGAATTTTGCCCCAACTGTATTGTCCTGTAACAGTTGATCCGTAACTGATATTACCAATAGGACCAACATTTGTTGCAATTCTTCTGACAGCTGTAACACCATAACCAGCAACGGTAATCATCTCTGTCGAAACTGCCGCAACCTGATAGACTGCGTCAGAGTAAGTAATGGCAGTTCCAACAACATTGGACGTGGTGTCCTGTGTATTAAATGATCCACCAACGTCAATATTAGTATCAAATATAGTTAAATAGTCACCAACATCAATTGTACTGACTGTAATTCCAGTTCCAATCAAATATCCATCCCTCATAAATGAATCTTCTGGAATAAAGAGGTCAAATATGTATTTGTTTTGTGAACCAACCTTTGTAGTATTGAAACCAACAATAGTTCCATAATCTCCAATATAAGAATCAATAGGAATTGATTCATTAGTAACTTCTGGTGTTTCAATAAGAACAGTTGGTGGGTTGGAAGATGTATAACCTGTTCCAGGGTTTACAACTGTTATTGTATTGACTGATCCACCATTAATGGTTGCAGTTACAGATGCCCTCTGTGTCAATCCAATTCCTATAGGTGTAGAAATGGTGATCTGTGGTACAAATGTATAACCAATTCCAGGATTAGTAATGTTGACAGAAGTAATTGTTCCTGCGGAAGAAACAATCGCTGCAGCAGAAGCAGAAACCAGTGTATTCTGAGACACGATAGTGATGTTATTCTGGAAGGATCTTCCAGACGTTTCGTTTTCTGCACCATAAAGAGGTCTTACTGAATCAACGTATGCAACAGTTGATGCAAAACCTACAGGTTGAATCAAGTAGGATGAGGGGTAGATCAGAGGTTCATAATGAGTTCTATCCTTACCAACAACCTCACCATCAATAATCTTATCGGTAAGTTGTTTGCACCAGGTAACAGGTCTCAGGAGATCTGCATCGGTTGTAATACCAGGTCCACCATAGGGATTAGTGAATACAGTATCAATAGTGGTAATATTAGTAACTACTCTTGGGTCCTCATCAAGACTAATACCCTGATCAAGTTCAGGGTTATTGTCAATGTCAAGACTATCACCGACTTTGACAGTTTCCAAAATGTCAACGAATTCAACATCGATATCAGTAGTTCCTTTGTAAAACAGAATCTTAGATGTATCACCCGTCTTAGGTTTCTCAGTAAATCGAATAATACTACCACCATCGAAGGTATATCCAGTTCCAGGAACTTGCAATACATCGTTGATGAAGACAATCAAAGTTTGTTCAACATCAACAAGAGAACCTTTTGCGGCAACAATTGTGAATGGGTCTCCATCACGTTTTATTTGGAAGTTATTCTTTTGACCATCAAATTCATTATCAAAACTATCAAGAACTTCTATCTCACCAACAGACCAAGAGTTGAACTTATCACTATAAACTTCATCGATCAAAAGTTGGAAGTTTTCAAATGTTACACTTGGATCAGTGGGAATACCAGTAGTTCCACCAGATTCAATTGTAAGTCTTTCACCGTTACCATAACCAAATCCAAAATTTCTAAGTGTGAAACCAATAATACTAGAACCTTGTCCGACTAAAATATCAACTGTTGCACCCTGACCAGAACCAACATAACCTGATGAATAACTCAGAGGGATATTGTCATAACTCAGTGGATCATCAAATACCAAGTCTGGAAGATTTGTTCCAGTATATCCAATACCTGGATTTGTAATGGCAACACTTACAATATGACCACCACTGACCGCGGCAGTTCCAATAAATTCAATGTTAGGAATACCTGAACTATAAGTCTGAACACCAACATTAACAACAGTCTGAATACCAGATCTGTAACCAGAACCAGAATTAGCAATACTGACATTAGTAATTGTTCCAGCAGCAGAAACAGTTACGGTTCCACCAGCAGATACAAGGGGTTGATAACCAAATCCGTTGGAAGAACCAACAGAAACCATCAAACCACCGATTGGATAATCACCATTGTTTGGATCGTAACCAGTTGGTAGTCCATCGTTACCAGTGAATATGATATTGGTAGTACCACCACTCTCAATCATTCTATAGTCACCAACTTGAAGTGAAGGTACTTGAATACCCGTAGGTTGTTGCAAGATACCGTTAATAACAACAAATGAATTTTCTATTGCAACATCAGAACCATCAACCTTCACACTAAATTCACTTCTAATACCAGTGAAATTATTAGAAATATTATCAAAGATATAATTCTCATTGTATGTCTCATTGATCGTATCAGGAACACCAGATCTCATGAACGATCTTCCTTGGAAAGATGATCTACCGGTAATACCTTCCCAATCAACTTCGTCAGGATTTTCGGCTGTAGTGACACCAACTGGTTCTGGACCTTTAGGTGCAGATGCAAAGTTCAGAGTGTTTCCAATAATATTATACTCACCACTTAGTTTTTCGACCAGATCACCAGTAGAGTGTGATTTTCTTAAGGTTCCCAATCTTCCTCTAAGAACATTGATTGATGTTGTATTGCCAACTCCAACAGATCTGACAGTAACAATCTCATCACCAATACGAAGTTCATCACCAGTAAAGATTGAAGTGATACCTGTCAGTAAGATGTCCTCTTGGAATACAACATCCTGTGCGAGAGTTGTTGTAATACCAAAAGAAACAATCGGTGATTGGATAATATTATCAACTGCAAGGAGAACCTTCTGATTCTGTTTTGTTGATGTAATAGTATGTCCTACACCAATACCAGTAGATCCGATACTGAGAATAACTGGTTGAGATTTCAAAGCGTTTTCACTAGTAGTAGCAAACTTAAGATCTTTATTATTTGGACTAACAACATATAAAGATGTTGGTAATTTATCAGTAAGACCAATACCAGGAACTATTGTTGCAGCAATACCAATTGCTGCAGTCGTGCCGGCACCAGGAGAATTATAAACAACTTCCTCACCAGTTACAAAGAAGTGATTTGGAATGGTTATACTATTATTTGTTGTTGAAACAATCCCAGGATCACTACCATCAAATGTTCGTGAAAAGATTCGATCACCCTTATGCTTCAGATCAAATGCTGTTACAAGATCAAGCAAAGTTCCTATGTAAGTTCCTTCATCACCCTTAATACGCAAATTATTCAAATTGATAAGATCTGGTCTATCATTATCAGTAGCAGGTTCCATTCCAATAGTGAATACTCTTACCTGAACATTGATACTTGGATTAGGTGTATACACGAGATTAAGTTTATCACCACTCGTATCAATACCAACTTGACCTAGAGAGCCACCACTTCTAACGTTTGCATATTCAACAAACTCAGATGGAGTAGTAACAGATTGAAGTGTGACAACTTCGAATGATTCATATTCGTTATTAGTAGTATCTTCAACAGTAACAATATGATAACCAGCTTCTACTGCTCCAGAATAACTAGCAATTGTATTTGCACCTGGATTGAGGTCCGAAGGAATTGAAGTAAATTTGGAATCTAGTTTTGCACTGTTGAGATAAACTGTTCCCGCAACACCAGTATTGTCAGAGGTGGCAATAATAGACGTATTGACGGTAAGTCCAACCCCAACACTTGGGATTAGATCAACATCAATATTACTTCCATCAACATAAACATTGAAAGTACCAAATCCAGTTATATTGGTAGAAATGTTACCGTACTCCAAGAAATATACATCAGTTCCATCGTGAACTAGATTCAGTTCATCTACAGAGTAGTTATCACTGGGGTCATTAATTTGTACAAGTAACTTAGCGGATCTGTAAGTATTTGGAATTGAAGCAATTGTTGTAGTTGTACTAACAGAAACATTGACATTACTACTATCAACTTGAACAATATCACCGAATGAAGTTGTACCTATACCACTAATATTATTAAGTATATTAAATGATAATGTATTGATATCGTAAGAATTATATGCAAACTTGACTGGATAGAATCTTAGTGACCACTGATCCTGGTTAGGATCAGACTGATCCTGACCACTCATAAGAAAGTCAAATGAACCCAGATCATTTTCAGAATCAAGGTTGGCATATTCTGAAATATACGATGTAGTATTAGCATTAGTACTATTGTTGTGAAGAACAGATACAAATTGAACTTGTCTCTTGTTAGTCAGAACCTGATCTCTACAATATACGAGAATTTTATTATAAGTATAATTTTTAGGATAATCTACTACGTCAGAGTACTTCTCAGATCTTGTAACACTGTTGAAAGTATCACTAAAATCATCAATACTCAGAGCCCTATTACCAATAGATTCATTATAATCTATAAGAATTTTATTATCAAAAATAATTTGATCAGAAATGAGTTTACTGTCAATATAAAGTGAATTTTCTGATACGTTATCAAAATCTTGCCAACAATGAATACTTGACTCACTAATGACATCAATGACAACTTCAACATCAGATTGTGCAGGAGATACAATAATACCTCCCGGGGTTTGTTCTGTAGATTCTACTCTTAGATCTGCAAACTTTGCAAGACCTGCAACGTGACCAAGACTACTGACAGCATCATCCCACTTATCAAGAGCTACATGGGATTTAAGTGAATATGAAAGATTCTGATAATATTCATTATTCGGAATTCTCTGAAGACTATCATTCAAGAATCCAGAGTTTGTTTTCCAACCACTAACAAATGTCGTTCCTGCACCTGTCGAAACAGTTGAATTGAAGTTTAATTTGTTCTGAACAATGACTTCTGTTCCAGAAGATTCTCCAATAATTTTAGAATCAATTTCAAATTCACTAGGAGTGGATACAACCAACCTTCTGTTAGTGGGGTTCCATCTTTCAACAATACCTTTCTTACTGCCAGAAGTTACAACTTCATTAATATTGAATTGATTTGGTTTTAATGTGATGTCAAATACTGGGAAGTCACTTTCAGGAATTGCTCTAGCTGCAGATCTTGTAGGATCCATTATACCTGGGCTCTCACCAGATCCTAGGTATCCATTAAGATTGTAGTCGAAGTATGTGCCAGAACCACCAATTTGAGAATCAAATCCAGTTACTTCAAACAATGCATAGTTGTAGTTTTCGGAATTGTACCCTCTATCTACAGAACCGACAGCACCGGAGATACCTTCGATCAGGACCTTTTCTCCAGTTCTATATCTAAAGTTTTGTGGTTCACTAAACTGAGCACTCAAAAATACTCTGACATTTTTAGTAGCTTCTGTATAGACAACTGAAGAAATACCTACACCGTTAGAGTTTTTGATTGGGATGATCGTTGGAATGTTGCTATAAAGACCATTAGTATTTTTAAGAATCTCGACTTCAGTATCACCAAGAGTATATCTGATATCTACATCCTCAACAACTTCACCAGTAAATCCATCAAGAATAACTAATTCTGGATTTACCAGATAGTTTTTACCGGAAGAAGTGACACCGATATTGTCAAATGACTGTAGTGCTTCTACTTCCAGAATCTCTGGAACATTTGTAACAACTTTAAGTGTTTGATCACTGGGATAATTAAATCCAATATCCTCAAATTTTGTAGAAAGAACTTCACCAATACTTTCACTGGTTAATGTGATTATTGCATTACTACCAATACCACTTCTTATTGAAGTAATACCAGGTAACTCTTTATACCCGGCACCACCATCACTGATATCAATTTTTGCAATAGGACCAAATGCGTTTCTAGAATTTGTTGTATACTTACAAATCGAATTCGAAGAATTGTATAAAGAAACATCTGGTACATCCTTAATACTATATTGAAATGTGGTTGTTCCTACACCAACAATATTATAATTACCATCATACAGTGACTTAACAACTTCAATACCGTTATATGAACTCACATCATCATCGATAACCAGATCTGATTTGATTGATGGAACAATATTCAAGAAGTTTACATCAAACTTGTAGTATAGTTGTGTTGGGACAGAATCACGAACATTTAACTTGAGAGTTGCCGTTGCGTCAATACCAGGTTTCCCACTCTTGACAACTTCGAAACTACTTGTTTTGCCTGTAGTAAAGAAGATGTTTGAATACTCTCTATCAGAGAATAGATTCATATCAAAGGCAGAGTATTTGGTTCCACCACTAATAAATGATAATGAACTATCAGAAAGATCGAACGTAAGTGTATTATTTTTCTTGATTTGAACCTGTGGATTAATCTTGGAGAGTGTTCCGGTAGAGGCACTAGTAATGTCAATAAAGTTTGGATTCTCTAAGTTGACCTCATATTTTTCTCTTACTAATCTTACCCTAGTGTCGTTGAAAGGAACTATGTAATAGATCGTATTATCTTCAAGACCACCAGAAGGTGATGATGAAGTATGAATAACTTTGTCTCCAAGTTTAAAGAACTCATCGGAGAAAGTAATAGAGTTTCTTACAATGTCAACATTACCAGCAGTAAATGATCTTGGATCAAATACAATTCTTCTATTATAATCATCATACTTGACAATTACTGTATTTTCTAAATTTGGTTTAATTTTAATATTAACTAAATCTCCTCTTACCAACCCATGAGTGGAAGAAGTTGATACTGTTACAGTATTTTTGGAAACCTCTGCAGTAACTACCTTGTTGAGATTTGTAGTAAATTTGTGAGTGTTACCAGTACCAACACTTGTAAAGTAAAGAAGTGATGTTGAAGTGTTTACACCAACATATGTTCCAGTAGAACCAAGTCCTACCTTATTGGAACTAATACCGATATTATCCTTAGAAAGTGGGACTGCATAAAGATTTTGATATGACGTGAGATTTACATAGCCTGCAGAAGTTCCATTCCAAACTTGAACAGATGATCCGCTGTTTGTAGAGTAAAAAATTGAATCATTCAGTCTCAAATTATGATCAGGATAGTAGATACTTTGTGGTTGAACAAATACCTGAGTCAGACCAACACCTGGATTTGAGAATGTAATGGTATTACCAATACCTGTTCCTAATACAGTTCCAAGACCAACAGACTCCACAGGATCAAAGTAGAGAATATTGTTAATGTTGAATACTCTAGTAGTTTTTAATGCCCCAACATTGATACTGAACTTTTTAGGATTCTCAAAGAGGATAGAAGAGTTTGTATGTGGAGCACCATTAGATCCTTCTACAGCTCTTTGAACTCTGATTCTTCCTGTCTTCTTGTCAATGTTTAGAACTTTTACTTTCTCGTTATCAACTTCAAAGATATCATCTGGCCTAATATATGGGAACTCAAGAAGACCATTAACATACAGGTATCCAACATCATTAGTATTTGCAGTAGAAATACCAAGAGTTAATACAAAATTATCAGTTCTAACACCTACACGATAAGCATTATCAAATCCTCCAAAGTAAGATGAAAGACCACTTACGTTGACAACATCATTATTGTTGAATGAGTGAATCTGTGTCGAGAAACCAATGAAGGATCCATCATTAAAGGGCACAAATTCAATATCATAAAATATCGTTGATGCAATACTCACAGTATCAATTGCCTTACCGTCAAGTGATGCGACTCTTGCTTGAGCACCATTACCACCACTATTTGAATTATCAAATACTATAGAATCGTTTATCTTGTAGTTAGAACCACCAGTCAATATACCTACACTTTCTACAACGCCTAGAGATGCTGAGGTTACCTCTATAACTTGTTTGTTGACAGTATTGGAGTTGAAGATATAATTATATCCGGTTTCTTCATTATCGAGGTTGTAATAATATGTGTTTCTCAACCAACGACCACTTTCAATATCATATTCAGTTTGGTTGGAAGATGATCTGAAATTAAAGTTATTCGGGACTGAATGATATGAATCACCAATCAGATAAGGGAACTGTGGTCTTCTGAATCCTTGGAAAGGTCCAATAGAATCATTGATTTCATTAATAGTTGCAAAGTATGCGTAGACACCGTTTGGATAATCTGGTGTTACACAAAATCTGCCGTTATGTTCATCAAGATCCCCAACTCCAGTGTAGACGTAATCTTCAACGAAGAAACCTAAAGAATACTGAGAGGCAGCTGGTCTGTTTATAGTGTTAGATTTTAATTCATATCCAGACTTCATCTCCCTTACAAAACCTGAACCTGAAGCTTCAGTGAAACCATATGGACCATAAATTGGATTACCATCATATGCCCAACCAATAATTGGTGAGTGGAATGTACTTGAAACCTCAGTACCATTTGCTAGAGTGAGATCTGAAACACCATAGTTGTTATTATCTTCATCAGTTCCAGTAATGGCAAAAGTATTCTGCCTTAACGGACGTGGTGCATACAAATAAGAGTATTGTAATTCGTCATCATTATTATTGTTATCAAGAAAACCATCATCATCACCAATGGTATTGAGATTTCTTTCGAATAGGTTGATATTCCACTGGTTAATCGTTGGATCAACCACAACTTCATTACCGGTAGTAGTTACCTTAATGGATGTTTTATCGGGAACATAGCCTGCACCAGCTTTGATAATTTTGACAGAATCAATTGTACCGTTCTTGAGGACTGGAGTAAGAACTGCATTCTTACCAGTTGATGATTGAAGTTCAAGATCGGGAGGAGAGTTGTATCCACTTCCAGAATTATTAACCAAAACATCTACGATCTGACCATTGTTAACAACAGGGATCAGAATTGCGCCAGAACCACTAAAAAGTGTTACTACTGGTTTTCTATCGAAGTTAATAATATCAGATGAACCATATCCGACACCACCACTAGTCACATCAATAGATTCGACACTTCCTCTGAATACTGGTTGAACCTGACATGAAAAGTCCTGATCAGATCTGGTAGAAACACCAGTTACACCATTGACACTAACAATGATTGGTTGATAGTTGAAAGATCCCGAACCAACTGATCTGAGTTCAACTTCAACATTTCTATCATAGTAGTAATCGGCAGTGGTGTTTCCAGTTCCAACTTCTACAAGTGAAAACTTATCGTCACTGAGTCTTACAACATAATAATCTTTGGATTCTACAAGACCTTCAATTGGTGAAGAGCCTGCAGTGTATCTTACAATTTCTTTTTCAGAGTAACCATGATTCTCAATAGTAAACTCATTTACTGCAGTATTAACACCAACAATATTTCTCTCTTTATTTTCGTATCCAGTACCAGGATTCGTTACAACTATGGATGTGACAATACTTTTTAAAGTAGAAGACCTAAATCTATGAACACCGTTACCAAATAAAGTTAAACCAATAGTATTGATACCAACAATAGAGTCATTTAAATTTTCGTAGAGTTTAATTGTCTTACTATCTTCAACTCCAACGTAGTATGAGGCGGCAGTAGAAAGACCCTCAACGGCCGTCTGACCATCTGTTAGGTAGATTACCTCCTCACTGTCTCTAAACTTGTGATATGTGGAAAACCCAATGGTACTAGAACCTAAACTTACCTGTGCAGATGACTTTTCCGCATTAAATGATACACTATGAGTTACAGACGAAAGTCTAACTTCTGCGGATGCATTAATACCATTACCACCAGATATAGAGACAAAGGGTCTGTCTTGATAATCAAAACCACTATCGAGAATATCAATTCTCTCTAACTGTCCTTTGACATTGACAGTACCAGTTGCACCAGTTCCTACATTATCATTAATTCTTACGATAGGAGGATTGATAATATCATAACCCCTTCCATTATTTACGATTTCAAATTTGGTTATATTACCATAATTCAGTTTGTTAGGAGATTTATAGTTTAGAATCTCTACACCATTATTCAGGATACCTGTGTATCCTGAAACAGTCTTATATTCACCACTCTTGTTTATAGGTGGTAGTATTTCTCTATAGATTGATTGTGGCTCAAATGTTTTATTGTAGAAGTTAAAGTATTCAAATTTAACATCTGATACTGTACCACTTAATGCAACAAAGATGTCACTAAAAAGATTTGATCTACTTTTTGAAAGTTTGATATTAAGACTATCAACTCTCTTGACATAGAATACACCTTCGACAACATCATTGAATGATGATAGAACTGATGTTGTAATTGTATTTCCATCACTATCTGAGGTTGTAGTGATAGATTTACCCGGAGTGTAGTAGATAGCGTCACCAGTGTAAAAACCATGATCACCATTGTTCAACAGTTGAATAGTATTATTAGTCGCAGTGCCACTAAATTTCAGAGATCTATTATATGGATTTATTAAAACATTTCTGTATGATGGAATTGAATTGGATGAAACAAGAAGATCATCATTAAACTTGGAGTAAATATTCTGAACATTTGTGAAATACTTATTCAAATAAGAATACTTCGTCGAGTTTGTATAAAGTATTTGGTTCTCTACTTTATAATCTTTTGACGAATCAAGTAACGTTTGTGTATTTACTGAAAACTCTTTTCTAGAAGAGATTGACGAAACAGTTCCTTCGGTAACAATATTGTTTTGATCAATGAAGTGAACTTTATTACCAATCTTTAAGAGATGATCTTCATTTAAAAGAATACTATATTTTTTTGAGCTAAGATCAGTTAAATTTAATGATTGTACTTTCCAACCAGCTTTTATATTTAAATTCCAGTTTCTTGTTTTCTCTGTATACTTCTCAATACCAATAGATTGAACTTGAATTTTATCATCCTTCTTTAAAGAAAAGTTCTTCTCTTCGAAGGTAATGTTCTTAAGTGCCGTAGAGATCTTTACCTCGATCTTCTCTTGAGACTCACTTTGATCGACATATGCATAAGCAAGATTGAATAGGGTAACATCTGTTCCCTTTTTAATTTTATTACTTGCTGGAGATATGTTAAAGAACTGATTATTGTTCTTGGTTGAGTATGATGTAATATACTCATTGAAATCAACATCAACAGTGTCTAATGTTCCTTCTTCTGGAAAACCAACTGTCGAATCTACATCAATGTATGTTGAACCAACTGAAACATCATTTAAAACTTTTGTCTTTTGATTTGGTACAAAAGAACCTAAAACAGTACCATCTACATTGATATCTCTCTGATACCCAAGATCGAGACTGACTTGATAGTAATCTTTTCCATTATATACAACGGGTCTGACATTACTTACAGAACCCCTGGCTCCACTACTGTCCTGGAAAAGAGTTTTATTCCTGAGATCCATAGGATCACCAAGATATTGCTCAACAATAATATCAGTAGTTACCTTGAAGTTTGCATTAGAAGGTCTTAACAGAAACTCACTGGGTCTGATAACCTCTACATCTTCACCATAAAGTGCTCTGAAAAGAATTTCAAAGGATCTATTAGTTCCTTTTGATTTATAAAAACTATCTGAATGATATATAAAGTTCTCTTGATTCAATCCAGAATATAAAGTTCTATCTTCAAAACCAGGAATAACTTGTGACTTCAGTTTTAATAAAAACTTTTGTAGGAATAGAATATTTAAATTCTTAATTTCTGTATTTTTAGTATGTGTATCAGCCTCTGTTGTAGTGAATACTAATTCATCGGGAGTATTGGATCCTTCATATGAAGTTACTGCACTAAATCCCCTTCTACAGTTCTCAAAAGTTATATCAGTTTTATATTCGTAGTAAATAATCTCATCATCAATCTGAATCAAACCATCTCTAGTTGGAAATCCTTCGGTGAAGTTTTCTGTAGAGTTTGTCGTAATTGTCGTATCAGTATATGATAAATCTACACCAAGAATTGTGGAGGTTTTGAGGTGTGTTAATTCCTCAACCTTTACATATTGGTCAATATTCTGAACAATGTCATACGTTCCACTTTCAAATTCTTGCGAAACATAATACTGTTTTAAGAAATCAACAAGAAGTGGGTAGTCGTCTCTAACATAGTCGGGAACTTGACTCTCGACAATATTCTGGAACTTGATTCTATCTACTGACATTCTTTATTATCTGATGAGAGATCCGTTTGTATAACTGGACGATACTATGTAATTTGTACCCGAAATATCATTACCAGAAGAAATATTATCGGAGATAGTACTTACTTTGGAGTTTGAACTGTCCAACTGTAAGTAGAGATCTTGATAACCGATCACATCGTTTGAATATGGAGAAATAGAAATTTCAATCAGTGGAACCGCCCTACTCACAATTGTTGATATAATATTGATTGGATTCAGTTTAATTTCACCTTTAACATAATCAATAGTTCCAATTGACTGTTTCAATATGACAGGTTCTGTTGGGGAGTTCAACTTGAACAAGAATATAGATCCTGTCTTTAAATCAGTGTTTGGTCTATCACTAAGATAGACGGTATCACTGAAACCACTAACCTTAAACCCTGATGATTTGATGTTGTAACCAAGTTCACTCTTGACATGGAAACGATTTCCGTAACAAATTTCATATTCGGTAAAACTATTTAACACAGGTTCCAAATCCCTTCTCATGGTCACTGTGGTGATATTTGAAGTTACTGAAATATTACTGTCATCAATAATTTTCTGGAATTTGCTATACTTAAATCTTGCACCGAATCTATTCAACCCCCCAGATTTTGAGTACCTATCAATGTTCTGAATGATTTGTGTCCTAACAAAATCCGCAGAAGGTGCAACTTCTGTACTGTAATATGCTTTGACATCAGTCTCAACATACAAATACTTCAGGTCAACAATCTCTGGGAGAATACCAACAACAGAATATTTCTTCAAATCATCAATAAGATTCTCTTTGATATTGGTAGAAAGATATACACCATTATTTGGTTTCACACTTATAAAGACTTTACCATATGCTGGAGGTGTCAGAATCTCTCCACCAAATGCGGATACAGATTCAGTCTCTGTGTAAAGTTTAGGAACAAGAGCTTCATAGTCGGATGCAGTAACTGCCCTGTTCTGTGATGAATAGATCTGTGTTGAATATTTCTTAATAGATTCGGTAGATTCAATATCCTTTCCACCATAGGAAGGAGTATTAACAGTTATCAGTGAGATACCATTGTTAACTACATTACCATTATTGTCTACCAGAGTACCAGAGAATCTAAATCTATTAGTACCATCTGCACCCGAACCAGCACAAACTGGATAACTAATACTAATATAGTTTGGTTCTTCTAACTTTTTACCAAATATACCATCACCAAATAAGATCTCATATCTTTCACCATCTGTTTCTTTGAGGAAGTATACTGAAGAAGTATCATCAACCTCAAACAAACTATCAGCTAGTGTGTACTTCTGTTGAATTGTAGAGGTCTCAGACTCTCTTACAATGACACTTATCAAATCAGTATCAATACCTACATTAGAAAGAATAAACTTCTGGTTAGGAAGTCTAGAACTTACAGTGAATGCTTGGTTAATATATGTTCCTTCGTAAACATCAATATTCTCAAACTTTGCAAACCCATCAGAACCTACTGATACAGTAATAGAACTAGGAACTATAAAAGTAAAGTTCTGACTTGAAAATCTTACACTACTTGTAACACAGATACCAGAATTTAATGTGATAGATGAGGCACTAGTGTTTCTTGCATCAATAGAGAAAGTAATGTTTGCCCTCGATGCTTTCCTAGATCTTGGAAGATACCCAATGTTTCTTGCCAAGGAGACAACATTCTGTCTCAACGTGGCACTATCAATGAACACTTCATTTGCCACCATATTGGTGTTATATGAAGTGAGATATGTGTTATACGCTAACACATCAATAATTGATGAAAGGTTAGACCCTTCAAAGTCGTAATCAGTAAAGTTTGAATTCGCTTTAAGATAATCCTTAATCGAAGTCTTTATCTGATCAAAATCTAAACTACTAAAATTTACTAAAGGCATCTATCTACCTAGTGGGTTCTAATGCTAATGTTAATTCCTGTGCCGGAACATTTATTCCAATAATTTCATATTGAATAGTTGCATCCATTGTAGCCTCATCATAGTTGGGTTTAACTAAGACTTCAATAATCTCAACTCTGGGTTCGTAATTTTCAATAACTAAAATGATTTCATCACGAATGATAGTTGCTGTTTGTTTATCTATGTTCTCAAAGAGAAGATCATAAACACCAGAACCCAAGTTAGGTTCAAATGGTCTTTCTCCCCTCTTTGTCAAGATCAAATTACGAATTGATCTTGAAATTGCGGTCGTATTTTTAATCGCAATCAAATCATTGTTCAAGGGGTTAATCTGAAACGAAGCACTAATGTCCTTAAATTCTTGACTGACCCTTTGAACTGGCACAATGATACAGGAATACTGTCTTTATTTAGACAGTATTTTTCAATATTCGTTTAGTACTATCTGTTGAGCACCACAAGTACACTGATGATCAGGGTGAGAACAATCAGTTGTTTCAAAAAGTCCATCAGTGTTCACCTTTTTCTTTGTATTCTTTGGTGTAAGATTATCATTTGCAATCTCACGAAGCATGTTGTCTTGATTATTTTCCATCTATGATAAATCCCCTACGGTGATAACCTTTATCTTCTATGTATCTGTATCCACTTGATTCTTCTAACTCTGGGATCTGTTGATCATCCCATACAGGAATAGCTATTGTGTTGTTATATCTAAAGTTTGGGTTTCTTCTAAAATGAACCTCAATTAACTTACCACCAATAAACTCACAGTTAATCCACTCATACTTATCTCCTACATCATTCAAGACCTCTGGGAACTCCACAGTCCTCTCTAAGGCCTCCCATTTAGTCCATTGGTAAAGTTCATCTTTACTGTCTCTAATACCTCTTACAACTAATTTTGATTGTTTGTTTTGATAATCGACTGAGATATGTTCTCCTTCAAATATCTCACACCAAAACTCTGCCGGATGTAAATGTTCTGTGTCTTCCTTTATCTCTTCTATCTTACTGTATCTACTCATGCCAAGAATATTAAAGCATGGGCGAACAATATAAAAACCAGGATTAGGAACTTCTAGTCCAGCTGGACCACAAGTATAACCTAACACCTGGCTTAGTTGTAATTTATTATAAACCCACAGATCTTCTGGTTGGATTGAAGACCACTCCTCAGATACTGTGAGATGATAACTCACTTACCTTGACCCCTATACCTCTTCTTTGCACCATTGCGAGAAGTTGCACTGAGTAGTGTATATTGTGAACGACCTTGACGGGTCTTCTTTGGTTTTGCGGGAATATAGTTCCCACCTTTCATCATAGCCATAATTACTTCTCCAATTTACATTTATCATTTAGGGAACTAATTCCCATATTTAATGTCACGAACACTCCTATACAACTACTAAAGAAAATAATGACATCAGTATTATTTTTACTGAATTCTTTAACCACTGTTGTTAAACAGAAGATTCCAATTACAGTTGATAGAAACATCTTTTTCCAGTTTGGTCCCCATGATATAAAATAAGTCTTACGACTTCCGCAGTCAGGACATTGTTTAGAACGGTTTTTTCCTCTAGGGTACCATTCATAATGACATGATGAGCACCAGTTCTGAGGTCGAAGATTACGGGACATTTTTTTGAGACCTTTTATACTGTATCAGGGGTGGTGTCTTGTGTCAATCAAATGACCCTAGTCTTTTCATGTCCTACACGAATACGAGGATCACACCAGATCTCAAATCCAGATTCAATTGCATCGAGACAGAATGATACATCTTCTCCACACATATCTTGAACCGCACCTGATTCAAAGACTTGCATCTTAGGAGCAAACCAAGGATACTTCATACCCTCATTCTCAAAGACACCATTCTGAATCATTACCCAACCGAAACCAGTGTAGTCAACAGTAAATGGCTTCTTACGTTTCTGAATACCATCAACCATCTCATGATTCATCACACCACCATTGTTGCGGAAGTCATCCTCATCCAACCAATGGGCAACTGATGTAGTACGACCATCTTCAGTTGAATACCAACCAGCAACAATCTCTTTCTCTTCACCTTCACTATTCAATGCAAGGTCACATAGTTGCCAGAACTTATTAGTATCAAATACAATGTCACTATCGATCCATAACTGATAGTCATACTCCAACTTACCATCCCATGGAATCTGATCTGGTCCACGTAATACATTGGCACCCAAACACTTACAACGTGCAAAGTTTACCATCGAAGAGTAGTCTTGACTAATCTGAATACTCATCCCATTCTGAACCATGTCGAAACATAGTTGAACAAAGTTCTTAAGATAGGTATAACTCACTCCACGACCAGGAAGACAGAAGACAATCTTCTTTCCCTTCATTCGTTCTTTAATTGCAACATAGTCCCATTCTTGAGTACTACTCTTACTCTTGGGTGTTGCTGCCTTTACTGTGAAACCCTTTGCCATGATAATAGAATCACTCCATTTCATTCATTATTATACTTTGGTATTTATTTGGTGTCAACCTGAATCAATCCATATTCACTCATCACTTCCCGAAAGATCTCTTTAAGTTCTTCCCGCTCTAAGTCAGTAAACACATTCCTTGTCGCAGGTACAAAAGGCGCTGGTTCTTTATACTCCTGAACGAAACATAACTCCTCTGACCCATTGGTACTCATGTTTTGTGTACTCATCTTCATGGTCTCATAACCTCCTTAATTAATACGAGTTCTCTTCGGTCGAGAACTCCGCCCCATAAACCTTCTCATAAGATAAGTCATCCACAGAATAATCAGTATGCATCAACCCAACGAGCGTATTCAGTAAACTCCA
>Ga0222719_10002217_pt1 | contig 17925 bp, 20 predicted proteins | sample C33_34DmetaG_FD_165039 | JGI IMG/M metagenome (GOLD analysis project Ga0222719, IMG submission 165039) | Estuarine water microbial communities from San Francisco Bay, California, United States - C33_34D | ecosystem: Environmental > Aquatic > Marine > Unclassified | place: USA: California... | reverse complement strand
TTGATCGCATACAAATAATTCTCTTCATTATACCAACCTTAGCTTCAAGGGTTTAAATCATTGACTGGTATAAACACATTCGCTACGTCATTAACGAAAAGAGCCAGTTCAATGGGTTCTTCTTGATCTACATGAAAAATCGTAATGTATTTACATAGTATTTTTGTTATTTTATATTTTTCAAGTTGTTCTAACAATGGTGTCTGTTTAATAAAACAAAAGAAGAATTCCAAAATATCAATAACCGAATATCCATGATCATAATAATTATAAAATAGTGCCAATGAATCGCTTATATTCTGTTGTTTCATATATTTTATGAAATCTTCAAATGGTCTCATAGAAATATTTGAACATAATTGTTTACATGTTTCTAAATCAATCGTTTTTGATGTGTATATAAAGATTTTTTCCAAATAATGAATAATATTTCTGATATTGTAATCAGAAATTTTTATCAAATAGTCTTCTACATATGGTCCCAATAGAATTTTCTCATTTGTTGTAATAGTATCAATAATTGTTCGTATTTGTGTAGAATCTAATAGATGTAATTTAAATACATATAATCGCGATTGTATAGTTTCTATTACCTTTTGAACGTTACTACATACACAAATGAAGTTTACATTATTGTTATATTTATCAATATAATTGCGGAAAACTTGTTGGCATTGTTCATTAATCGTGTCTATGTCATCAATCACAATTGTTTTCTTTTTACCATAAATCGTACATTTAGATTGACAAAACGTCTTCATTTCATTACGATAATAATTAATACCTTGTTCTTTCAGATTATTAATGACTAATATATTTTGTTGTGGGAAACTCTGACATTTATCAATATTGTAATATGTTCTCAATATACACTCCAATATTGTGGTTTTACCAGAATTAGAGTCTCCTATAAATAAACAATTTAGATCGTCAATTTTGAACAACGCATCTAGAATTGATTTTAATTTCGGCTTTAATATGAACTCATTCAAATAATATGGTTTATATTTTCTATGTAAGGTAGTCATATAGTAGTATATTGTTGTATATTCATATTTGTTTCAGTTTGAATATAAAAATTACAAAACCATAAATATTATATGGATTATTATTCTGTTTTAGATATTGAAAAAAATGCTTCGCAAAGAGATATAAAACAAGCATATCGTAAATTATCTATGAAATTCCATCCTGACCGAAACAACACCTCTGATGCTATTAAAAAATTTCAAGAAATAAATGAGGCACATGAAGTATTATCCAATGAAAATAAGCGAAGACAATATGATATGGGAGTATTGGATTCTCATGGTGATGTAAATATGGATGATATATTGAGTAGTTTATTTACGAACTTTATGGGAAATGTTCCAAAAATGCAGCCAGAAGTACATGTATTCACTTCATCTCATCCATTTGGTGGATTACATAATATCAATATGCGTCATGATTTTAATATGAATAAAGTTTTTGAAAATAGTATATTTGATAATATTTGTGAGAACATGATGGATGTGCCAACTATAAATAAAACGTTGAATATAAACATGGAAGATTGTTATTATGGTTCAACGATTTCTTTAACCATTGAACGAATTAATCAAACACGAATGACTAATACAACAGAAGAAATCATATTAAGTGTTTGTATCCCTCCTGGAATAAACAACAACGAAGAAATCATATTTGAAAAAAAAGGACATATTATGAACTCTAATCATGGCGATGTTCATGTGCGTATCATTATTGATAATCATAAATTATTTGAAAAAAATAACTTGGATTTATTATACAAACATCAAATTACATTAAAAGAGGCATTATGTGGATTCAGGTTCTCAATAGAGCACTTAAATGGAGAAACGTTGAACTTAAATCATAATGGTAGTGTTGTCATACAACATGGAGCACAAAAGAAAATATCCAACTATGGATTTGTTAATGAGAACCACAAAGGCAGTTTGATAATCATTTTTCATGTCCGTTTACCAGAAACAATTACAAATGAGCAAAGAACCATATTGGAAGAATTACTCTAATAAATATATTTAAAATATTATGTTTTTAATATTAAAAAGAATTTAAAGTATTTTTTAGTTTAAAATACATATAATGACAGATTCTTCAAAAGAATATAAAATGCCTAGTACCGGCACAATGACTCATGCGATCAAACTAGCAATAGTTGAAGACAAACCTATTATGATGGATTATTGGACAAGTTCTTTGGAAAAAACCTCCCTCATTGGCGTAAACGAGAAGAATGAGAAACTTCTCGTTAAGAGTGACGATGAGTACACAAGTACAATCGTAAAGATTTACAAACTCGGTGAAGAATTTATCATCATGACAGAGAACTCCATTGATATCGCCCATAATAGTATTCAACTCAGAAAGATCAGCACATAAATAGTGTCTAAATAAATAATATAGATTATATAATTCTACATTATTTGTGATATTTTATTTTCACTGGTATATATTACCGGTAATCATATACTTTCTTATTTGTTTATATACGTCATTATCAAATGATGTGGTATTGAAAAACCTACAAAAATGGTTCATATTATTTGTATCAATGTAAATAGATCGTTCGTCGTCACTCCAATAATCCGGCTGTGTGCTATATGTAGAAATTCCACAGATTTCACTATATAGCTCTTTTACCTGTTCGCTATTTTGCGCTATCCTTAATAGTCTTATATGATGTATATATTCTTCATGTTCATATAATGAAATATTATAAAATGCTAATAATAGTGACAAACAAATATCGTTGTTTGACATATATGGCTTCATTTTTTTAACCATATTGGCATAAAGCACCAGTGTTTCATAATATGACTTAGTGCATGAATTATAAGGTCGGGTCATTAAATAACTACCGTATTCTGGCTCCTTTATATTCCAATATTTAATTTCCCTCCTTCTACATTTGACATAATTACACAACATATTTTTATTCATTGTGTCCATATCGTATATTGTAATTGGGTCGTAATTAAATAGTGAAAAAAAGTTACACATACATCTTATATATTTATAGTAATTTAATTTATTTATATTTATTAAGGATTCACAATAATATATTTCTTTTTGATCTTTGGTATTTTATGTTTGACGGATGACACTTCGCTTTCTATCATGATTTTCTGGTAATTATCTTGTAATATTTTCTTGATGAATTCATAAACGAACTTCAAAATAACTTCCGAACAATTTCCTATAATCAAACAACTACCAGTTCTAAATATCATGAAACTTATTTCTGTATATTTTTTACTGGCAATGAGTTCGCTCAATTTCATTTTCTTGTCTTCATTTTCTATGATACCCTTTTGTTCATTATCTACTAAAACTTTGTTTTTAAAATAAAATTTACATTTAATCCCAGGATAACTACACGGTTCAAACGCACAGTCTAAGTTATAAGTATTCTTCAATATTTGAAACAATACATTACGTTCAATATAGAACCCACAATTGAAGTTGGAATTGATTAACACATTATTGTCTTCTGTTTGCGTTACAAATACTAGTTCTGTTTCAAAATATGGACTCAATATTATCAGCAATAACTCTTTTACGCTTTCCAAAATATGGGTATTTAATATTCCTGGTATTTCCAGTTTTCCAGTATTGAAAACCTTTACATGGATTTCGCGATAATGTAAATCTTGTGCGCACCAGAAACGCAATATTAAAGCAAAACAATTATAAAACGCATTTTTGACTTTTCCGCGCGAACTCATAATGTCTTTTTTTGATACTCCAATTGTGATTTTGCGCTCGTCTTTGAACTTTATGCGACGTGCGTCCGGGTTATTAATCTGTTTTATGATATTTTCACAATAATATGGAACATTGTCTAGTTTCTTTGTATATTCTTCATACTCTTCTGGCGTTTTTGACACGATTTTCATCTGTTTTTTGATGACACCATTGGCTTGTTGATGATATGGCATTATCGGAATCTTCCAGAATATATCATGAAGATGGCTTATATCATGATTCAGAAAGAGTACCTTGGTTGTCGTGGAAATATACAATGGTGCGCAATCTGGCATAACCGTTTTTGTTAATGTTTCTGTTGTAGGTTCATTTATTGGTGAAATATCTCCACATAAGTAATTGGACCATTCTTCATCAATAGATGTCATTTTAATAATTAGCTATTATATTCTTTAAATTATTTCAATTTTATTAATATCCACAATAAATGTATGATATGTATAATAAAATGTGTAATATTTATATATGGATTTCAATATTGAAAGTACAGACGGTATTGTAGAATATATTAATGATATTTTATATAAGAAATGCGGTAAAACATTGAGGATAGAATTTGACCTTTTTGACGAAATGATCGCAGGCAAACCATTAGAATATTTTGATATTTTTGACCCGGACGCTGATACATCACTTATGCTATGTCTATTTTTAGGTAAGAAATGTATTTCAAGTATAACATGTAAAATTAATTTTGCCGAGAAAGCATTTGAAATATCATCCAAAACAAACGAGTCACATCAAGGAAAAAAATATAATTTGTTCTTGAGATATGCGATGGTCCTTATATTACATAATATAGAATATACAATAAGAGTAAAACGAAAAACACGTTCTTCAAGCTTTGAAAAAATTATTTCCCGTGCCATAAATCCCATATCAATATTAGCCATGTCAAAACATTTTTATGCAACAAATGACAAATTTGATAGTTATATGGAAAAAAATGGCCTAGACTATGAAGATTTGACACTAGAACATACCAAGAATTTTTATGATGAATTGACATATATTCCTGATGATTTACCAGATGATGAATTAGAGGAATACTATGAGAATTATATAGACCCATATGATCCTGTGGTAATGACAATTAATTTAAGAGATGAGAGAACTATACAAAATGCTATGGATAAAATCATTAGCACTCGTATTCTTTGTCCTGAGAAGAAAACAAGTAAAAGAAGAATGAAGACTAGAAGTACCATGAAATCAAGATCATCCTCTTCTTCGTCGTCATCAAAAAAATAGATATTGTTGTCTTTTTACTTGTTTAGATATTCCAAATTATGCGAACAATATACACATAATAATATAGCACTATATATATAATTATGGATCTACGTGAAAATACAAGAATATTTGGACTCCAAGAAGGCGGTATTATTAAACCGGACGATAATACTATAAATGATGATATTTATAGACGTAATATACCAGACATTCCATTAAAACCAAATTTAGATGTTCGGTCACAAGAAACCCGACACATGATTTATCCAATCATGGATACACATAAGGATAATTCTATGGGCCCAAGATATGTAGAATATTTTCCTGAAGCCGCTTTCGCACCAATAAACGCCAAAGGTCCAGTGAGAACCCATAACTCTTTTTTTAATCTAGAAAATGAATTGAGAGGACAAAATAGACCGCTTCATAAAGGCGATTTAGAGAGCATTAATTATATACCTTCTTTAAATAGCACTCTTTATAAGATGGAAATTCCGATTCCTTCCAAGACACCACCGCAACCCTTTCCTCTTTTATTTTCAAAGCCAACATTCTCTCCGCACTTACATGAGAACCTTATTAATAATGATATTGGAAAACAGGTATTTAATAATCATACGCAACAACAAATGCGAAATTCTGTATAAGTATATATAGTTATATTATATATTATATATACTATGAGATGGTCTTTCATGTTACTATGTTTCATCATTATTATTGGAATTGTTTATTTTTATATATTACGCAAAAAAGAGAACACACAAGAGTTTTTTAATCAACAATCTCCTTTTGTAATGAAAACAAATGAAAATATATATGATGAATTTTATGCAAAATTACATGATACATTTTATGACAATAAGAAAACGAGTAATTACATGTATAATCTCATTTTAGCCAATACTGCCCCAACAGAATATAGTCGTATTTTAGATATTGGTTCTGGAACAGGAGAACTCGTGAATGAATTTATTACCAATGGATTTAACGCAGAAGGTGTGGATCATTCCAGTTCTATGATCCAATGTAGCAAAGAGAAATATGATTATTTACCTGTTAAGTGTGGCGAAGCCACTGATTCGCTCAATTATGAGAACCAAACATTCACGCATATCACATTATTAGGATTAACTATTTATGAAATAAAAGACATAAATTGTTTAATGCGCAATGTTTATGGATGGCTTTTACATAATGGATATTTTATAGTACATTTAGTAGACAAAGATAAATATAATCCATTGATTCCAATATGCAATCCATTAACAGACGATAATTTCCAGAAATACACTACCAAACGTATCACACGCGGTAGAATAGATTTTGGGGATTTTGTATATAATCAAAATGTGGATTTTAGCAAAGAAAATGAAGTTGTGATTGAAGAAAGTTTCACCAATAAATCTGTGAGGAAACAAGAACACACTCTCTATATGAAAGATATGAAAGATATGATATCCACAATCTGTAACTATGGCTTTATTGTCAAGGGTAAGGTTGAATTACAAATGGATTCACATCAATATATTTATATTTTTGAGAAGATATAAATACCCATATTACAGTATTTTTATTTACTAGGTTCTCATATTTACGATTGGATTCTATAATAATATATAAACAACACAACTCCGATGATGTGTGTATTAAAACTTTTTTCAGGATGTAATGAGAACCTTTGATTATATATAATCACATTTTTCAGCATTTAATCTTCCATCTTCTTTCAAACCAATTATTTTAACTGGTTTGCAACAACCATGAACATAGTCATTTTCTATTAAAAAGTCACAATATTCTTTGGATGCGTGGGGATCAACTTGGTTTCCGTTAATAATAACATTGTTTATATTTACCTTGTATATCGCATGACGGAATATTTTGCAATTTAGCTGGCCTTTTGGTACAATTACCATTCCATTACAATGTGGACAATTAAAATTAAGGTCACCACTTGACATAAAATAATTAAGAAAAAAATATAACGACTAAACCATATATTATTTATAATGAGAATTCCAATAAATAATATCGTCCAGTTCATATTGCTACAATGTAAAAAACAAAATATAGATGAAAGTCATTCACTCGGACACGCATTGAATGTGTTGGACTATTCTAAGAAATTATATAATGAAGAAGTGATCAATTATCCGAGTTTGATGAAACAGCAACACATAATTTACACTACAGCATTATTACATGACATATGTGATTCTAAATATAACGAAAATGTGTATAGCAGTTTAAATCTTATACAAGATTTTTTATATGATAATAAATATTTAGAACAAGACGTTGTCATTATAAGTAATATTATTGATGGAATGTCTTACCATAAAGTCGTAAATTATGGTTTTCCTAATGTAAAAGAATATCAAACATCATATCATATTGTTCGCGAAGCGGATTTGTTAAGCGGATACGAGTTCAACCGTGCGGTGTTGTATGGAATATATAAACGTAATCAAACATATTTAGATTCATTTGATGAATCCAAAGATTTATATAAAACACGCATGGGTACATTGATATCAAATAATATGTTTACTACAAACAGTGGGAAATGTTATGCGGAAAATATTTTCCAGGAAGAGAAAAAGAAAATCCTTAATTTAGAGTCAATTATTAATGGGTTTTAATATCCCTGTATATATATATATGAATCCTTGGATACAGCACGTAGTAGATTACCAAAAAGAGAACGGCGTTTCATATAAGGAGGCGCTTCGTGATGCGGCGAAAACATATAACAAATCAAAAAAGGCGAGTCCTTCAATCGTAGAAGAAGAAGAAGTATCACCAAATCTTCCTAAGAAGAAACAAACACGTAGAAGAAGAAAGAAGGCAAAAAGAGGCGGAAAGTCAGAAAAAAGAGGCGGAAAGTCAAGAAGAAGACGTTAAGATAAAACCATAAATAATATAAACATATTTGGCTTATATTATTATTATGAACCTACGTTCTCGTAATATACCTTCAATTTATGATAAAAAACCTAGTAATAACCTTATTGTTAAATCATTGAATAAAGGCTTGCCAATCATCATTATTGTTATTTCAGTTGCTTATATTGTATTTTCATTATTTGAATCATATACAAAAATATAAGTATAAACATTTCATCTATTGTATATATAATATATGAAAATAGGCCTCATTATACCAGTTACCTCTAATAAACGCAATTGGAAAACCATAGAAGAAACATATTTATATAATTACACATTGAAAACATTTTTATTAACATATGATAAAAATCTAGGATATAACCATGTATTTTACATTGGTTACGACGCAGGTGATAAAATATTTGATAACATGGAAAACCAAAACAAATTTATTCGTTTTATAAATATTATGAAAAATGTATCAATAGAATTCATTTGTTTAGACAATTCTATTCCAAAGGGTCATGTAACAATCATGTGGAATCAATTATTTAAATATGCGTATAAAGAAGGCTGTGACTATTTCGTGCAAATTGGTGATGATATCAAGTTTAAAACACATAATTGGTTATTTGATTGTGTATATACACTTCAAAATCAAAACAACATAGGGATGGCTGGTCCAGTTTCTAATAATACGCGAATATTGACACAAAGTGTGGTGTCAAGGAAGCATATGGAGATATTCAATTATTATTTCCCCCCATCTATCAAGAATTGGTTTTGCGATGACTGGATAAACGAAGTATATAATTCAAAAAACATGCTATATGTTTTGAGAAGCCATTATTGTGAAAATGCCGGCGGAGAACCGCGTTATAATATAAATAATGACGCTGATTTTAATAAAAATATTAGACATAACTTCAATGTTCTCAAAGAAAAAAGTAAATTTGTTATTGACGAAGGAAAGGCCATATTACATAAATATTTACAAAAGATAAAATAGAGTTATGTATAGGACTATAATTCACCAGTTTTATTTTTTCTATAAGCCTCACTAAACGCGCCCAATATGTTATCAGGAAATACCTCTCTATATATCTCCATAAATGTAACATAAATAATGAACACCCATAATATAGGGTACATCCATATAGACACCTTTATTTTCAAAATGAATGACAGTAACCATCCTAATAAAAAGCCAACTATATCACCTATATGATTTTTATTCGTTTCTATTATTAAACCTCCAGGTGTTTTGTTATGTTCTATCAGTTCTATGCATAGATGTAATCCATTTGATAACAACATGTTAGATGATGTCGTTATTTTAATAGAATCTAATATTATATAACTTATAAATCCCATAATAAAATGTCCCACGGTAAACATATCTATTAATTCTACACCCATTTATACTAAATTTATATTATATTTCAAATAGTTGATTTATGGAGACATATATATATATATATATTTATTCAATTTCCAATTATACTAAACATCAAAATAAAAAATTGAAAAAAAAATAATATAAATTTATGTACAGATAATATAATAAAATGAGTACAGAAATTAATGACGAATACAAAGAAGAATTAATTAGAAAATTTAATGAAGATGTCCGTAATTATTATGAACAAGTCAAAACTGATTATAATAACTTTAAGACTAATTCAGATATATCAAACCCTGAAAAAATGTTAAAAAACAAATATCCTTGGTTGCGGCACCTACGTTTTACAAAACGTAGTGATATTTCAAAATTCAAAGCACTCATTTACCAGTATTTTGATGATTATTATTTTAAAGATTATAAAAAAATAGAGGAAAACATTATATATGAATATTGTATTAGTAAAAATCGTGGTTTATATAAGCACGCACAAGCATTAAAAACTGGGTTTTGTAATGGACAACTTATTTCAGGATTTTCTGAAAAAAAAACATTATCTATTTGTATAACTAAAAATACTTTGGAAGCAAACGCACAATGGTTGATACGTTTATATAAGGAGCTCGATGATAGATATCCAAATATCAAAGTGCACGATAAAATAATGCTAATTTCGTCAAACAAGAACGACCTTGGTGGTAATGCAATTCATTGTAAAAATATGGAAAAGGCATGGTCATTACTAAAAAAAGAAAACGATTTCAAACTGATATTCATATGTAGTAATAAGGTAAGAATTGATAATGTTCTTGAAATTGCCGAATCATTCTTAGGACTTAGAGAAAATCTTCGTAAAAATTTACGTATATTCCACGATGAAGCACATAATACTAAAGAAGGAGTTCCTCCTTTTAGAAACATAATTGAAAATTTTATAATTCTAGAAAATGTGTTATTATATCAACCTATTAGTGCTTCGTGTGGGGAAATAGTTGATAACAACAATCCGTTATGGAAAAAAGAAAACGTGGAAAACTTTGCAGTAAATTTTACAGAGTTTGATAATACAAAATCAGACAATCCTAATTATTCATCTATTAGTGATTACGAGAAAATATCTATCAATGAATTACAAAAAAAAGATGAATGGCTAGACAATGGTATTATTGCCGTATCAAGGAAAAATTTTATTAAGGTAGATGGTAAATATATTGGTAAAAATATTGATAGTTTAACGGATTCTGAAATAGAAGATATAGATAGAAGAAGACAATTAGAATTTTGTCAATTTATGTCAAATGACCGAGAAATACAAGCATTAAATTATGGATTAAATTTATTAAATTTAAATATAATTTTACAAAGACAACATTACTCTAAAACTGAGTATAATCTACATGTTATCTGCACGCCTCGTAGGAATATAATAACACACGAATTATGTATGCATGCGTATATGATGGAATATAATCCAATCGTATTAGGAATATATGGTAATCAGGGTAGTAAATATCATTTATTCATTAATGGTCGTAGTGAAATGATTGTTGATAATGAGATGGGTGATGGTGAGTTCAATACAAAGTTATATAATTTAAAGAAATATATAGAGGAAATGGGAATTAATACTAATGTTTGCTGGATAATAATTGGTAATTATTCACCAACTGGCGAATCTCTTTCATTTGTTAACTATCATTATGGAACAGTTAAATGTGTCAATAGATTAATTTCAACTAATGCAGAAGAAGATTATCAAACAGCAGCACGTGGAAATTATATGATTGCTAAATTCAAGGAAAATGATATTGATTGGATACAACCACCAAAATATTTAATAGGAGAAGAAGCATTCATTAATAATGCATTATCATATGAACGTGAAAATGATGCGAGAATTGATTCATTTGCCGAACGATCTTCAGATACAATTATAAATAATATTCTTCTTCCCGAAAACAATTCAGGAGCGCAAACACTCATTCAAATAAATAATACATCTATACCTGTTAAAATTAAAATGGATACAAATCCAGTTACCAATCCATACTATAAAGAGTTAATGGACATTGCGTCTAAATCGGGAAAAAGGAGTCCAGAGGAAAAAACTCGTTTTATAAATCTATTACAATCATGTAATGATGAACCCGAAATTGATTGTGAGATAGAGGATCCAACAGGTAAATTAGATTTAGAAAATATCAAACTCGAAGGATTTAGATGTTATAATAAAGAGTGTAAAAATGTAAAGGGATACTGGAAGTTTAAAAATTATAAAGAAAATTTTGCAGCAAAACAACCGTTTATAAATAATACAAACAAAATTTCAAAAGGTGAATGTGAGGTATTGGTTTGTCAGGATATGTATTTAATAAGAGACGGTGAGTATAAAGTAATAGAGAGAAACCCGCCTTCACTCTGGTGGCTCAGCTATAAATATTAATATTGTATTTAATATAACGATAGAGATATCAAATACAATAGAGTCAGCATTTTAAATTCCCCAAGGTGTAATATTTTAAAAATTTAATATTCTTCTGCTCACAAATACATAGTCCATCTTTATTCGTTATTATTTCATTAAAAACTTCAACTCATTCTTTTTTTCTTCTTGTAAAGAATTAGGTAAACATATCTATTAATTCTACACCCATTTATACTAAATTTATATTATATTTCAAATAGTTGATTTATGGAGACATATATATATTTATTCAATTTCCCAATTACTTAGATTTTGCGATTTATGTCTAGGACTATAATTAGATTCATTTTGTAAATCCTCCATATAACTATTGTATTTACAACAACTTGATGTGCATACATCAAATGCTTTGTATATACCTAACGATAATCTACTAATCTTCTTCTTATTTTCACTACGGTTATCCGCAATAATTTCAAATTCATCATAAAACATGCGATTATGATTTGTCACAATATAACTAGTGGAAACAATGCTTTGATAATCATTATACTTTTTATCCAGAAAATCGCGGAGTTTATCATATTTGCGGTCATTAGTATGTAAATATGTGATGAGCTCCTTCTTTATTTCAACACTGAGCTTGTAATATTTTTTGTAAGTATCCATTTCACATTCCATTCGTTTTTGTAAATTCAACAAAATTTCAATGCCGGTTAAGATACCACAAAATAACGACAATATAGCATTTATAAGTGATATTGTAGATTGAACCATGTATTTCTGTAAACCAACCGCAAAAAAACCATTTAAACTTGATAAAATCAAGGATGGAATCCGGAAGCAGCCAACCAAACATTTTCTATAAAAATGATAACGTGCGTTATGATATAAACTATGTTTAACACAATTTTTTCGGATCATATTTAACACTATTTTAATCCGTTGTACTTCCGGTGGTTCATCTTCACAAATGATAATATGATTTTGAAAATGGTCCTCATTTCTTATATTTCGGATTTGCTCTAATTTACTTATACTCATACTATTTGTGCTAGTGTCTTGGGGTTCGTCATCATCTATTTCAATAACATTATCATTATTATCAATTTCAATATTATTTCTCTTTATGTTTTCATCATTATATTCAACATTACTAATATCAATGTTCATTATAAAAATATTATAATGAATATATAGATTATTTATCGCACATATTTACCATTTCGTGTAAATGTATCCACAGCATATATTACAAATATTCCTAAAAAAGCATATAATATGAATTCTTCTGTAACATATGCGGTCTTCTCATTTTGCTGTTCTTCCAACAAATGTATCATGTAGTTAATTTTAGACCACAATTTGTCATCAATATTAGTATTTGAAGAATTTGGTAGTCCGTAAACAGGTTTCGGCATTTTTGGCAAATTATATATTTCGTGATAATTACTCAAAAATTGTTTTGGGGAATGATTTGATGCAAAGTTGGAATTTTCACGATTACTTGTTTGTGGTAGAAGTTCTTGTGCGTCTAATGATAAATGACTGCTAATATCAGTCTCACTTGTATTTGCGGATTGACTATTTAACGATGGCGGTTCTAATGGCTGAAAATCATATAGATTTGAACCATCATCTTCTGTTGTCATTGAACCGATAATCTTATGCATATTTATATTGTTATTGTCATTATGATTTTGGTCATTAACAATATTATTTTCTTGTTCATCAATATCAGAAAATGATACTTGTCTCTCAGCATTAGATGGTCTTATTTTGGCAGTAGCACGTTTCATTGATGGAACACGTTTTCTTGTAGTATCATTATTCCATGGTGATGCGGTGTTTAATAAAGACATATTATATATGTAGATGAATTTATATATAATTATTCTAAAAAAATATAATCTAAAACTATATAATTAAATGTTTGTAGAAAATATACCTTTATTATTACCTATTTTTATTATTTTATTATATTTGACATCATTTGAAACCGTTACACTAATCGCATACACTATGATTGGAAGACTTTTAGCAATAATGATAATCGTGTATTATACTAATATTCATATGTTTCTTGGATTCGTTGTATTGTTGATTGTTATGTATTATTATAGTCGCGAAGAATATGAGTTTTTACTAAATATGGACGAGGATTCAAAAATGAAAATGATTTTCCCTTAATTGTTCCTAAATAAATCTAATATTATTATAAATGGTCAATAAATTCGTTGAAAAGTCAAAACAGACGTTTTCGCAAATATGGAAAAATATGGATTCACAAATCCAAAATCTAAACAATAGCAAGGTTTTTGCTGGATTAATGATTATAACATTGAATATCGCATCCAAATTCGTGAATATAAAATTAGGAAAAACAATGGAGCGTTATTTGAAATATACGTTTAGCAAACAAATATTGGTTTTCGCCATTGCATGGATGGGCACACGAGATATTTATATTGCATTAACAATTGTATTTTTCTTTACGCTTATTGTTGACGTTTTATTGGACGATGATAGTCCATTGTGTATATTGCCAGAATCATTTGTAGAACATCAACAAGGAAAAGAAGATCAAGATGGTCCAAGCGATGAAGAAGTGGAAAAAGCCAAGAAAGTAATAGCGCAATCAGACGAAAAAAATAAGGAGCAATTTAAAAAAAAAATTGGACTGGATAATTAAATAATATAAAATAGTCTACTAGAAGTTTAATAAAAATATTATATATTGAAATATATAGTCAATATATATATGTCAACATCAATAGATATTCAAACACAACAAATAGAAATATGTATAATTACAAATAAACCAGATGATGATGGCAAGACCATATTAACAAAAAATATCTTGTTTCATCCATCTATAAACAAGAAACGCTTTTCTAAATATTCAGAATATCCTTTTATATCAAATACGTTTTTAATTGATTCAAAAAAACTCAAATCCAAGAAATATGTTGAAAAAATGGATTTCTTTTTTAATCGCAAAGTATTTGAAGATTTCATGAATGAATCTTATAATAAAGAAAAGCATGACACCAGGTTGGAAGGTCTAGGTGTTACGAAGGAGGATATTCAAAAAGAACCAGCCAGTAAAGAAAGAAAAAAAATAATATTGGATCATAATTTGAAAGTTATGATTGACATGTTCTTTCCTACTGCTTATCCGTTTATTAATAATACTGGTAATAGTTATGACCGTAATTTTGAAAATAAATCAAAAGATATGGATATAGTATTTTTTCCTAAATATTCTTATATCAAAAACAAGAGCGAAGTATTTACTGTTACAAAAGCGATTTTGCTGAATGATATTTTGAACCATCCTAAATATTATGATTTTATTGTGATGATGTTTGAGTATATTATGTGGGCTAATAATGAAAGAAAGACGATTGAAAACGAGGTGAAAACAATGAATGAAACTATCAAGAAAACATTTGAAATGCCTATTTCAAGTAATGTGTTTGAATCATTAGAAAAACAAAGAAATACAACCCAAAATGGTATGAAAAAGTTTATAATAATGGATTTGTTAAAAATATTGAATAACAGACAGAATATGCAAATTGGATATGCTGTTGGTGAATATTATTTATGTGAGATACCCAGTGTAGAAAGTATATTAAAAAGTTATTTCAAAAATTACATGTTGGAAAAATTACAAGATAAGTTTGAATTAGTGAGACATAAAAATTTTACAGCGTCAGATAAGGGTAAAGCAAAAACACCAAAAGATGCAGAAAAATTGAATAATGAGCTCAATAATAATGTAAGAAACCCTTTGAAAAAAATGATTAATAAATTAAAAGAAAAAACAGCAGAATCTGGTAAAATTTTCGTATTTTTAAAATATAATGAGGTGAAAGTCGTTAAAGCAGCAGAAAAGGCATCACAAGTTGGTGTTTATGAAAACTTGAAAAAACAGCTTGATATTACGAATAAATATATTATTAATAATTTTGATATGGATAACTTACAACAGGAGGCATACACAGAAGTTTTGAATTCAATAAATGGGGATGATAATAACAATATGTATAAGTTTTATAATGAAAAGGTCAACAACCCCGCTGATAAAGATATGTTAAAAAGGCCTGAAAAATCATTCAAATTAAATAGTTTATTAATATCAGAAGAAGACCAAGAGGGTAATGTAATAAAAACAAAGTCTTTCTTTAAAGACGACGAAAACCCAATAGTAATGAAGTTTAAACAAATATACTGGACTACCCCTCTAGATGTTATATTAAATGTTAATGACACTGAGTATGAAGGTACAATTACAAAAAAATGTGATAAATTTATATTTACAAATACAAATAAAAATAAAAATAAAACACTTATTGAAGCAGCCAAGACTTTATTAACAAACAATGTGAATGAAGATACAGAAAGGGCTAATGGTATATATACTATAAGTGAAACAGAACTATTTGAGAATTTTCAAGTAAAAACCAAACCTTCAATACCAATACCTGAATCACAAGATGAATTGAGATTACAAAAAATAGATAAATTATTGAACACATATAAAGATTTTACAAACATCCGTTCTTATGGAAGTGATTCTTCTTCAAAAATCAGTGATTCTAAGTTTAACACCTTTATTGATAATCTTGAAAAACAGCGAAATACAATTATAAGCATGGAAACTTTTAAAAATGAATATTTAGATTGTTGTGAAGGCGAAAAAGAGATTGAATGTGTGAAATTATATGTAAATGACAAGAACAAATATGACGAACGATACGATCAATTCAAAGACACTGTTGAAAAATACAAGAATTATATGTCATCAAAGAGTGAAAATCAAAATGACATATTACAGAAACTTATTGATAATTATGGAAATAATACAAATACCGAAGATTCCAAAAAATTTGTTAATCTCATACTAGAGTTGTATCAAAAAAATATTCAGCAACGTAATATTGAACATACTCCCACAAATGACATTAATAATTATATACAGTTATATGCAAACAATATTAATAAAGATAAACCAAAAAAGCCTAATTTTCAAGCACATTTATTGCTCAATGTAATTAAAGGTGAGGTTAATGATAAAAATAAGCATTTAGTGCGTTGTAATTTTGAAGACCGGTATTTAAACAAACGATTTTATATGCACTTTATTAATTTAAAAGACCAAGAGAAAAACAAAGAAATTAATTATCCCTATGTAGAGTTGAAAAGCGATGGCACATTTAAAGAAGTTCCAAAGGAAGAACCAAGTGATGAAGGTCAAGAATTAGACGCACCCATAGAAGAAAAAAAGAAAGCAAAGGGCGGTACAATGAGAATAAAATCAAGAAAAAATTCAACATTTCGTCGTAAAAAATCAAGAAAGAATAAATCTTTCAGAAAAAAATAATCTTCACTGGTATAAAATAATCTATAATATTATTATTTTATATATATTAACTTTTATATAACTCAGGGTCAGTAATAAATATATTTGCATGACGATGATGATGGAAAATGAATTTATTCATCAATAGTTTCTTATCCCATATCATTTCTTTATATAGCACAAGACCATCTATTTTTTGATAAATATCTTCAATCTCATTTAATGTACTTTTAATATCACCAACATGTTGATAATTACATTCAAGTGCTGTTACATTATTACGTTTTGTAAAATCGCAGATTTCGTTTGCAATTTTAATAGATTTATATAAATTATCATTATTTCTTGACAAAGGGTTCAATATACATACATTTGAACCGACAATCGCAAGTTTTTTTATCAAATTATAATTATTACCATTGTGACACACTAAAAAAGTTTTATTCATGATTTTGTTACTAATGATACTATTCAACATTTATATTACATATTAACATAATTGTTTATATTTATATTATTTTACTTATTTATAAAGACTGTGCTTTCCGTTTGTTAGCTTCCCTACTTCAAGACTGATTTCTCCATCTTCGTCAAGATCATATAATATTCCATTTTCTTTATCATCTGTGTAATATGTTTTATTATTAATAACTATTTCAATCACATCGTCTTCCTCTTCTTCCTCTTCTCCCCCGTTACCCCCCTCTTCCTCTACGGGGGAATCTCCCCCGTTACCCCCCTCTTCCTCTACGGGGGAATCTCCCCCGTTACCCCCCTCTTCCTCTTCCTCTTCCTCTTCCTCTTCCTCTT
>Ga0222719_10002216_pt1 | contig 17938 bp, 23 predicted proteins | sample C33_34DmetaG_FD_165039 | JGI IMG/M metagenome (GOLD analysis project Ga0222719, IMG submission 165039) | Estuarine water microbial communities from San Francisco Bay, California, United States - C33_34D | ecosystem: Environmental > Aquatic > Marine > Unclassified | place: USA: California... | reverse complement strand
TTGGTCTTGATTTGAGACCATTTGGAAATGATACAGTTCTTTTGAATAACTGTCCATATTCGTGATATGAAATATGACCTTCATTCACAGCCTTTTCTATCCGTTCCATTGTATCTTCATATAGTGTCTTTAGTTGCTCTTTGATGATACAATCACTCGAATTATTTCCTCCACCAATCAATTCACTACAATGTTTAATAAAAATCGTTTTGTTTTTTGTGTTGATAAAAATGTAATAGTAGTCATCATCTGGATGAGGAACTGTGTCGTTCAATATGAAAACCCCCTTACTTTTCTTACACTCATAGGTGATTGGGTGTGGAGCACCCGCAAATATGACATTACGAATATCCTTTGATTGTTGAGATGGAGCAAAAGAACCAATTTTACCACCCATTTTTTGAATCACATCCGATACAATTTTAATGTAATTTCGTTCATCATTTTGAGTGTTGGAGTCATTTGAAAAATTATCCCACGGAAATACGGTTTCTAAATGTTGAATTAATAGCTTATTTATTTCCATGATTCTTTCATTATGTATCATGACCTTTGTAACTTAGGGTGACAATTCCTTAATTAAGTCACCGATATCCCTATAGTACCTTTTGAGATCCTTTTCAAATCTTTTTGTTTTTGTATGTTCTTCATCATTCAGGTAAATCCAAGCCAGGTTTGACTTTGAATATTTTGTTCTCTTTTGGTTATCATTTGGTTTTCGAGCCACTAACTTTGTAGACTTCTTGGGCTTCTTTGTAGATTTAACTTCTACTCGATTGACAAAACTAAGAGCCTGCATCACAGTGTCTGCGAGATCGTCCTTCTTTTTGGACTTAAGAAATGTATCCAACCAGTGTGCGTTTACAGGTCCTGAACGAATGAACTCTTCACACCTCTCAATGGAAACCTTCTTACGCTTCAAGTACTGTGACTTCCCTGGTCCAGCAACATCTGGAATCTTGTGGCGTGCGTCATAAATTATGGTCTCGGCTTGGGGACATTTAATGATAAAATAGGCGTGGAGGAAATGCATCACAGAAATCATTTTCTTATTACGATCGGGTTGCTTTTCAATGAGGATTGTATCCGCAGTGAGGACCCAAGGTCTTTCATCTAAGTGTTTTCTCAATGAGACATAGATACCATCTTTGTGTTCGGGTGGGACACCGGAGACATCCCATTCCTCCACAAGGTTATTTGTTTCATTGAGTAAGCACATGGCTAAATTCCGAATACCGACATCAATACTCAGAATCATTAATTTAAAGGATCTTTATATCTTTAACTTAAAACTTTCTAGCGTTACCCAATCTCGCAGCGGCACCCTTACCGAGATTAGCAGTGGCTGACTGTCCAGCTGGAGAAAGACCAAGGACAATCATAACGAGAACGAGAAGGCAGCAGCACACGACGCACGCAATCATGGCATACTTGATTGGACCAGTGAGACCTTCAAAGAGGGTTCCGACAATGTCGGCGATACCCTTGTTTTCGGACTTTTGGGACGCACCAGCCTTAGCGGCCAATTTGTTCAATGTTTCACTTTCGGCGATTGCCTTTTGAAGATTATTAGTTATAGCTTTGGCAAAGAGTTGCGCAGTTATATCCTGTGTAATATCAATTCTTGTACCATCTGTAACACAGTCAATGTTTCTAAGAATAATTTGTTGCTGCTGAAGGCTGATTTGTTCGGCGACAGTTTCAGTAACATTTTCAGTCACAAGTTTGTTTTCAACAATGTTTTGAATTTCCATATTGACTTCTTGGGATACATTCTGTTTATCACCAAACTGCATATTACCCGCTTCAGTTGCCTTTTCTATGGCAGCTTGTGCAGCCGCTTGCATCTCATTTGAAACTCCATTTTTAATTGCAGTTTCTTGTTGATTATTCAGTTTTGCTTCTGCGCTTGCCGAAGCGTTAATCGTCTGTCCAATGGCTATACCACACCCCTTAACATTATCCATAACAACCTGTTGCTTTTGGATGCTCGCTTGTGAAGCCATGGCGGTGACCTTATTTTTGGTAATTGATTCGTAAATACTTTTGTTCATGACACTCATATTAAAAAGTTGGTTGATACTCTGAGAGCCACCTCCTCCCATGATTTTACAATGTGCTGAGAAAAAAAATGTTACCAAATTATAAAATGAAACTCAATCTCAGGAAGATTAAGCTCAATCAAATCATTTTGATTGTGGCGATCCTTGTTGTCTTGGGTTGGAACATTAGAAGAGCCAGACGAGTTGAAAAGTTGGAAGGTGAAAAGTCCGAAGCTGTCCTCTATGTTGAAAACACAGAAGAACCAAACCCATTCATTGTCTATGGTATGGCCAGGAAGATGACCGATGATGAAGCGAAGCTTGAAGAAATTTTGAATACAGCCAACGACGGTAAGAAGGACAAACTTCTTGAACTTTTGAATAGCTTGTAAGTTTGTGACCAAAAACACTTAGAAAATATTTTAATTAAATACCGCACCACGGCAATTAATTAAAATCTCAGTAGGTAGTAGATTTACATCATGGGTTTAGGGTTTAATCCATGTGCGTATTGGTATTTACCAAGCCATCTTCACGAAGATGCCGACGCACTGAAAAACTATAATTACGGAGACGCACCACCCGTGTGTCGCCCACATTTAGATCGTCGCATAGCTATATTGAGAGAAGAGTTCTGTAAAAAACCTGGTAATATATCTAAAAATCCTGGACCTGGGAGTAGTGATACATGCTTAGCAAGAGACACGGCGGGTGGGATCGCCAGGAGCTACTGTGAAACTGGTTCAAATATAGCTGGTTCCGAACAAGGAAGAGCGTGTACCAGAGAAGCACTTGGAACAAATTATGATAGAATTGCCATAAAGTATTGCCAGACCCCCGATGGTAGATATGACAATTTCTGTTCATGCTACAATGTGACAAATGGTGTATGTGACGCAGACCCCAGTTCTGCGGGTTGTGGTACAAAGGCTGCCGTCTTTGATCCACTTGTTAACGCCACACCAAAGGAATTCCAAAATGCCTGGCTTGGTAGAGAAGGTTGTTTTGGGGGTGTTTGTACTGGTGCAGTGTATGTACCAAACAACGCCAATCAAAATTGTAATGCTCCAATCAAGATTTGTAATCAACAGATTAGTGCGAGTAATATGGATTCAACAACTATCAGCGCAACCTGTAATTTGGGTGATGGACCTGGGGGAGGTGGAGCTCCAGCTGGACCCCCCAAACGAGAATACAAACCAGGTACATTATCATACAGACTTGATAAGTTTAGATCAAAGTTGCCAAAGGCTCTTCAGCAACTGATACCTGTATCAACCGAAGAAGTAACAGAAGAAGGATCAAAACTTGCGAGTACAGGTTTTACAGTTACCAGTAGCGTTAGTTCCAGTTTGTCAATAATCATAATCATAATCGTACTTGCCATGAACACGAAAAAGGCCAGTCGGGTCTACAAAGGCTAAAGTTTTTCTGTGTAGTATATAAGATGCCCTGTGAGGTTACGCTGTATGAACATAAGAACTACGGTGGAAGGTCACTTAAAATTACAGAGTCTATACCCAATCTTGACAATACTTCATTTGGTAGAAATAGAGCAACTTCATACAAAGTAAATGCTGATGAGGGCTGCCTGATTACAGCGTGGGACTGGCCAAACTATGACAAAAATCATAGAGGGCGTTATCTCAGAGGTAATGAGCCAAATCTGGGGAAGAGAAGAAAATGGAATGATAATAATTGGAATGATGACATAGATTCCATTAAAATAGAAAAGCTTCCACGAGATCCAGATAATTTCCTTGAATATGCCTTGAATGTGCCATACTATTTACCATCTGAGCCGTATGATACATATTGTGGCGGTTGTCGCTGGTGGCCACAAGCAAGTCCTCATCCAGATGCCGAGGGTAACCCCATAGACAGAGATCCTAAAGATGCCGACATGAATAATGTTGTGCTTGGTGAATACACAAAGTACAATGAAGAGACTGAAAAAGAGGAAGAACACATGAGAGAGTTTCAACCATGTCCGGGTGGTAAGGGTTTTTTCAATTCAAAGTCTGGTGTTGTATGTGGCTACAGTAAGAAGCAAGGATCCGGGTTGGCAACTTTATTCAGGACTAGTAACAAATTTCCGGGTGACCCACGGCGTGCTATGTGGAATGAGTTGTCCAAACAATTCTGTAATGAACCTGAAAATGTCAAAGGAAACATGGGCGAACCGTGTATTTCTAGAGTTCGTGGTACGGAAGTAGTCAAAAAGTATTGTGTAGTTGATGACAGAATGCCAAAGGACTACATTTGTACTCGTGAAAATTTGGGTAGATACTATGATGAAGCGGCACAAGAATTTTGTAAGGCTAATCCCAAAGATAAATGGTGTTCTTGCTACAATGTAAAAACTAAAGTTTGTGATAACAATATGGAAGCTGCGGGTTGTGAATACATAAAGTTCTTGGAAGACAATCAAAATGTATTTGGTCCAAGAATTGAAAAGACGGTTCCAGGTGAAAACCCGGGAGATCCACCAGTTAAGGCATATGACCCACCAGTTGGATACAATATACTGCGTAATAATGCCCATTGTACAAAGAGAATGTGTAATGACGGTTACTTACCACCCAACTTTGACAGTGACTGTAAAAAAAGTTACAAATTTTGTAAGCGGAACATAAATATTAAGAGTTCATCGGCGAATGACATAGCAATCCTTTGTAATATAGATATGGAACCAATTGTTCTACCAGATTGGTGGGATGAAAAAAACGATCTAGCTGGTAGAAAACCACCATTTGACAGGTTCCCATTAAATAGACTACCAATCACCGAATGGCCTCAAAAGTTTGACATGAAAAACAGAGATGCGCGTAATATTGTGTATTACGGTACCGCGGGTACAGCTGTTTTGTGTCTTGTGTGTATAATCATGCTTTTGGCATTAAAGTCAGGCTTAAAGAGGAGGTAAAAAATTACTATATGTCTTGGTGTTGGTGGTGTTGTCACACTTTTGAAGGTACGCCTTTAAGTATGCCTTACCGTTACGACGATAGAAGAAGCAAATTTTACACAGCTGGCAACTATTGCTCATGGAGTTGTGTAAAGTCACACGCGATAGACAAATATGGAGTGAATAGAGGTGGTATAATTTGTGGAAATATCATTCTCATGCGAAAGAAGATGTTCAATCAGATTGGATCTGTGAAGTGTGCCCCAAACAGGTTCTTATTGAAAGAGTTTGGTGGAGATCTTTCAATTGAAGAATTTAGAGAGAATCTCACGAAGGATGTAGAAAAACCAAAAGAGGTGGAAACGGCTCCAGTTGTAGATAATGTCATACCCATTGTTTCAAACACACAGAAAATGAATGAAATAAAGAATGCGACAGCCAACAATAACGCTCTAAAACTAAAAAGGAATAAACCCCTTAAGAGGAGTCACAACAACTTGGAGTCAGCACTCGGGCTTATTATTACGCCTAAATCCTAATTGTCTACTTTGTTTGTTTGTTGGTATTGATGGTGGTAAATATTTAGATTTTTTACTATGGACCCAATCTTCTCCATCATGGGCCACCCACTTTAGACCAATCCTCTCAATGGCCTTCCTACATAGGACACATGGAAGTGAGTTGCCATGACCATAGCAGGTCTTGCGTTCAACTACAAGCTCCCCATATTTCCTATGTACCCAACTACTAAATTGATGTGGCTTATTTCCCCTCTTGAGACACTCTCTAAACAATGTCTTAATGAGTCGCCTCTCCGCACAGCATATACAATTACTTTGGGCCTTCACAGGTCCCTTTGACATGTAACTTTCAACAACGTAATACCCCATCACTGATTACAATTCGTACACGTCGGTCCTGGAAACACAAACGCACAGTGTTCACAGTCGTTAAGAATGATGACGTTCTTTTTCTTCGGCACTAACCCCTTTGAAAATCTTTCAAGTTCTCGCACTGTATATAGTCCGTAATTGATCATTACCTCCAAAGGAGGGAATTTCATTCTATTACTTAGGAGTTCCAAATCCTTATCTTACTTTCCCTTCATGCAGCAGCTAAAGAGTTTGCCAATAGCTTGCTTCGCCTTGAGCATACCCGCGAAACCATCAACCATGGCTGGAACCATAGACTTAAGGACGATTTCGAATTCTGAATCATGTTCGGCATCGCCGTCAATCTCACCGATCAAGTGATTGAGAATCGCAACAACCAACTTCTTCTTTTGTGGACCTTCCAACTTGTCAAACTTCGCGGCGTTGATCATCAACTTCGCAACGATTGGTGGAATGTCTTCCTTTTGGAGTCCGTCACCGAGGTACTCCCGCTTGATGTCTTCAACCATAGTGATGACGCTCTTGGCATCAATCTTTCCTGAGAACTTTTCCAAAATTGTATCCATTTTATAATGTTGGCATAGATTAAAAATGGACGCGAATAATGTTGTTGCCGCGTTTGCATTTGGCATTGGTTTCATTCAGATGTACCAGGACTACATGAGATCTGACACAATGACACCAGAGGCTAAGAACTCTGTTCTTTTAGGTCTTCTTGCGAGTTGCCTTTGGCTCATCTACCAGTCCCGCAAGTATGGTATGAACTTTACAGTAGCCTACACAGGTGTGGGTCTCCTCCTTCAACTTTACATTCTCAATAAGATTTTGCTTAAAGAGACAGAGACTGATGAAGATAAGAAACAATGATTTCACTTTCAAGACAACCAACATTAATTCCAAAAAGAGTGACCCCAAAGAGAAGGACAAAAAGATGTGTAGCTCACGCAAAGATTAGGGATTATCCAAAATTTGCGGAAGCTGTGAATGGTAGAGTTGCCATGTACGGTATGGTCATGGGTTCTACAAATTGGGCTCTCTTTGGCTTAAATGTCATTGATCAACTGTACTACCCACCTACCGCAACCGTCACCGCACTCACAAGCGCGATGGTGATCTACACTATGGCGGACACTGCGAACAAGGTTTCGGAAGAGACTTTTGAACGCTACGCAGCTCGTGATTATGGCCGAGTCGCAATGTTTGTAATGACTGGTATGATTCTGGCGAGCTTGCCATTTTCCCAATAAATTCCAACATCCTTACCTTTTCCTCCATACTAAATGTTCCTGCCCTACGCATCACGTAGGCCAAGAGCATCGCGAGCACATAGACGTTATAAACGATCGGCTTCATAACTTAATCAAGTTTTAAAACACCCTTTTTGGGGCGCAACATCCACGCTGAGGCGAGAAGAGTCATACTGAAGAGGGCGACGTTCATACCCGCGTAGGTCTTTTCAGACTGCTTGGCGTTTTCACACTTAGCGGTCCAGTTGAGAGCCGCGGCGCTACCGACGAGACCCATGATGGAGTAGATAAGCATGAACACAGCAAGTTCCTTCTTGACTAATTTCAATACAAGAAGGGTAAATGGAATGGTGAGACCAATGGTGAGTGTAGCAGCAAGGTACTTGTTAAGGTTTTCTTGAACTGGTTGTCCCTTCATGGCTTCACACTTGGCGAAGATGCTCATACCAATTGAAGATATGATCATGTAAAGGAAACCCATCATCAAAATCAAACCAACAGTACTCCACTTAATTTCAAGTTGAAGCGTACCAGAGGCGAGTTTCTTAGCACGGTTGTACATTGTAGCGGCCTGTTCAGCGGCGACCGCATTACCCATGTTAGAGGTAACCATGTCAGACATTTATTATACTTATAGAAATTAATCTACATATATCCAAATGAAATTGCCAGAGGTCATCTTTGTCAAACATTGTCCTAACTTGGCTCCTGAAAGGAAGGTGTTCCTTGAAGAACATCTCAAGGAGCGAGTACCTATCAAAGATGTGAGGTGGGTGGAAGATTACAACCACGATCATCCATTTGTTCAGTGGCTCAATGCTAAATATAATCTTCCATACGGACCAAAACTTACAAGCAACTTTGTAAAAACATGTTTCACATTAAAACAAATGGTTGATGAGAATATCGAAAGTATTTTACACATTGATGATGATGTGACATTTCATAAGGATTGGGTAAAGTATTTTGAAAGTGTTGAAGATCATGTACAAGATGTTGGATTTATGAACTTGGGTACATCGCCATTTTTTAATCTCAAACCAAAAATGAAAGAAGTTTATCAACTCCCAAACAATGGTGGGTGCGAGTGTATATGGTGGACTTTGGATGCAGCTAAAAACTTTTTACAAAATTTAAACTTTGAAGAGGCTATTGATATTGTCATTCATGGATTTATGACAGCAAACAAAAAACCTATACTTAACATGCCACTGTGTCATCAGACATCAGACCTAGTACGAGTAAGTACATTGGATCATGAAACGAGAAAATCATCAAATTGGATCGCATATGTTCAGAATTATAAAAATCTTCCAAAGGTAAGTTTCGATAAACTCCTTGAGGACTTCAAAGAGTTTGAGGAAAAGAGGCAAAGAGTTGAAGATAAATTTGAAGAAATTTATGGAAAGCGTGTTGACATTAAGAATGTTAAATATATCCTTAATGACGACCCAGATCATCGCTTGAATATTCTTGAATATGAACTACTAGTTGAAGACAAAGTGAATGTTTGATCTTCCGTACGCACCAGCGCTATAACCAAAAGTTGATAGATCCGTAAGATCTTGATTACCCGCAGTTATGTAAAGGTGTTTACACTTTGAAAGCAAAAACCAATCCAAGTAACACGCATATCTTTGCTCCTTTGTAACTTCGTAGTTCTTGAGTGTGTCACACTTATATGTGAGAACAATGTCATGCTCAAGAGTTACAATTTTATCCGGAAACTTAGCCTTGAATAGATCCTTGACTTCTTTACTGTCACTCGCCAAAAAGAATTTGGCATCAGTTTTTTCAACCACTTCAATGAACTTTTCAAGTGCTGTATCTTTAGCAAAAAATGCCTTTTTAATTTCACCATTTTCATCTGTACCATGACATCCTATATTTTCGGAATCTGATGAGCACGCTCCGCGTCTAATATGAATTCCATATTCAAGACCATGATCATATTTGTTGATAAGTTCTTCAAGTTCTGGATTTGGTTTTATTATTTTGGGTAAGTTTGAATGAATGTGGTGAAAATAAGTTGGGTTTATGATAATTCTGTGTTCAAACTTTTCTTCACTTGGGTCATCTGTAATTTCAAAACCACTGAACTCCACCCCTCTCTCATCATCAAGAAGAGTTTTATAAGCTCGCGGTTTTGGTGATCTAAACACGAGGTCAGATAAACATAGAGCAACATTACCCCACCCCATTGATTCTGGGAGATAGAAGGTTGTCATTATATGTCTAGGGCTGATGTATTCTTTAATCTTGTATGTATTTTATGAGATCTTCGCGCGTTCTTTTTTGTTTCCACCCCAATTCTTTGAGTTTTTTTGCGCATATGTAGTATCTTTTATCGTTGAATGGTCGGTCTTCTATGTATTCAATCCATTTGTCATAATCTTCAGTATTTTTAATGGTTTTAATTATAAGTTTTGTAACATCCATCACACTTAATTCATCATCAGATGCGATGTTGTATACTTCCCCGGGTTTACCATTTTTCCACACGACTTCAACCGCATCTACGACATCGTATACATGCATGAATGCTCTACGAACATTTGCGCTATTAACACCATGAATTGTACATTTTTCATTATTTTTCAAAAGACGTATAAACTTTGGGATAAGTTTTTCCGGATATTGATTTGGCCCATATACATTATTACACCGAATAATTTTGATATTCATCCCAAATGATTCTATATATGAACGGATTATCATCTCAGCTGCCGCCTTTGACGCCGAATATGGATTTGTTGGTCTAAGGACACCCAATTCTTCTGTGAATGGTTCATCTGTCTTTGATTCTCCATACACTTCATCGGTACTAAAATGTATAAATTCAACATTTGGTATATGTCTTCTACACGCTTCAATGAGGGCATGTGTACCATAAGTATTATCCATTGTAAAACCAAGAGGACTTGTAAATGAATTATCTACATGACTCTGTGCTGCAAAATGAAAGACATAATCAAATTTATATTCTTGAATCACTCTCTGAAGAATTCCGGTACTACATATATTGTGTTTCACAAATGTAGCCACACCAGGATTAACATTATGAATATTTGAGCAGTAGTCAATTTTATCAATATTTACAAAGTTTATTTCTGGGTATTTCTCTTTCATTAGGTTTAAGAAATTGGAACCTATAAATCCGCATCCACCCGTGACTAAAGCATTTGGCATTTGTAATTAAGAATATATTAGCTTTAAGTTAATGGAAGTATTTACCCTTTTGTTGTTTCATTTCCGCGAATGATTTGAGAAGATGGCACACACGATCAACATCTTCAACTGTGAGACCATGATGAGCACCCAAGAGGAAGCCATCCTTCATGATGGTGTCGGCATTTTCAAAGTCCCCCAAGTACTCACGGAAAGCTGGATGTCTTGTAATGTTACCCGCAAATGTAACACGAGTTTGAACATCATGTTCTTCAAGGTAATTTACAAGTTCAAGACGATCTGGACATTGAAGTGGAATTGCGAGCCAGTTTGGTTTAACTGAATCATCTGGAAGAATGTAGTAAGAACAATCCTTGAGGTTTTCCATGTACCTCTCCACCATTTGACGTCTAATGGCGAGGAAACCTTCTAACTTATCAAGCTGTACAAGACCAAAGGCGGCATTCATTTCACAAGCTTTTAGGTGATAGCCAGCAACACCATAGAGGAACTTCCAGTCATATGGGATTCCATCAACAGAGTGATTGAAGCGCTCGCTCGGTTCTTCAATATTGTCACCAATGCGTCCCCAATCTCGGAACATGATAGCTCTTTTGAGATGTTCTTCCTCATTGAACATGACCATACCACCAATTCCACCAGCAGTAATCACATGACTCGCATAGAAACTTGTAGTACTTAAATCGGTACATTCATTCTTTGTGATGGTATCTGCCGAGTCTTCAAAGAGTGTCACACCTGGAAATGCTTCACGAATTGCCTTCCAATCTGGAACATTTCCGATGAGATTTGGTAACAAGATACATTTTGTTTCTGATGTGACAACCTTCTTTAGATCTTCAACAGTTGGAACGTATGACCTAAGACCCACATCGCAAAAAACCGGTTTGAGACCGAGTTGAAGAAGTGGTGCCACAGTTGTTGAGAAGCCACAAGCTGGTGTGACAACTTCTGAACCCTTTGGAAGGTCCAAAGCACAAAGACCCAAAAGGATCGCACTACTTCCAGAATTTACAAATAGTCCATGTCTCTTTCCAAAGATATCGGCAACCCGTTTTTCAAATTCCATAGAGCGATCACCAAAACCAGCGAGCCAGCCATCGCGTAAGCAAGCCTCAACAGCTTTAATTTCTTCCTCTCCATATGACTCAAACTTGTTGGGGGCATACCAAACTTTTTTTGGCATTTGGTTAAAGAGTACTGTAGTCTTTAAATCAGATGAAGGTTTGTGTACTTGGTGCTAACGGTTTTATTGGTAAAAATTTGATAAAGGGTATGAGCTGGGTGGGTGTGACGAGACAAGTTTTAGACCTAATTGATCAAGATGCCGTTGAAAGATATTTCAAAACACATAAATATGATGTTGTAATTCATTGTGCGGCGAGTATAGATCAAAGTAATGAAAGTACGACATATAAAAATGTCATGATGTTTGAAAATGTTACGAGAGTTTTTAAGGGGAGGCTTATTTACTTTTCAAGTGGCGCGGCATTAAGGGGTGATCCACCACGAGATCCATATGGTCTTTCAAAGTGGATCATAGATAAGCGTATTCAAACCATTGATGATGCGTATTCATTGCGCATTTGGGGATGCTACGGACCCGGTGAATTACCAAGTAGATTTAGTGCGGTGTGTAAAGAAAAAGGTCATGTCTTAATAGAAAAGGATAGATATTTTGACTTTGTTGATATAGAATATGTCCGAAAGATCGTTTTTGATTATGTACATGGATATTTAACCGACAAAGAATATAATATTGCGCACCCAGAAAAGTTTTTACTTTCTCAATGGGCAGAAAAATTTGGCGCCACATGGGAAATAAAAGATAATTCTAGTTTGGGTAAATCATACATTAGTTCCAACCAAGCTTCTTTTTAGAAGGAACTGGGACGAGCATGTCAGATTCAAAATCAATATATGGAGTCATATTTTCAAGTGAATTACCAAACTCCAATTTAGGATAAATTTTTTGTGTCTCTGGTATGGGAATATCACGAAGAGTTTTCACACCATAGGCTTCCGCAATCTTTACAAAATCAACCTCGTCGCCAAAAACGTCCGACTTTGATGTGGCGGTGTATTTTGATCCAAAATAACTGTCTTGAAATTGTTTGATAATACCGTACCCACTATTGTTTAAAATTATGATTTCAATTGGCAAGTCATACTTTTTTACCGTCAGTAGTTCTTGAACATTCATTTGAAATCCTCCATCACCATCAATACAGTATACCTTTTTACCAGAACCAATGGCAGCTCCAATCGCAGCAGGTAGAGCAAAACCCATTGAAGAGTTGCCAAAGTTTGTGAAAAGTTTTTGACCTTCCTTCAACTTTGCGGATTGCATTGTCCATACGAGATTTCCACCTTGATCTGGTATAACTATACAGTCATCTTCAATTTTATCAAACAGGTCTCCTAGGTAATCATAGACGGCCGAATCACCTTCCCGAGCTTTTTCTACACTGTACTTACCTTTCCATAGTTTTAGATTTGTCAACCAGTGTTCTATATTTGGAATCTGACCAGTGATAACATTTTGAAGAAAATCTTTCACATTTTCATTAACCCTGAAATCAATATTGACACCCTTTTCGCCCATTTTTGTAATCTCATGATCGTCTATATCAACCATAATTTTCTTTGAATGTTTTGAGAACAGAGACGCATTTCCACCAATTTGTCTGCTATCAAGACGACTTCCAATAGATATGAGTAGATCGGCATTTTGAATTGCGTAGTTTGCGTATCTATCTCCATAAACACCTGGTGAACCTAGACGCAATGGGTGATCCGTACCACATATATCAAATGCTCCCCATGATACAAGAAATGGAATGCCACTCTTCTCCACAAAATCCAAGGCTTCTTTTGTAGCATCCGCCAACTTTACACCATGACCAAATATCACAAGAGGTCTTTTAGATTCCTGAACGAACTTTGATATGTCATAAGTATGTTTTTGATGATCCCTTGTTGATAAAATCCGCGAAGGATGAAGACCTTCTAGTGAAGACATCTGTATATTTACTGGCAGGTCCATAAGAACTGGGCCGTAGCGAGGTGTTTTCATAGTTTGAATAAGTCTTGTGAGAGTATGTCTGACTTTTAAAACATCTGGAACATGAAGAGATTCTTTTGTTACATCTCTAAACATATCAGCCACGGGCATTTCTTGGAATCCAGTTTGTCTTGGTTTAGATACGAAGTTTGAAAGATCCTCTGCGGTGTTTACTTGTCCACTAATAAAAAAAGCTGGCACAGAATCATACCAACATCCACAAACACCATTGAGAATATTTTGGACACCTGGGCCACTTGTAACACAGACACCAGCAATTTTACCACAACTTCTGTAATATCCTTCCGCTGCCATGGCCGCCGATTGTTCATGTTGAAAGCAGTAGTACTTGACTTTTGGATTTCTAGCTATCGCGTTAATAAAAGGTACGATCGCACCACCAGTGATTACAAAATATGTATCGATACCATTGAGGTAAAGTGTTTCTATTATGTAATCACAGATATTCATCTACTAATCTAAGGAATTAAAACTTTAATCATATTTCCACGTACTTCCTGGCTTGCCAAGGAGTTTTTCTAGTTCTTCATTTTTCATTCTGTAACTATGTTCATCATCCGGAAACTTTTCGGTGTGAACTTCGTTTGCGTATTCATTGATAGCGTTATGAAACATCTGCTCACCATTTATGTACTGCTTAATAAATTTTGGTTTGAAGTCCCAAAACAAACCCAAGATATCATGAGAAATTACAAGTTGTCCATCTACATGTGGACCAGCACCAATTCCATATACAGGTATCTTGAGTTCATCTCTTACTATTTTTGAAACTTCTTTTGGTACGGCTTCTAAAAGTAAAAGAGATGCGCCATTTTGTTCAATATCCTTTGCCTGTCCAACCAATTTATCAACTTCATCTGTCGTCTTCGCTTGAATTCTGTAACCACCCAATTTGGCTCGTGTTTGTGGAGTAAGACCCAAGTGTGCCATTACAACTGTACCAGAATCTGCGATTGATTTAATTCGTTTGGGGAAGTATCCTTCAACCTTCACAGCATCCATACCAACTTTTACAAAATCACCCGCATTCTTAATGGCCACTTCATTAGATGGTTGATAACTCATGTATGGCATATCCCCAATTAAGAATTGATTTTGTGACCCTCTTTTTACAGAAGCACAATGAGTTAACATCATATCCATCGGAACTGCGTTAAGATTTTGGATTCCATGAACAGTTGATCCAGCTGTATCTCCAACTACAATGAAGTCAACATTACAGTTGTTGATAATTCTTGAAGTTGGATAATCATAAGATGTTATTCCAACACTAGGAACTTTATTGAGTTTGTTTCTGAACAGATTCAAAATAGTTCTCTTCATGCTAATTTAGTATTAAATGTATTCTTTATGTTACAAAGAATCGTAGTACTCACCTTGCTTATCTTGACGTTCAACTGTCTTGATGTGGAGAAGAGAGATGAGAGGCTTCGCATCAACGCGAGCAACTTGGTCTCCACCGGTTAGACGCTCGTGGAGATCATTTTCCCATTTAATCTTTCCATCATTCTTATAGTAACGACCTTGATAGTCTGGATAGTTGATCCACCCCATTTCATTGAGTTGGAACTTGTGTTTATCCAACCATTCCGCGGTGTAACCTGGACAAATGTTGATGCGAGGAACATACATGATGTCACCGTCAAAAGACTTGATGTTTACAATTAGTGCTTCTTGTGGCATTTCATCGGCATCAATGGCAAAGATGTAGTCACCTGAACACTTGGTTGCGTGATAGTTGCGATGGTCCGAAAACTTTCCGTCAAATTCTCTTTCATTCACAACAATTTTGTCACCGAAAGATTCCAAAACATCTTTGGCTTCCTTTGTACCATTCTTGGAATCGAATAGAACATTAACTTCATCTTCTTCATCCTTGACCTTCAAGAGGAAATTGATGAGAGACTTTACTTCACGATCTTCGTTACATACACAAATGGCATATGAAATCTTCACCATTTTATAATTTAAAGTATTCGTACCTTTAAATACCATAATGAAATACATTTCATATTCTGTATGGGGAGATAACAAAGTTTATACTTATGGTATTATTGAAAATGTACTAGATGCCAAAAAGTACTATGAAGGGTGGATTGTGAGAGTTCATTACAATGACACGGTTCCACAAAACATTATTGATTGGTTGAAGGAGCAAGATAATGTTGAAGTTGTTCATCACCCAGGTACAGAAACTAAAGCTTCAAATACATTGTGGAGATTTGAAGATCTTTTCATCGGGGACGCGATTGTTATTTCCAGAGATGCCGATTCTAGATTTACTGATAGAGAAGTTAAATTGGTGAATGAATGGTTAAATTCTACAAAGGATTTCCACATTATTAGAGATCACAGACATCACATGGTTCCAATATTGGCTGGTACATTTGGATGTAAAAACAAATGCTTAGAATACATTGGAATATCTGGACCGCTACGAAATATTAACTCGGTACCAGTTTCATTTGTGAAAGGTAGTGAAGCACTTGATTCATTTAAGAATACAATTCCGCCAGGACAAGATAAGTACCTCGTTGATCAAATATTTTTGGCACAATATGTCTATAATTATGTTATCAATAATACAATGGTTCACTGTAGTCACAATGCCTACGAACCATTCGCAATTAAAATTGATCCAGTAGAAACCGGATTTGTTGGTGAAGTAATTACAAAATGTTCAAGAGCTGCCGAAATCATGGAAGATACAGAAGATGAGTTTGAGCGTGTTGGAGCCTATTAAAAATAAAATGCTAGTCATACATAAGCATGGAAAATCACGCAGAAATCAAGGACAAGTGTGATGGTCTCGAAACTCGTTTGGATGAAATCGCAGACGACATTCGACACCTTCCATTTGATTATAAGATTGTAGATAAATACACAAACATAGATGAAGAAGTTCATGAAATTTATGAGTGGTACGATAATATGAAAGATTTGATCAAGAGATACATAGCAGAAAAAAGTGTCATTGAAAAAAGACTTAGTGATCTTGATAAAAGATCAAAAGATCTCAACAATACTGTTCAGAACCTCAAATCACAAGCACCTTTTCATGTCCCACACGGAGGCTCGTATTCACAGTTACCGAATACCCGGCATCTTTGAGGTTTTTACAAAACGCAACATCTTCGGAACACATGTCTCTCAGCACCTTCCCATCTTCAGTTTCCATCTCAATGAGTGGATAACTAAAGTATGGATACTTGAGATTTTCTATGACACCCCTGCGACACGCAAAGAAACCCATGCCATTGTAGGCAACTTTCATGTACTTTTCGGAAGTGTCTAGGTCCTTTACTTTGAGGAACTCAAAAGTTCCATGCTTTTTAAAGTAGTCCATGTCCCATTCTTTGACAGCCGCGTAATGTTGAAGATCTGACATACGGTAAAGACCAGACACAACTGGATGCTTATCAGTATCTTCAATAAGTTCTATGACTTGCTCTGGAATGAAGAATATATCAGAATCAATTGTGAGCCATACATCATACTCCAACTTCCCATCAAATGGTACTTGTGTAGCGCCACGCGTCACATCTAACCCAAGTGTCTTCATACGGGAAAATGGAACAAAACTTGAATATTCATTGAGCATGATAACTTTGTATCCCTTTTGTGTTAATATCATGAGGGTCTGTGACCAGTTTTTAACAAAGTTACCAGAAAATTCGCGACCAGGAAGAGCAACAACAACGGTCTTCATTAATTAATTAGACATTTAATACTTTAAGCACTTCATTGACAGCTGGATGTCTCACAATGTCATCTTCACCCATTTCTACATGTTCAATGTATGTAAGATCCATTCCACCCATTTTGTAGATTAAGTGATTGAGACCATTGTCTTCACCCAAATCCGATTGTTCCAAGTCACCCGTAACAATCAGTTTTGTATTTTCACCAAGGCGTGTCAAAAGCATTTTCATTTGGTTGGGTGTACTGTTTTGCATTTCATCGGCAATGATGACAGTGTTATTAAATGTCCGACCTCTCATGTAACCCAATGGTTCAATCATGATACACCTCTCCAATTGGTTGTGTGAAAGGTACTTTTCAAAAATATCAAAAGCTGGTTTTGTCCACGGTTCCATCTTCTTGTCTATATCTCCTGGAAGGTATCCCATATCTTCATCGGCAGCGACAATTGGACGGGTCAAGATAACCTTACCCCTGAATGAGTTGTAGATGTGTTCAATTCCAACCTGACAAGCAAGCATAGTCTTTCCAGATCCGGCTGGACCAGTTCCAACTATAATTGGTTTTTGAGACCTAAGTGCCAACATATACTTACATTGTCCAGCTGTTTTCGGAAACTCCATCATCTATAATTGGTCTGGAATTAAAATATCTTAAAAAGTCACAGTTAGATTTTTTTGTGAAGATAATACAGGATGAATAAGTTTGTTTTCATTCAAATGAAACCAACCAAAAGTTTTTTAACTCTTACAGATCCACAAAAGAAATCGCGGTTCATTTGTTTTTCCAACAAGAATACCGCTGATGTCTTCGTAGATTATGTAACATCGTTCAGATCAAGACATGGTTACTGGCCAGCCATGGATATGTCA
>Ga0222719_10002215_pt1 | contig 17939 bp, 24 predicted proteins | sample C33_34DmetaG_FD_165039 | JGI IMG/M metagenome (GOLD analysis project Ga0222719, IMG submission 165039) | Estuarine water microbial communities from San Francisco Bay, California, United States - C33_34D | ecosystem: Environmental > Aquatic > Marine > Unclassified | place: USA: California... | reverse complement strand
GATACGTATCAAAAGTACGCTTTGCCCACGCTTTTCCTTCAGGGCATATAGTGCCGCCCTTCTTCATCTTAACGACGCCACCTTTTGCCATTTTTCTAACAGGGCAAGCCCCTGCGCCTAAATTAACTCGTGTCATGTCAATACTGCCACTAATGCTATTACTGTTGCCGCAAGTTGCAGAGCAATGCCGCCAAGAATAGCCCAGACTTTTATATCCAGACGATCTATGTCTTTTTGCATATGAGCAAGATGGTTGTTCTCCAGCCGGTGTAAAACGGCCTGAATAACCTCAACTTTCTTGTCTAGTTCTGCAACTGTTGGTTTGCTCATTTTAACATTTCCATCTTTTGCGGGCCTGCCTCAAACGGCTGTTTGGATCTTTAGCTGCTTTAGGAAATTTTTTCATTTGTCCCGCAGAACGCGCACAGAATGATTTGCGCCGTTTAGCGTCTTTACTACCTTTTTTGACCTTCCCTGTTACAGCAGTCTTTAATTTTGAGCCGGGATTTGCGCGTCTATACGCCGCTACCCCAGCCTTAGTCATCCCCGCTCCTTTTTCAGTGGGGCGAAAATTCTTCTTGTTGCGGGGAGGCATTTTGGCTTTTTTGCGCTCTGCCATTACGGAGTCTCCTGAACAAGATAACCCTCACCGAACACGCCTATTTCTGCCGTGGTAGAGTTTACTTTTACCTGAAACTCTAAAGTGGTTTTTTCGGGAATCTTAAAAGGTAAAACCCGATGAATGTCCATTCGTTGAGCAAAAGTGGTTTCCGCCACATTAAAAATGCGACCATCACTAAAGGTGTTTTTATTTAAAAAAGTTACATACTTGCTTGCGCCGGTAGATGTCGCAGAAAAAGCGTCAATACGCGCTAAGTAGAAGGAGTGACCCGCGGGTACGGTAAATACAGCAGCTTGGTTTCTACCCGTTCCAGCGCTTATTTGTGCATAGACTACCGTGGAGATTTTAGCGGTCACGTTTCCCGCACAATTACCGGATACTGTGATAAAATCATTAATAGCCTTAAAACTGTTTGTGGTTGTGACCGTAGTTGTGCCGTTTAAGCTGATGTTTTCAGCTATAACATTATAATCTGAATCAAGCCCAATTAAACGAACAACCTGCGTTGTGTCGCCCGCAGCACTACTTGCTACGTCTAACTGAGAGGCCGTGCTGATAAGCGGCAACGCATTTGTATTAGCAAGCTCCCACGGCGTTCTATAAGCAGTGCCTATGGTCGCATTAAACCCAAAAATATTTCGTACAGAATGATAGGATATTTGGCCGCGGGCAACTTGAAGCTCAAACGGCTCTGAAGTCCCTACACGAGTGATAGAGCTTACTTCACGTGCCATTTGAGCCTCCGTTTAGTTGTAAAAAACTGTAGCCGCGGTGATATTTGTGAAAGCAGATACGTAAATATCGCTCACCCGAATACCGTTTGACGGAATGTTTACAGAGTGTGTGTCAGAAGCGTTGAAATCCAAATCTAAAACGGTAGACCCGCCATTACCGTCGGTAACGGTAAGGCGTGGTGTACCGGTTGTTGTTTTCAACTGGATCTGACGGATACGCGCAGGACCAACAGCGAGTGACCCCGTTGCAGTAATGCGCTTTGATTTTACATCAGAGTCCGCCATTTAAGCCCCCTTACGCAGCAGCAGTTGCGCCAGTGTCTACACGAATCCAGTTTGATCCATCAGAAAACACAAGGTTGCCTGTGCCGTTTGTAGCTGTTTCAGAAGCTTTTAACGCATTTGACACATAATAAATGTACCCTTCATTATCGGCTGAAGCGGTAGGCAAGTCTGCAAAAAGAATTGGGGTTGCCCAGAAAGCGGTATCTACCTTCAGCGGGCCTGAAAAAGTTGTACGAGCCATGTCTATCTCCTGTCGTGGCTAGTGTCAGCCGCACGATGCGGCTGTCAGGGATAAGTCATCTTACAATAAAAAAGGGCGACTGTGAAGCCGCCCTTTCAAATCCGTTAAAGATGTTGTTAGGCACCCGGAGTACCAAACACGCAACGCCAATCGGAAACACCGAAGCTGTAACGCTCACGGGCCTTAAACCGCATGTTGCCGGTGTCAAAGTCACCTTCCATGGCAGTTTTGATTGGTGCACGGTTGAAGTACTTGAAGCCGTTTGGCGCATCCGTCTTAATGAAGAAAGCGTCTGTGTCTGTCAGGAAGTGGTTAACCACTGCCCCTTCAGGCAACATACCCATGTTCTTCATGGCGTTTGCGTCGTTGTCGGCTGTACCTGAACGAAGGTTTGAGTTGATTACCCGCTCTGCAATGAATTGCAGTTCTTTCGGGATGATCAGCTTTGTACCACGAACTGCGATCTTCAGGCCACGCTCATCAGTCAGACCAGCAATGTCAATCAGCATCTGCTCAAGAGAAGTCTCGTTGAGGTCGGCTGCGGTAGTCAACTGGTTACGTTGGTTACCTGACAGTGATGGGTGTGCTGAAGAGCAAAGTGCTGCACCGTCGCCGATTGGGCTACCTGTGCTGAACGCATTGTTCAGGATTGAGGCAGCTTTAATCTGCTTGGTCTGCGCCATTGAACGGGCCAGAGCCTTGGTGTAGCGAGATGCCAGACGGTCGTACAGGTTATCTTCAATCGCTTCTTCAGTGATTGAGAACGCCAGTGCGATTGTCTCATGTGTGTAACGAGCAGTGTATGTTTCGTTAGCATCGTCAAAGCTGACGGCAGAGCCTTCACCCTTGACCGGTGCTGTAGAAAATCCACCGAGCATCACCTCTTCTTCGAATGCACGATCTGATGACTCTTCGTCGAAGATCTCAGCGTGTTCGTTTTCGTAGCGATCATACTCAAGACCGAACAAGGCATTCAAGCCGGGCTCAAGCTCTTTCGCAAGTTGTGCGCGAGAAATAGCCATTGTCTATACCCTCCTTAAACGCCCGTTGAGGTCGCAGTAGTCTGCGAGTCAAAACGGCTAGTCGGTGAGTTGAAATGTGCGTTCAAACGAACAACCAGTGGGATACCGGCAGCAGTGTAATCGCTGTTAGCTTCATCATCCATGATGCCAACGATACGCAGCGGCAGAGTAGCAGTTGTTGCGATTGAAGACACGCTAAGTGCACCGTTTGCGATACCAGTGTTGGAGTCGCCAGTGCGGGCTGATGTGCCCAAAGATGCGTTGGCAAACACACCCGCCAGAGCCGTTGCACGGTCTGTCAGTGATGCGTCAGACGCTACTTTGAACAGTTGGTTAGGGTTGTCAGCAACCAGAGCCTTTACGGGATAGTTAGTGTCAACACTTACGGAACCAGAACCCGGCCAGTAGTTCAGCCATACAGGCTTCTTCTGGACTGAGTCGTGGTATTGAACGCCCATCAGGACACCAAGAGCCGGGTTTGTGCCGCCGCTTGTCGCGCCAGCATAATCAATAACACCTGCCGCCGTAGGGGTGACAATAGCGTATTGATAAATGGCATTGGTGTTGTTGGATGCGATTTCGTACTCGGTTACACCGGTAGAGTTAGCACCACTTCCAACAAGCCCGATAGGACGAAGACCATAGGCAGTATTTGCATTTGCCATCGGATTTTTCTCCTAATCAGGACGGCCCTTATCTTTGTGGACCGCCAAAGGTTACACGAGATTGACGATCAGGTTTAGTAATCGTCATGGTTGAATGAGCATTCTCGCGCATCATATCGTGGTCCACAGCCTGCATCTGGTCAGCATTTCTCTGATCGAAATATGCCTTCCGTTCTGCAACCGTTTCCAACGGTATACGAGCAAGAATAAGTCCACCTACTCCAAACACACCTTCGTATTTACCTGAGTCGATTACCGGGGCCTCAAAGTCGGGGTACTCATCCTTACGAACCAGTTCCCAACCTTCGCGCATTTTTGCGCTGACGTTTTTAGTATCGTCAAAACCACGGGTTTCAGCCCGGATCCAACGATGCTTAAAACCATCCGGTGCAGGTGGTGCATCCAACATAGACGGGGGAGCCCACGGCTTACGCCTTGCCGTTTTCTCCCGAGTTTGTGTTGCGCGAGAAGTCCGATTAATTGTCTGTTCACTCATTACCTTACTCCTTCACGTATTTCGCGTATTCTTCAAGCGGCACACCCAATTTCTTCGCTATTGCGACTTGGCTAGGGGTGAGTCTAACCTTTTTCCCACTACTGCGCCCAGAGGTATTGCGGGATACGGAAGCAACCGTCTGAGCGGGCCGTTTGCTACCACCGTTAAGCTTATGAGGAAACTCAATCGCCATACGCTTGTCAAGCTCATTATAGTACTCATCGGACTGTGGGTCAAACCCTTCATCCTCCACTAATTTCTTATGCACACCAAAAGCGGCATAAGTCATAGCTTCATCGTCACCAAACCAGCTATTGCGTTGCGCCCACTGTTCGGCTTTTGGGTCAGGCCGACGGGGCTGTTGTTGCGGCATGGGCTGCTGAACCTGCTGTTGCCTTTGAGCCTGTACCTGCTGAGCGTAACGCTCCTGTTGGATTTTCGCCTGTTTGGCGCGGTCGTTTTCAATAGCCAAACTGGTTATCTTACGCTGCGCCTCAATAACGCCGTTTGTGTCGCCCACCTCAATAGCCCTAGCAAGCTCCTGCTCCGCCGTGCTCATCTGAGTTTCAACACGAGTGGTGTACTCATTTACGTAGCTATTATCTAAAGCATCCATGCGCTTTTTTAGCTGCTCGGCTTCAGACTGAACCCCTTGAGCGTACTTTATAGCTTCTTCGCGCTGACGTTCTGCTTCACGCATTTTCTTTGTCAAGCGGTCAATGCGCTTTTGCGTGGCGTTTTCGGCTTTATCAAAATTATCTTCTTCGGATGCGGCTAACGGCTGTTCCTCGCCGTCATCGTCTCCGCCGGTAGAAACCTCTACCTCCTGCTCATCCCCCAGATCTAGTTCAATCTGGTCTTCTCTCTTATCGTCTTCTGACATTTATAACTCCTAGAAATGTAAAATATCTTCAGGCTCTTTGATTTTGGCCAAGATTTCGTCGTCGTTAAGTAAACGAACCTCGCCACCATCAATCTTGAAACGAGAACCAGCGTAACGGGCAAACATCACCCAATCACCCTGCTCACACCACGGACCAGAAATAAACTTTTCCGTGTCCTTATAAGCCAGAGGCCCTACTTTGAGGACATAGCCAACCTGTGTAGAGATAGTCTGCTCATTAACCACCGTATCTGGCAGATAAATACCGCCATCGGTCTTACCTTTCCCGCGATAAGGTAGAATAAGCAAACGCCAGCCCGTCGGGTCTGGCATCCTTTCTAGGAGAGAACCGCCGATAGACTCGGGGTCCAATACTTTGTCCGTAACATCCTTGTAAGCTGATGCAAGGTCCGCGACACCTGCACTAACACCTTCAAGGTCCACTTTTTGCGCTTCAGCCATTGCTTCGCTCCTGTTTATCTAGCAGGCTCTTGAGTTCCTGTTCCACGTGATCTAGGGATTTTAAATTCCCCATGAGCTCACGATATTGCTCCATGTTCTTGACATTGTCATAAATTAACAAGTCTTGAACTGCCTGACGCCGCTCCTTGATAATTCTAAAAACGGCTTCGGCAAAATAAACTTCATCCACTCACATATCTCCGCGTTAAGTCTGATATAGTGTTATACCAGTTCCAACGCAAAGTCACGAGTTTCTTTTACCCTTCTTAACCAACCTTTACCAAAAGTGTCATATGTCTTTAGACTTTTGTAAAATTCAATGCGACTTTTAGTCACTGACTCTATAATCTCAGTAGATGTGTACTCAGATACAGCCGCCAAAGTTATCGGGCCAATAGCCCCGTCCTGTGCAACCATGACCGCTTTTTGCAGAGCTTTTGCTGCGCGGCCCGGCCCGCTGTTCACGGCCCAATCAAAAACGCAAAAGTCTACACCGCCGGGCAACTCATCACCCTTGACCTTGTCCCAGTAGCCGTTCTTGTAAATCTGCTGAACATGCTCTTCCGGGATGTTCTGTAATTCGCTTACATCTTCTAAGGGACGACCAAGAAAATCCGCATACGTTTTGTGCGTAATCCCCTTGTTGGTTGCGCCACCCGGATCTTCCGGGTGATCCACAAAACCACCTTCGTGGTGCAGCACCATCTCAAGGCTCTTAAAAAAGTTTGCTTCCATTATTTGGTGAGTCCTTTGAACTTTTCAAAGCTACGCATACCACCAAGCCCAAGCATACCAAGTAGTACAGTCATCAAGCTGTCCATATCAAAAGCAGGCATCGGTGGAACTTCGTAGCCCATGTAGGCCACAACAAAATCTGTCGCCGGAAATAAAACAAAGTGAGCCATTAGCGCAATCCCGCATGTCCAGCCAATAAAGGGTCTCCAGCCTGCCACAAAAATGCTACGGTGTTTGGCCTCTTCTGCGTTGATAGCAAGCTGACCTTTAGCAAGCTCTTGAGCATGTTTGTCTGCCATTGTGGCAAGCTCGTGTGCCAACTTGTTCTTTTGGTCCTTATCTTCAATGAACTTGTCTAACAGCCCAGTAACAGGGCCTATCAATGCTTGTATCATAATTGAGTTCCTTTTAGCGGTACGCAACGAAACTGTCGTGGCATGATGCGACCTTCATGTATTTGTGCTATGTCGTTTCCCATAACATATGCGCGTTCCTGACATTGTTCATACGTTTTATATGGTCCACGTGTGTCATGATACTCCCAACAATCGTCTGGAAAAGCAATACTACAAGCTAAAACGATGACTTTAAACATCTTTTTTCGGGGCGGGCTTGTGCTCATGCCCCATCCATATGCCAAATACACCTGTCATGACGCCCATAACCACGCTTACAAAAGCGCTCTGACTAGCTGTTGGCTCTTCTAGAGCCATAAACCACTCAGCGCAGCGCCAAGACATCGCGGTGCTAACCAGCATCATAAACCGTGGCAGTATCTTCCATTCTAAAAACTTATCTACCGTCATAGCACCACCTTAAACAAAAACACAAAAAGTCCGAAAGTCATTAATACAACCGCCCCGGTCATGACAACTTGCTTCATGACCTCTTCAAAATGAGCGGCTTCTTCTAGTCTTTTGCGCTCTGCTTCTGCTGCGGCCTCTTTAGCCTCTCTTATACGCTTAGCGCGTTCATCTACTATACTTTGCCACGTACCGGGGCCAAACCGCAAATCGACAAGAGTACGCATCTCCTGCATCTTCTCTTGTGCCAGACGGGCATCTATGACTTCGGACGCAACAGTAGATACCCCGAACTGATCTGCAATTCGGGCTCCTGACTTTTTTGCTCTTTTCTGCTGTACCTGCTTTTCGCCTTCAAAAAGCTGGTCTATGTATCCGGCGATCTCGCTAACGTCTTTTGCCGTGCCAATAGCACTTTTTATACCATCAACGGCGGACTTGACGAGCGCTATGCCCGCAAGCGTTTCTGCAATCATGTAGCCCCCAAGCTATGAAATATTTACGTGGTCCCTCTGTTTTTCAGCATTTCCCGTTCCATAGCTGAGTCGATACGTGCTGCTGTCTGCCGCTCTTGGCTAGCCAGCCGCTGTTGGAATTGATCTGCCCGCATCCGCTGGTTCTGAGCCTCAAGATTGAGCTTGGCTTGATCCACTTGGGCATCGGCCTGTTCGGCTTGCGCCTTAATCTGTAGCTCCTGCTCCTTGAGTTGTACCAGAGGATCTGGGCCTTGGCCGGACACCTGCTGAGACATCTGCTTGACCATCTGCATACCTTCGGCAACAAACTGTGCTGTCAGGCCCTCAATAGCCAGCATTTCTTCTTCAGTAGCCGCCTCGCCGCCCGCGGCTTGTCTGCTCTGAATAAACTGCACTGCGGCCCGTTCCCGCGCTGCAATCTTTACATGCTCCATAATGTGCTTCTGCAAAGCCATCGCCATAGCAGGCATACTTGCCACCATAGGCGTAGAGCCAAACACCATGTGTGCCATGATGTGCGCTTCGTGCTCCTGACCTTCAAACGCATGTAGCGGCACCATGTCCATCGCGTCGATGTTCTCTTGCGCCGGATCTTTAGGTGTAGGCTCATCGTCAGGGATACGCTTCATAATCCTGTCGGTGTCCTTGACTCCCAGCGCATCATACATGTCACGATACACCTCGTACATGTTGTGCATCTCAGGAGCCGCACCCGCCAACTGCAACTTAGTCTGAGCCAACGCAATCCGCTGGGCCTGACTAAATACATTTGGGTCTGACACAGGTACTACGTCAACCCTATCATCAAAGTCCGTTGCCATAACGCTGGTATCCGCACCCTCTATCGAATACGGATACTCTTGAGGCAGAAACTCCGCCATCACCTTGGCAAGCAGCTTGAACTCAAGCTTCATCGCGTAGTGCAAGCGCTTATGCACCGCACTCATCACACGAGAGCCCTGCTCCAACAGCGCAATAGTTGTCCCCACCGCAGCCTGCTGGTTGCCGTCACCTACCTTCATGTCGGTAATTGTGGCAAACCGCTGGCCCGCATCGACCACAAAACCAAGCAAATTAAACAACGTCTGGTCAGGGCCTTTGAATGGCAACGGCATCAGGCTGTCACGAATAGCCCCTCCGGGAGCATCGACATCGCGAAACTCGCCGGGCTGAAGCGGGTCATCGTCGTCCCGAATACGCAATCCACGGGCTTTGAAGCCCGCAGGGAGGTTGGATAGCGTTCCAGCGTCGATAAGCTGCCTCAGTGCCGCCGTGGCGGTGCGTGACAACCCGCCAATGGTGTGAATAAGCCCCAAACCGTAGAAACCAAAGCCCGGAAGAAACTTATAATGCACAAAATACTGTATTTTGCGCTTTTCCGGGTCATCTTCGCGATAATTTCGCCGAATTGCCAATATTTGGCCGTTATCCTGACTAATTGTGACAACATATGGTATCTTAATACCCGTTGGCTCACCGTCATCGTCCGTATCTTCGTACCCCTCAAGGTCCAAATCAACATGACACTCCAAAATGGTGCAGTCGTAGTCAATTTGAGACGATGACATGCCGTCAATCCGGTCAATTTCGTCCGTAACAGAGTCATTTTCCTGCTGTGCAGGCAAAACCGGAATGTCCAGATAGAACCCAGCCACCTGTTTCTTCCGCAAATCGTTCAAAGACATGCGGATACTCTGGGTTATATTAGGACAAGTCTCTAAATCTGACGTTTCATACGGCACAACTAGGTGTTCTGCCGGTATAAACTTACTTACAGCCCGCCCTAGCGTCTCATCATAGTAAACTTTCTTAAATGTGGACCCTGCAAGCGGCAAATAAAACAGCATCTGGTCCAGTTCAGGCGTATATTCCTCCATCACATTGGTGATGTAGTAGTTCATAAACTGCCTTACGCGCTGTGACTGCTGCTGTTTGTCCCTTGTTTCGCTTCCCACAATAGTAGTTCGCACGGGCCCGCTGGCTGGCAACAACTCATTGAACGCCTGCGCCTGAAACTGCGTAGCCGCCTCGGCAAGCAACGGGTGCGTAACCCCCGAGGCCCCTCTGAACGGCTGGGTCCTCTCCTCGTAGTTGAACCCAAGGAGTTCAAGACCGTTTGCATAAGCATCTTCCCAATCCTGTCTACTAGCTTTGTTACTATCGAACTCGGACATCAACTCACCGGCAATGCGACCTAACTCGCGCTCCGGCATTTCTTCTGCCAAGTTCATGTAAAAATCGTCACTCTCACCGCGCTGGTCCTGCGGGTCAAAGTCCACGGTCATTCCGCCGTCTTCCTCCGGCGTAATCTCAATATCCATCCCTTCCGCCATGCCCTCAAAGGCTACGACGTTGTCCATGCTGCCGGGAACCTCCAGTTCCACCTCGGCGGCCAGATCTTCCGGATCAAGTTGTGACGGGACGTTCTTATCAATCATCCCGGCTATCGGTTCACGAGCCATATAACTTCTCCTTTGGGATTAACTTACCATAGGGCGGAACATATTCCTAGCTTTTGGCGCTAGAGAAGCCACGCCTTTAGGGCCGCGGCCCGTGGACCGCGCTACGTCTACCATGCTAATTATGCCGCCGTCCGCCTTCCGCGGATAACGGATCATTTCCCGGTCTAAGTCAGGAATGTCCGGATCGGGGTCTAAATATTCAAACCCTTGCTTTTTGTAAAAGGCAACAAGGTCTTCTAGTTCTAACCCGCCGTCCCCATATGGTGTCGGAAACAAAGTCATTGCTGTACCTGTTTCGTCCGCCATCTTAGTCAAACGACGCATTATTTCTGTGCCGTGGCCCTTACCTTTTTTCCCTGCACGAATAAGTTCAATATCCACGCTGTTGGGGATTTCATTGCCCTTTAAATCCAGACTAGGGCGTAAGGTAATCTCCGACATATCTAAGTCTTCAAAGAAAAACCTGTTTGGCATAGTCGGAATAATCGCTTGGCCGCCTATGCTTTCGCCCAGCGCTTCTGGAGCCAAAGCCGCAGCAGGACCACTAGGCCGCTCAATCTTCTTTTTCAGGTCTTCCGGTATCTTGTCTACGTTAATCAGACCTTCGACATCGACCAAGCCTCTTTCCGCGCCTTCCGTGTCATAACTCTTTAGCTCCGTACCAACCATATGACCAGAGCCGGGTCGAACCTGCTTAAACTCCTCCAAGGACGTACCCGCTATTCCCCTGTTGCCGCCCGGGGCGTCTGCTGTTGGACGGGCCCCCTCTCTGGGTATATCCATAGGAAACAATTTACGACGCTCACCTACCGGCTTACCCTCTGTTGCCAAAGCATATGCCTCCTGCAAACGAGCCATAAACTCGCCCCGCGTCCTCATGTAATTCCCTTGAGCAGACGGCCCTAGTCTTAAACTACCCGTCTCCGGGTCCGTTCCTCGGAATATGTCGATACCAAGAGCCTGATAGGCCTCGGCCTCTTTAAAAGCTTTTTCTTCTTTTTCCTTGATAAGGCGGCGCATCTCCGCCAACACCTCATCCCTATAGGGCATTTCGTCCAAATTAATGGGGGCAGTGCTGTTCAGGTTGCCGGGCCACATTCTAGACAAATTGTCCGGGGCCCCCGGGTTCGCATTCTTTACGTTCAATCGGGCCCGTTCTACTACATTCTCTAAAACCTTTGCGTCGGCCTTAGAGCGTAGCTCGTGGAAAAACTCAAACGGCTTAAAACTTGTGTTGTTTGGTTCTGCCAAAGCGTCTGTGCTTTGATCCAGCATGAAGCTGTTCCAGAAATTGCCAGACACACTCTCCTTAACCAAGAACGGCGAACTGCCCCCGGGCAAGTCCCCGCGTGTCTGCAACACATGCGCTAACTCATGAACCAGAAGTGTAGATGTATACCGGTCGTCCCCCAAGTAATCCGCTTTAATAGCAATCGTGTTGGTGCTGTCATCCCAGTGACCACCAGTCCCTTTTGGGAGCTTTTCTACAATTCTGAAATCTATCTCATCTCCTAAATCTGGGAATACATCAAAAAGCGGGTGATCCTCACCCATCACATCTTTTAACTTAAACTTTACGCTTCTACCGTACTTGCCGCCACGGTGAAACTCTTCAACAAAATAGTTTTTGGGGTCGTTCAGCTTTTTAAAAGCGTCCATGACCTCCTTGCCGGACTTACCCGCCGATACCTTAGAGGCAACGGACTCTGGCAACAAACCACCTACATTGATCTGCGTTAAGTTATCCGGGATGTCGAAAACCATCTTGGTTTCAAGCGGGGCATCCCCTGCTTCCCGGCCGGGTCTCGCATCCACATTAATACGCATAAACCCTGTCTCTTCAAATACCTTGCGAGGGTCTTCGCCTTCTTCCAAGCGCTTTGCCGCTGTACTTTCCGCCTTCTTTATGTCCTTGGCGTACTTCGGATTAATACCCGGCGTATCCGCAGACGCCAGCATCTCCGTGACAGAGGTGTCTGGTAAAGGTATAATCTGACCATCCGGGGTAACAGCCTGCGGGCGTACATTCGGCAGATACTGCATAAAATCCTGTATGCCGCCAAGTAAGGCCCGTGAGCCGCGGGCCGTGATCGCCTCTCCGGCACCCGTGACACCACCAGCCAATCGACCTAAATCACGGTAACCCTCCAAACCCTCCGGTACAGCAGGAAAGAACCGTGAACCGAGGGCCTCGGACCCATACTCAGCCGCAACGTCCTGCATAGCAGGGTCCGCAGCCGCAAGCGCAGATGCCGTAGGCGACATAGCTAAAAGACGGGGATCTATCTTTGACGCGAGGCCCGTGGTCAACGCACCGATGTCCACGATGCCGCCACCTAAATCCGTTGTCGCACCCTGAAGGGCCCCGATGCCAAGCTCACGGTACGCGCCTTCCGGAGCAGGTTCGTACTGAAGGAAGTCGTCTTCCGGATTACTAGCCAATGTTCCGCCCCAAAATACGAGACATCTGAGAAAGTACCTTCGGGTCTAAGTTATCCAGAACCTGAGACGCCGATGCCTGTACGCCTGCTTGCTTTAAAAGTTTCCCGCCAACCGCGTCGTCCCGGTCACCCAATTTAATCTTTGTGCCCATCTGGAACCCGCGCTTTTGTTCAAAACGCTGCTTCTCAATAGGACGGATCGGGAACTGCGGTTGGGCGAACCCTTCGTAAAAATCTAAGTCCCCGATGCCCTGCCCGCGGCCCGTGGCTGTTCCAATATCTTTGGGCGGGCTTTGGACCGGGGTCATGCCAAGAATAGGAAAGTCCCGATATTCCGTGGTCTCGCCTTCTGTATATGAGGGCCGGTTGCGCTGAATGAACTCAACGAACTGGTCCATGTCTTCTTGTGGAATAGCTATGCCGCCTTCTTCGTAACCCTGAACAATAGAGTCAGGGAATCCACGTACATATGGGTCCTGACCTTCTTTCATGTACATTTTTGTTTCGCTGTCAGGGTAATTCAAGATGGCGCTTGCGCGGCGCTCTCTAAACTGTTCAATCTGGTCGCGTAGTTTTTCCGCTTCTTCATAGTGGTAGCGCTTCATATCTAAACTTTGACGCAGGGGGCTGTTCTCTTCATGAACGCTTTGAGCCGCAGTCAGATGATCCATCATCTGCTGCTCCATGTCTTGAAGAAAAGAATACGATCCTTCTTCTACTTCGGCAGGGGTCATAAAACGTAAGTCATCTACACCGGGAAGGGACCCGTCGTCCTGTAGCGGAACGTCGCCGCCTTCTGCAAAACCTAGATATTCAATAAACGTCTGACCTTCTGGGCGCTTACCGCCAACATATGTTTGAGCGCCACGGCTGCGATTAATAAAATACCCCTCCGAAGCAGAAGCTTTAGGGGCCCCTGTCATATAATCATACACATCAGAAAAGAAATCGCCTATGCCTTCTACGGCAGCCGCCCCAAGATCTACTACACTATCTGCCATTAGTAATACGCCCTAACCCTTACGTTGGTGTCTTCGTCATCCCAGTCATCGGACGGCAGTTGAACAAAGTTACCCTGACGATACCGCATCAAAGCCTGTGTCATGCTATCCACCAAATCATCATACTCCCCGTTTGGAAACGCAGCCACCTCTTCGATCATCTCATCCGCAAAGGTGGTGTCGGGGGCCCAGACCATACCAGCTTCAAACAAAGGTGACACAGAATGAACTCGGGTTATCTTATCATTACCCTTGCTCGGCGTAAAGTTAACAACTGGTATTCCCATGTTTCTTAATTCTTGAGTGAGCGGTAGACCAGATGCCTTCGCTTCCACGATGACGGTGTCGGGGTCCCAATAATTATATTCCTCCAAAGCAACCTGCTTTAGTTCTGGAAAATCCCACCGGTCCTTCTTACTGTCCAAAAGAATTAGCGCCGGGGGTCCCCCAATCTCTTCTGGACGAAACACGCCCCACGTTGTGATAGCAGAAAAGTCAGCCGTCTCGCGTTTACTAAACGCAGTATCATAGCTCTGTATGACATATTCAAGATTTGGAACCTTGTCTTTCTCCCAGCGCTTCCACCACTGGCGAGGTATGATGGCGTTCTCTTCACCTGTTGGGTTCTGCTGATACTGAGCATTCCACTTGCTCGGCGGAATAGATGCGCGGACCGCGGTCAGGTCATCAAGGGACCAGAACTCCGGCCAGCAGGGCGTCCCGTCATCAAAAATAGCTGGCAGTTCGACAACTTCCCACTGGTCGGCCAAGGGATCTTTAGCCATAGCTCTTAAAAGTTGCCCTGTCATATCTTTTTCGGACCACCGAGTTTGGACCAGAACTATTGACCCACCCGGCTGGAGACGTTGCCGGGGGCCCCCAGTGTACCAGTCCCACGCATCTTCAAAACCATTCGCTGACATCGCAGTCTGTTCCGAGTGCGGATCGTCAATGATCACCAAGTCGCCACCACGACCCGCAAGGTTGGATCCGACTCCAACTGCATAGTACATCCCCCCAGCAGAAGTGTCCCAACGACCAGAAGCTTTACTATCAGCAGCCAATTTAACATTTGGAAATACCTCTCTGTATTCGTCACTATCCAAAAGGTTTTTTGTTTTACGACCAAAGTTAACGGCAAGCTCAGTGGTGTGCGTCGCTTGAATTATCTTCATGCGCGGGTTCTTGCCCATCATCCACGCCGGAAACAAGAAGGATGCAAACTCTGACTTCGTATGACGCGGAGCCATGTTGATGATCAAGCGCTTTAGCTCGCCTTTAGCTACGCGCTCTAGCTTTTCAGCAATAATTTTGTGGTGACGACCAGCAATAAACTCAGGCCACATAGATTTTACAAAAGTTAAAAATTCTTTCTGACAAGCTTCATTTTTCTCTAACTGGGCGAGTCGCAGGCGAAGCTTCAGTTCCTGTTCGGAAACATCCATCGGGGGCCCCTTACGTTTACAATTTGTCGATAAAATATGCACGTTTTATTGACAGTTAACAAGCCTTGCGTATTTGCCTAATAATTAGGCAATTGTTTCACGTGAAACAACCATATCGTTTTTCACATAATTATTTGAGAGAAACATGGCCCTTGCCCCCGTAGGCAGGCGCGTGGGCGGCGGCGCTCGGATCGCGATTTTTTGGCGGATTTCTGCGGTTTTTGACCCGATATGCCGGGGCCCCGGGGCGTTTTCCCCGGCCAGCGAAACCCGGGTAGATTTTCCCGGCGCTGGCATCGCGGCCCGCGGTCCCCGGGCCGGGCATCATGGCCGCCGGTCCCCGGTGCGCGGTCCCCGGTCCGGTAGGTTTGGGCCATGGTCCCCGGGGCGGGGCCGGGCAAGCTTCACTGGTTTAATCGCCCATAGCTGGCCAGCTAGCGGGCATTAAAAAACCCCCGCTGGAATACTACCGGCGGGGGCGTTGTGGGCGTTGTAGGGGCTTTAAATCGTATCCAACCGCAATGTTGCGCCCTCGATGATTTCTTTAACGATAGACTCGACGGCTTCGCGGTGATCGTCGTCGTCGCGCTCGGGCAAGCGCTCGGCTATCATGTCGTCGATTTCACTTTCATAATCATGAATATCAAAATCACTTTCCAGCATATCCCGGGCCGCGCTAGTGGCCAGCGCTTCCACTTTGTCCCCGATAACGCCCATTATAGCGTCGCCGAATTCATCCAATTGCGCCGCCCGGTAATCGGCCCGGCGGTTTGCCTCGGCCAGTTGACGGCGAAGCTCGGCAAGCTCGGCGTCGCGGGGATCTATAATTGCGTCGTCGTTAAAGTTTAGATTTTCCATTTTCTTTATTCCCGTAATTCGGGGGCGGCCACCATGGCAACCCCAACGCCGTCGATTATATGGGTTTTATCCCATATGTAAACCCCCCATAAAAAAGCCCCGCCGATTAGGGCGGGGCAATGGGGGCCAGCCGGGCGGGTTTATTCGCGGCCAATGTCCCCGGCGACGTGATGCCGGATGATTGACCGGGGCGGCAATTCGGCGGCGAATTCGCGCAACCGCTCGGCATCGGTCCGGCCGTCGTCGTCGGCATCCGATAAAGCTTGCCAGTGTATAGCAACATGACCATGCCCGGCATAACACCCGCCCGGATCATCCGACGCGGCTTTATTTTTGCCGGGGCCATGCGCGGTGAATAGAACAGCAAAAGCCCGGTCCAGCCGAGCGCATAACGGGCCAGCCGCGCCGCCGCAATTTACGCAACCGATTTTTTTGTTGTACTCGGCCGGGCATCGCACCGCGTCGGCGGTCCGGGGCTTGGCGCTATTGTCGGTTATTTTCACGTTTTTTGCATTGTCCCGGTTTTTCCAGAATTCGGCCGGGACAACCGCAACCGCCGGTATCCCGGTTGCAATGCATGAAACCGCCGCGTTTAAATTGGGGGCGCTGTAGTTTATGACTGTCTTATTGGGGGCCAATTTATGCGCCCAATATAGCGGGGAAAAATGCGAGTAGGTAAAAGAGAAACCGCCCCGGGGCTTGGCATCTAATAAAGCGGCCAAATATTCGTCGTCGATATCGGCCGGGGCGCAACCGCGCCCGCTCGGGTTTAACTCGCATGACGCCGGGCAAGTGTCAAACTTGTCGGCCCGGCCCGCCCGGTAGGTAACGGCGATCCCGTCGGTTTTATTCGCTCGTGATAATTTAACAGTTTTCAGCATCGTTTTAATTCCCGTATTTTTAAAAGATACCGCTTTATCGCATATTATCCTATTTATGGCAAGCCCTAACAAAAAAGCCCCGCCGATTAGGGCGGGGCCGGTTGTTATATATGCGGGGCGATTATGCGGCCACCGCGACGCGACGCCAGTCGGCCGGGCGCATATCCAATAGCTGGCCGCCGCGCTGTTGCCACATATCGACGTCGTCGGCGTCGGCCTTGTGAGATACGGCCGTCACGGCATTAATGAGGGTGGCCCGGGATAGGGGCTTTTCGCGCTCGTATCCAGACTGGCCGATGGTATCCAAAAGCCCGTTTAAAACGTCGTCGGTCTCTTTTTTGGTCAACTTCATAACCGCGCCAAGATTTGCCACAACGTCGGTTTTGTCGATTGCTTCGCCGTCGATAACGTCGGCCGCCGCGTCGCGCATTTTCTGCAACACGTCGTCGAATGCATCACGGCTGGAATAAACCCCGACAAGATCCCGGATTTTTAATTCCAGCGCCCGATTGTCAGCATCTTTTGCCTGATCAGATAGCAAGCCCCAATCGTCGGCATCACGGCCGCTAGTGATATGGCTGGACCGAGTTTTATTTTGGGTTTGCATACCATTGAGGCAAGCCAGTGTCCAAGCGATTTGATAAACAGAAACCGAACCCGCGCCAACTTCACTATTCTGCAAGCCAATGCCATTGGCCATAGTGTCGCCAACGGCCGCGCCGTCGCCAGTATGCACCAGTGATTTCAGGCGCAAATAAAGGCGCTTGTCGGTTACCTCGGCATTAACAACCTGAAACCGGGCGTCGCTATCCATCAATTGTGGCAAGGCCGACTGCAACAAATTGACATGGTCAAAAGTTTTAAACTTGTCAGAAACAAAAGCCCGCAACGTGCCGACGCCGCCGTCGGTCAAGGCCAGCCCGGCATGGGTGCGTAACATCCGGACGGCAGGTTCTTTCTGCCAGATAGCATTAATCAGCCCGTCGAACTCGGCTGAATAGCCAGACTGCAACCGCCGGGCGGTTCTAACGTCAATCCCGGCATGGCCCGCGATTTGACCAAAAGCCACGTCATTAACATTGAAAAGCTTTGTCGGAACCCCGCCCCGCTGTTCAACTACGATTTGCGGGTTGCCCTGATGATCAGTGGTTTTCTGCAAATCATGCGTCGGTGCGATATAATCTTCTTTCCGGGCCGCATCGTCGCGGACCTTTTCCAAAAGACGTGTCAAGGTGTTTTTGCCGTTTTCAATTGTATGTGTCATTTTCATTTTTCCCGTAATTGTGGGGCTGGCCGACGCCCCGTTAAATATGGCCTATGAGGGTTGTCTCATAAAAACCCGTATAATGCAATAGTATTTTTTAAAATTTCTATCACCGGGCAAAAGAAAACCCCGCCGGGCGGGGCGGGGCTGTTCTATTATCGTC
>Ga0222719_10002213_pt1 | contig 17940 bp, 19 predicted proteins | sample C33_34DmetaG_FD_165039 | JGI IMG/M metagenome (GOLD analysis project Ga0222719, IMG submission 165039) | Estuarine water microbial communities from San Francisco Bay, California, United States - C33_34D | ecosystem: Environmental > Aquatic > Marine > Unclassified | place: USA: California... | reverse complement strand
TGGACCCCCAAGAGATTTTGATTTATTTTTGAGTTTTAAAGATAACAAATGTCAAAATATTAGTGATGCAGAATATATTCTTTGTACAGGATTATTTGACAAACATGAGGAAGACCTTAAATTTTACAAAAATTATCTAGAAGGAAGTTTAAAAAAAAAAATGATTTGCACTAATCCAGATTTAATTGTTGATCGAGGAGATAAAAGAGAATTTTGCGCAGGATCAGTTGCTATGGTTTTTGAAAAAATGGGTGGAGAGGTAGTGTATTTTGGAAAGCCTTATCCAGAAGTTTATAACCAGTCTATTGATAATAATAAGAAAAAAGTTTTATCTATAGGAGACAATTTAAATACAGATATCAAAGGTGCAAATTTATTAAATTATGACAGTTTAATAATTTCAAATGGAATTCATAAAAAAGAAATTAATGATGAGGGTATAGAAAAAACTTCAAAAAAATATGAAGCAATAGTAAATTTTATTCAATCTGAACTAAAATGGTAAAAAAAATTAAATTATATAAAAATTTTAACATTGAAAAAAAACACAAACGCTCAATTTTATTAATTGGAAATTTCGATGGTGTACATCTTGGACATCAAAAATTATTTAAATTAGCTAAAAATTATAAAAAAAAATTTGATTTAAATATTGGTGTTGTAACTTTTGAACCAATGCCAAAGATGTTTTTTAATCCATCTTTAAAAAATTTCAGAATATCAAATTTAAAACAAAAAATTAATCTTTTAAAAACTTTAGATGTTAATTTTATTATAACAAAAAAATTTGATAAAGTTTTTTCAAAAACAAAATCTTTAGATTTTATAAAACAAATTTTATTTAAAAAATTAAATGCAAAATATATTTTTGTAAGTAATAATTTTAGATTTGGCAAAAATAGAGAAGGGGATGTTAATCAATTAATTGCTAATGAAAAAATCTATAATTATAAAATAGTTGAGCCCAAGCCTCTTTTAATTCAAAATAAAATTGTTTCATCTTCATCTATTAGAAAACAATTAGAAAATGGTAATCTTGATAAAGCAAACAAATATCTAAAAAGAAATTGGACAATTGGGGGGTATGTTCAAAAAGGACGACAATTAGGAAAAAAAATTGGTTTTCCAACATGTAATATTGATTTAGGGGATTACGTAATTGCAAAACCAGGGGTTTACGCTGTTAAAGTTTTGGTAAATAACAAGTTAAATTATATTAAAGGTATTGCAAACTTAGGCTATAGACCAACCTTTAACCAAAAAAAAATATTATTAGAAGTGCATTTGTTTAATTTTTCTGGAAATCTTTACAATAAGTATTTATCAGTAGAATTCTTAAAATTTATAAGAAAAGAAAAAAAATTTAAAAATATTGAGCATCTAAAAAAACAAATAAAAATTGATCTAACTATTGCAAGGAAAGTTAAATGAGTAAGTCACAAATAAATCTTCCTAAAACTGCTTTTTCTATGAAAGCCAATTTACCTGTAAGAGAACCAGAAATTTTAGAATATTGGAAAAAAATTAATCTTTATCAAGAGTTAAGAAAATCTAGTAAAGGAAAAGAAAAATTCGTTCTTCATGATGGACCCCCGTATGCTAATGGGAATATTCATATGGGCACTGCTTTAAATAAAATTTTAAAGGACATCATTGTAAAATTTCATCAGATGGACGATAAGGATTCAATTTATGTACCTGGTTGGGATTGTCATGGTCTACCAATAGAATGGAAAATTGAAGAACAATATAAAAAAAACAAACAAAATAAAAATGAAGTACCAATTGTAGAATTTAGAAAAGAATGCAGAGCTTTTGCAGAAAAATGGATAGAGGTCCATAAGGAACAATTCAAAAGATTAGGAGTAATTGGAGATTGGGAAAATTATTATTCTACAATGAGTTATGATGCGGAAGCACAAATTGTAAGAGAACTTGGAAAGTTTCTAAAAGAAGGAAGTTTATATAGAGGTTTTAAACCTGTATTATGGTCTACAGTTGAAAAAACAGCATTAGCAGATGCTGAGGTTGAGTATCATGATCACAAGTCTGATACCATCTATACATCTTTTCCAATTAAAACTTCTAACTTAGACAACATAAAAGATAGCGAAATAATTATTTGGACAACTACTCCTTGGACAATTCCAGCTAATAAGGCTTTAGCTTATAACGAAAGTTTAGATTATCTATTAATCCAAATTCACGATGATGGAGATTTTAAAGACAAAAAAATTATTATAGCTGAAGCTTTATTAGATACAGTAATTAAGGAATGTGAAATTAAAGAGTACTCAAATATAAAAAAATTTAAAGGAAAAGAATTTAAAGGGACTATTTGTAAACACCCTTTTTTTGAATTGGGCTATACTTATGATGTCCCAATGTTAGAAGCAAGATTTGTAACAACTGAACAAGGTACAGGTATTGTGCATTGTGCACCAAGCCATGGTCCTGATGATTTTAATTTATGTTTAAATCATGGAATTAAAGCTATCGAAACAGTTGATGGAGATGGAAAATATACTGATAATGTAAAATTATTCGAAGGTCTTCATATATTTAAATCCAATCCAATTGTTATTGAAAAATTAAAAGAACAGAAAAAATTATTATATAGCGGAAGTTTGGTTCATTCATACCCACACTCATGGAGATCAAAAGCTCCATTAGTTCATAGAGCTACTCCCCAATGGTTTATTTCAATGGAAAGTCATAAACTTAGAGATAAAGCTTTAAAAGCAATTGATGAAACTACATTTTATCCGAAAAAAGGAAAAGAAAGATTAAAAGCAATGATAGAAACACGCCCTGATTGGTGTGTTTCAAGACAGAGAGTTTGGGGCGTTCCGTTGCCAATATTTATTAATAAAAAAACTAATGAAATATTAGTTGACGATGAAGTTAATGAAAATATAGCAAGCATATATGAAAAAGAAGGATCTGATTGTTGGTTTTCTGATGATCCGCAAAAATTTTTGGGAAAAAAATATAAAGCTGAAGATTTTGAAAAGTTAAGTGACATAGTAGAAGTTTGGTTCGATAGTGGTTCAACGCATTCATTCGTTCTAGAAAAAAGAGAGGATTTAAAATGGCCAGCATCAATGTATTTAGAAGGTTCAGATCAACATAGAGGGTGGTTTCATTCATCTTTATTAGAATCATGCGGCACAAGGGGAAGAGCCCCATTCGAGACTATCCTGTCTCATGGGTTTGTTGTGGATGGAAAAGGTCTTAAAATGTCGAAATCATTAGGGAATGTTATTGCACCAGAAGATATATTGAAAAAATATGGTGCCGATATTTTAAGAATATGGGTTGCTTCATCTAATTATGCTGAAGATTTAAGAATAGATTATGGAATTCTAGAACAGCATTCAGACTCCTATCGTAAAATTAGAAACACTTTTAGATATTTACTTGGAAATCTTAATGATAAATTTGAGGATATAAAATTTAGTGAAATTAAATTAAATGAACTTCCAGAATTAGAACAATTTATGTTGCATAAAATTTATACGTTAAATCAAAATTTTAATCATTATTTTAAAAATTATGATTTTCATAATCTTTATAAAGAACTTTTAAACTTTTGTACTGTAGATTTATCTGCCTTTTATTTTGATATTAGAAAAGATACGTTATATTGTGATCCAATAGACTCTTCAAAAAGAAAATCTACATTAATCTTATTAAATATTATTTTAGACTCATTATTAAAGTGGTTTGCCCCAATACTTTCATTCACAACTGAAGAAATTTTTAAACTTATTTCACAAAATAAAAAAAGTATTCATTTACAAAAATTTTTAAATTTTCCTAAAATTTTTCAAAACAATAAGTTAAATTCTAAATGGGCTGAAATTTTAAAGATTAGAAATGAATGCAATATTAGTATTGAAGAAATAAGAGCCTCAAAAGAGATCGGCTCAAGTCTTGAAGCAAATTTAAAGATTTATTTAAACAAAAAATTTCAAGGGATTACTAATAATATAGATTTTGCTGAAATTTGCATCACATCCAATGCTGAAATAATTTATGATGAGGAGCAAGAAGTAAGAGTTAAGGCAATTAAAGCGACTGGAGAAAAATGTCCAGTTTGTTGGAAAATTAGTCAAATGCCTTGTATTCGTCACACATAATGATTTTTACTTATTTAACAAAAAAATTTTATATAAATATTTTTACTGTATTTTTTATTTTTTTTTTAGACAGGATTTCAAAGTTATATGTAATTTATTTACATGATAAAAGATTTGGAGGAGATTTATTTTCTTCAGATTATTTAAATATCAATTTAATTTGGAATGAAGGTATCGCTTTTGGTTTATTTGCTTTTGAAGAAAGCAAATTTTATAATTTTCTAACATTATTCATTTCATTAATCATATCAGTGATTATTTATATGGTAATTAAATCAAATGGACTAAAAAGGTTTGCTTTACTCATGATAATTGGAGGAGCTTTAGGAAATTTATATGATAGGGTTGTTTTTTTAGCAGTTCCGGATTTCATAGATTTTCACATAGGAAATTTTCATTGGTTTACATTCAATATTGCAGATATATTTATTTCTGTAGGAGTGATTTTTATGATTTTATTAGAGTTTATTGATAATAATAAAGATAAAATAAATGAATAAAATAAAAACTACACTAATTATTTTTTCTTTAACTTTTTTATTAGGCTGCCAATCATTGCAAAAATCATTTGTACCTACAAAAAAAACTGGTGGTGATGAATTTTTAGTAAAAAAAAAATCTCCACTAGTAATGCCTCCAAGTTATAATGAACTCCCAGAGCCTAGTCAAAATCAAAGTCAAGATGCTGATAATTCACAAGATACAGATATTAAATCTTTAATTATAAATAAAAGTTCAGAAATAAAAAAACAAAATGATAGCACGAATTCTGTCAGTTCCTTAGAAAGTTTAATATTAAAAAAAATCAAGGATGAATGATAAGTAAAAATATTATTTTAAAAAATTTTTATTCGTTAAAAAAAAATAAAAAAATAAAATTAGAATTAAAGAAAATTTTAAACTCTAAAAGTGAGATAATTAATTCTCTTAAAAAGGAATTTAAATTAAATTATGACTTACAAAATTTAAACATTAAAAAAAATTTTAATTTAAGAATAATTGGTGTTGGTGGTTCAATTTTAGGGGCAAAAGCTATTTATAGTTTTTTAAGCAATACTATTAAAAAAAAAATTAGTTTTATTGATAACTTAGAAATTGATTATTTAAAGCAAACAAAAAAAAACTGCACAAATTTAATAATATCCAAATCAGGAAATACACTTGAAACCATTGTTAATTCGAATTTGTTAATAAAAAAAAATGATCAAAATATTTTTTTGACGGAACAAAAAGAAAATTATTTAAATTCATTAGCTCAAAAATTGAAATCAGAAGTTATCAGTCATAATAATTTTATTGGAGGCAGATATTCTGTGTTATCAGAAACCGGAATGCTCCCAGCTGAATTGATGGGCTTAAAAGTTAGTCAATTCAAACAACTAAATAATTTAGTTAAAAAACCAAATTTTTTAAATACTTTAGTTAATAATGTTTCATCAACTTTACATTTTTTAAAAAAAAAGAAATTTAATTCCATTATCATAAATTATGATCCAAAATCTGAAGATTTACTTAAGTGGTATCAACAACTGATTGCTGAAAGTTTAGGAAAAAATAATCAAGGAATTTTACCAATTATATCGACTATGCCAAAAGATAACCATAGTGTAATGCAGCTGTTCCTAGATGGGTTTAAAAATAATTTCTTTACATTTTTTTTTGTAAATGAGTTTAAATCACCAAAAATTAATAATAATTCAATATTGTCATCTCATAAATTTCTTAAAAATAAAAATTTAAATCAAATATTATTTGCTCAAAAAGTTGCAACTGAGCAAGTTTTTAAAGATAAAAATATACCCTTTAGAAGTTTTCAAGTTATGAAAAGAGATGAAAAATCTTTAGGAGAGTTATTTTGTTTTTTTATATTAGAAACGATATTGTTAGCCAAAGTTCTAAAGATCAATCCTTATAATCAGCCCGCAGTTGAATTGATTAAAATAGAAACAAAAAAAAAATTGGTTTAAATTTTAGCAAAAACAATTTTTGCAATTCCATATTTTTTTTCTTCAACTACTTTTAATTTTTCTGGAAGTTTATCAATTTCATTTTTATGTCTATGAATTATTATTAGTCCATTTTTATTTAATATATTTTGATCAATTATTTTATTGATAATTTCAAAGATATTTTTTTCTTTATAAGGTGGGTCTAAAAAAATAATATCAAATTTCTTTTTAAATGAATTAAAATCAAAATTATTTAATATGTCCTTTTCTAAGATTTCATAATTATTAATTAATTTTAAATTTTTTAAGTTTTTATTAAGAATTACTAATACTTCTTTATAGTTTTCTACAAAAGTAACAAAACTAGCACCTCTAGATAAGCATTCTAAACCAAAAGAACCTACTCCTGAGAATAAATCTAAAATAAGTGAATTTTCAATTTTGACAGAGAGCTTATTAGAATGATGAATGATATTAAAAATTGACTCTTTTACTAAATCTTTAAGAGGCCGAGTTTTATTATCGTTTGGTTGAATTATTTTTTTTCCTCGAAAAATACCAGCAATAATTCTCATTAATTAATTACTTTAAATCCAATATCTTTTCTATGAAAACCGCTAGTCCAATTTAATTTATTAATATTTTTATGTATAGTTTTTCTAGCACTTAGAAAGTTATTAGATACAGTCACAAAATTTAAGACTCTGCCACCAGTAGCATAAACTTCTTTTTTGTCTATTGATGTGCCAGCATGAAATAAATAATCATTTTTATTTATTTTTAGTTTTTCTAAATTATTTATCTTAATATTTTTTTTAAAAGTATCAGGATACCCTTTAGAACAAAGGACTACGCATAAACTTTTTTTATTATTCCAACTAATTTTTAATTTATGTAATTTTTTGTCACAACACGCCATTATAACATCTAATAAATCATTCTTTAATTTAGGAAGTATTGTCTGGCACTCTGGATCGCCCATTCTTACATTATATTCAACTAGATAAGGATTATTATTAACTATCATTAATCCTGCGTATAAAAATCCTTTATATATTGACCCTAATTTACCCAAACCTTTGATAGTAGGTTTAATTATTTGATTAATAATTTTTTTTTCTAAATTTTTATTGATCAATCTTGATGGTGAATAAGCTCCCATACCTCCAGTATTTTTTCCATTATCACCTTCTTTTACCCTTTTGTGATCTTGAGCAGTCTCAAAACTTTTTATAGTTTTTCCATCACTAATTATAAAATAACTCATCTCTTCCCCTTTAAGAAATTCTTCCACTAACACATTTTTAGCTTTACCAAACTTGCCTCCAAAAATTTCTTTAACAGATTTAATTGCTTCATATTTATTTTTACAAATATATACCCCTTTGCCTGAAGCTAGATTGTCAGCTTTGATAACTAAAGGATACTTTGTACTTAACAAAAATTTTTTAGATTTATCTAAATTATTAAAAATCTTAAAATTTGCAGTTGGGATATTATATTTCTTACATAATTTTTTTGTGAATATTTTAGAGCCTTCAAGCTTTGATGATTTTTTATTTGGCCCAAATACTTTAATCTCATTATTTTCCAAATAATCCACAAGTCCTTCAACCAAAGGTTTTTCTGGCCCAACAATTACCAAATCAACTTTATTTTTTTTTATAAAATTCTTAATTTCTAAATGATTATTAATGTCTAAGTTTACATTTTCAGAAATTGAGGAAGTACCCGCATTACCTGGAATACAATAAATTTTCTTTATTTTTTTTGATTTGCTTAAAAAATGACAAATAGCATGTTCTCTACCGCCACTTCCAATAATACTAACTTTCATATATAGATATATAGACTAAAAATGAAAAAAAAATTAGCTAAATTAAAATATTTGCCAAACAATTTTAAAATTGAAGAATCTGGCGACTATGTAATATGTGCAGTTTCTGGTAAAATTATTAATTTAGACCAGCTTAATTATTGGAATGTTGATTTGCAGGAACCTTACTATTCTTACAAAGAAGCTTTCAAAAAAAAAGAACTATCGAGCAAATAGTATTTTGCTATTTCCATCTATTATGAGACCAAATCCATTGTTCAGGTTTTGTCAGTATCATTTTTTCAAGTATGGAGTTTAATTTTTGAGTAATGTCTTTCTCTGAAGTATCTTTTGTAAATTTAATTGGATCATAAAAGGTTATTTTAAATTTAGTACCTTCAAATCTTTCAATAAAAACTGGTACCACATCATAACCATATTTTTTTACAAGTTGAGCTGGTATTGTTGTTGTAAAGGCATACTGATTAAAAAATTTTGATTTTATTCCTTCCGTAACTCTTTGGTCAATCATCAAAGCTGTTGAAAAACCATCTTTGTTTAATTTTATAATTTTTCTTAATCCACTGACACCTTTTTTAATCTGGAATTTACAAATATGCTTAGTTCTAATTTTTTCCATCAACACATTTAAAAATTTATTGTTTAATGGTCTATAAATTGCAGATAGCTTTAAACCTAGTTTTTCTATAGTCATTGCCATAAGTTCGAAGTTACTAAAATGTCCAGATATAAATATTACTGGTTTATTTTTTTTTTTAATATTTTTTAAAATTTCCTGCCCCTTGATGGTTATATGTGAAGAAAAATATTCATTTCTTAATTTTTTTATAAATATGTATTCAGCAAATACTCTTCCATAATTATCCCACATCTTGTTGGTGATATTTTTAATTTGCACTTCATCTATATTTGGCAAAGCTTTTTTTATATTTGTTTGAATAATTTTTTTGGACCTAAATAAAGGACCAATAAATTGAAATAATTTTCCACCTAAATAAGATGAATTATTTAATCCAATTATTTTAAAAATTATAAATAATAGAATTATTAATATAAATTGTATTAAATATTTAATGTATTTCATTTATGTTAAGAATAGCTTTGATTAATTTTTTTTCATCCACAATCTTTAGTTTTGTTTTGACAAATTTAATTTCATTAATATTTTCTTCTTCTAATCTAAGAAAATCTTTTTCTGTTGTAATTATTTTACAATTTAATTTCTTTGAAATTTTAAGTAATTCTTTAATATCATTTTTAGAATATTTGTAATGATCGGGATACTCGATATGTTTAACTATTTTAAATTTGTTTGATTTTAACATAGTTATAAAAGTTTCATGATTACCTATTCCTGAAAAAGCTAAATAATTTTCATTGAAATTAAATTCATTTAAATTGGTTGGTATATATTCTCCTATCATTATTTGTATTTTTGGGTTTAAAGAAAAAATTTCTTTTTTTATAAAATCTAAATTTTCTAAATTTCCATTCAAAAACACATAATTATACTGTTTAAGATTTTTAATATTTTCTCTTAATGGTCCAGCAGGAATTACCATTCCATTTCCAATCCAATTTATAGTATTGAAGCAAACTAATTTAAAATCATAATCAATAGAATGATCTTGCAAACCATCATCGAAAATAGCATATTGATATTTTTCATTTTCAGCAATTTTTAAACTATCAAATCTTTTTTTTTCTAAAAAAACTCTACCATTTTGTTGCAATATTTTTTGTTCATCGTCTTGGTTAGAGTAAAATTTTTTAATAAAACAAGTTCTAAATTTATTTTTTTTTAAGATTTCATTAATTGTGATAGCCAGTGATGTTTTGCCTGTGCCACCTATATAAATATTACCAATACAAATAGTTTTAATTTTAAAATTATTTTTTTTTTTGTTTAAAAAAAAAGATGAGTATACTTCAACCAGCTTTGATATTGGGAAAAGAAGCCATGATATTAGGTTTGGTTTTTTATAATCCCAAAATTCAGGTTTTTTTAATTGCATTATTTAATACTTTATCTATTTCAATAGTAGTTTTCCTTAAAATTTCATTTCCAAGTATTTTAATTTTTTCACCACCATTTTTGTTAGACTTAAAAACAATAGATTTTGCTATATCGATTGGGTTATTAACTACCTTGGATATACCCAATGATTTTAAAAATTTATAAATATCCACAAAATTTTTAGTATTTTTGCCTGATAAAATCCTTGCTCCATATCTGGCTGGTTCAAGTGGGTTTTGGCCACCTCTATTAATTAAAGATCCTCCTAAAAAAACAGTTTTAGAAATTTTATAAAAATTCTCAGACAATCCATATTCATCTACTAAATAAATATCGACATTTTTGAGATCCTTTGTGCCTGAACTATGAAGTGCAATGTTTAAGTTCTTTTTTTTTAAATCAGAAAAGATTTTATCTACTCTATTGATATGTCTAGGAATAATAATTGTAATTAGATTTTTAAATTTTCTTTTTAAAATCATGTGTGCTTCTGCACAAAGTATTTCTTCATTATCATGAGTGCTAGCTGCTACCCAAATTATATGTTTTTTTAATCTAGATTTTAAAGTTTTTTCAAACTCTTTTTTATTTTCGTAAGGATTTTCAATAAATTTTAAGTTGCCAATATATTTTATTATTTTAACTTTTAATTTTTTAAGATAATTAATTGTTTCTATATTTTGTGGGTATGAAGCTGAAATATTTTTAAAAATTGAAAGTGAATATTTTTTAAAGAAATACCATCTATTAAATGTCTTTTTAGTTATTCTTGCATTAAGAAGGATTAGCGGAATTTTTCTTTTATTTATAAATTTATACATACTGGGCCAAATTTCAGACTCTACAAATATTGCAATTGAGGGTTTCCAGTAATTTAAAAATATTCTTGAAAAAAAAATTAAATCTAAAGGAAAAAACTGATGAATAGTTTTTTTTAATTTTATTTTTTTTAATATTTTTGCTGAACTTAATGTGGTGGTAGTAATTAAAATTTGATTAATATTTTTTTTATTTTCATAATAATTTATAATTGGCAAAATACTCATAAGTTCACCCACGCTTGATGCGTGAAACCAGATTAGTTTTCCAGATTTCCTAGATTTTGAAAAAAAACAAAATTTTTCTCTAAATCTTGTACTATCCTCTTTATTTTTTAAAATTCTGTAGAGAATTATAAGAGGTGAAATAAGTATTATTAAAATTAAAATTAGTTGATATATTAAAAATACCATCACTTTTGTATTTGTTTTTCATAAAAGTTTTTGTACATTTCAGACTTATTCATTAATTCATCATGCTTCCCATGATCAATAACTTCACCAGATTCTATTACATAGATATTATTTGAATTTAGGATTGTTGAAAGTCTATGTGCAATCACTATCGTTGTTTTATTTTCTGTTAAAATTTTAAGGGCACTTTGAATTTTCGATTCAGTTTCAGCATCCAAAGATGATGTCGCCTCATCTAAGAGTATAATTGGACTTTTTTTCATCATTGCTCTAGCAATTGATATTCTTTGTTTTTCTCCACCTGAAAGCCTCACACCATTCTCACCAATAATTGTTTCATATTTATCAGGAAGTTTATTTATGAATTCATCGCAAAAAGATTTTTTTGCTGCTTCTATTATTTCTTCTTCTGTTGCATCATATTTTGCATATTTTATATTATTTTTAATAGTGTCATCAAATAAAGTCGTCTCTTGGCTTACGAGTGAAATAGAGTCCCTCAGGGATTTAAGTTTCCCCTTATAAATTGACTGACCATCAATCGTAATATCTCCAGACTGAACATCATAAAACCTAGGAATTAAATTCAATATAGTTGATTTTCCAGACCCACTATGCCCGACAAGAGAGGTCATTTTACCACCTTCAAAAGTAAGATTAATATTTTTTAAAATATTTCCTTCTTCTCTCTCGTAAAAAAAATTAACATTTTTAAAATTGATTTCTCCTTTATTAAGTTGAATATTTCTAGCATCAGCTTGTTCTTGTATTTCATTTTCTTGATCAATGATGGGAAGGATTCTTGATGCGGCAGATAAACCTTGTTTAAATACCATAGCTAAATTTGATAATGCTCTAACTGGTTGATAAGCCAACATCATTGCAGCTAAAAATGAAAAAAAATTATTTATATCAAGTTCATTTTTTGCAACTAATTTGCTTGAGTAAAAAATTAATGTTGCAATCATAAATCCTGTCAAAGTTTCCATGACTGGAGACATTCTTGTAAATACAATAAGTATCTTTTTATTTTTTTCTTTTAATTCGGACAATCGTTCATTAGCTCTATCTTTTTCATAATTTTCTTTTTGAAATATTTTTATTAATTTATGATTTTTGAATAGTTCGACTAAATAAGTTGTTAAAAATCCAGATTTTTCTTGAGCTTCAATTGTTACTTTTTTAATTCTTTTACTTAATGTTTTTGAGACAACACTTGCTAAGGGAATCATGATAATTGCAATAAGAGACAGCTTCCAATTTTGAAAAAACATCACCATTAATAAACCAATTAGTGTGACGCTATCTTTAAATAAATTTAATACTCCAGTACTAAGACTATCTGTTATGTGATTTACATCATAAGTAAGATTAGAAATAAATTTTCCAGAATGTTTTTTATGAATTACTTGAAGATCAGCATTTATCAACGATTTAATCATATCAAACTGAAGTTTTTTTTTGACCTCTTCCCCAATACTTATCATCGTAGTTTTTGCAAGATATAAAGAGATACCCTTAATTGAAAAAGCAAGGATTATCGCAAGAGGTATGATGAAAATTAAAGATTGGTCTTTTTCAATGAACAATTTTTTTATTGCAGGATCCAAAAGCCATGCAATTGCAGATGTGCTTACAGCAATTATTATAGAAAAGAAAGCTGCAAAAATAATTTTATTTAAATATAATTTTGTGTAGTCTTTATATAATCTTTTATAAATGTTTTTGTCATTCATTAAATAAATTTTCCTATCAAAATATTAAAAAGAACAATTAATCCAAATAAATTGTTACTCTTAAATGCCTTAAGACAATTTTCTGGGCTATTATGATCAAATATTTTTATTTGATATATAAAAAGATGGATAAAAGGAATTATTAAAAAAAAATAATAATATTTGCTAAAGCTCATCATGTATCCAATAATTATTAGAATTAATATTAAGACTAAATAGCATGTAATTAAAAATTGTTTCGCTTTATTTTTAAATTTTATAGATGTTGATTTAAGTCCAATTATCTCATCATCTTTAATATCTTGATATCCATAAATTGTGTCATAGCCTAATGTCCAAAATATGGCCCCAATATAAAAAATAAGTGGAATGAAATCTATTTTTCCATAAACTGCTGTCCAACCTAATATTAGTCCATAATTAAAAGTTATACCTAAAAATAATTGAGGCCAATAAGTTAATCTCTTCATTAAGGGATAAGTGAATGCTAATGGCATAGATCCCAAAGCTAAAATTATTGTAAAGTAATTAAAATTTAATAAGACCAACAATGCTAATAAGCATAAAATACATGAGTAAAGAATTGCAACTTTCACAGTAATTTTTCCAGAGGCTATGGGCCTATTTTTTGTTCTTAAAACTTTTTTATCAAAATCTTTATCAAAAATATCATTTACTATGCATCCGGCAGACCTCATCAATACTGAGCCAAGAAAAAAAAGAACAATATAAAAAAAATATAAATTTAAATTATTCTCAAAATTATAAGCAACTGACAAACCCCATGAACAAGGCCAAAACAAAAGCATAAAACCAATTGGTTTTTTTAATCTGATTAATTCAATAAATAGGCTTAGCTGTTTCATAATATTTTACTTGTAAATAACAAAGGCTAGTTTCATAATCAAATTGATTCGTATGAATATAGATTACACAGTAACTGCCTTGATGTTTCCTGCAATACCATTGTTAATGAGTGTTTATAGTAATAGATTCCATTCTTTAAGTATTCTTATCAGACAACTTCATGACGAACATGTTTATGAAAAACATATTCCTCCAGAATGGAAAAAGCAGTTTATTAATTTAAGTGGTAGAATCACTCTGTTGAGATGGACTATTCTTTTTGCTTCTTTTGGCTTTTTATTTAATATGCTTACAGTATTTGCGCTATATTTTGATGAAGTTTTTTTAGCTAGATTAATATTTGGATCTTGTTGTCTATCGATGATTGTTTCTATTCTTTTTTTTATAAGAGAGATTCATATATCAACAAACGCATTAAAATTGCATATGTCTGATATGGATGTTGATGTTGATTAGGGAATAAGCACTGCAGGGCCAGTAAGAATTCGTGACTCTAGATCTGTATGGGCTTTAGCAATATCTTTTAATGAATATTTTTTTGAAATTTTTATTTTTACTTTTCCGCTAGATACCATTTCAAAAACTTTATTTGTAGCTTCTTCTAATTCTTCTCGAGTAGTTGTGTATTGCATTATACTTGGTCTTGTTAAATATAATCCCTTTGGTTGAATTGACTTAGCTACATTTACAAGATCTAGAGGTCCCGATGCATTGCCAAAAGAAACAAGCATACCTCTAAGTTTTAAACACTCTATTGAGCCATCAAAAGTATTTTTTCCAACGCCATCGTAGACAACTGATAAACCTTTACCATTTGTAATTTCTTTAACTTTTTCTGCAAAATTATCTTTGTTATAATTTATTACGTGGTCATAACCATTTTGTTTTGCAATCTCAATTTTTTCATCAGAGCCAACAGTTCCAATTACATTGCATCCTAAGCTTTTAGCCCATTGACCAAATATTTGACCAACACCTCCTGCTGCAGCATGAAACAAAATATCTTCTCCTGATTTTACAGGATAAGTTTTATGTAAAAGATAAAAAGTCGTAATTCCTTTGGTCATTAAAGTTGCTGCAGTTTCTAATTCAACTGCTTCAGGAACTTTTACAAGACTTTTTATCGGATAATTTCTGTGCGTTGAATATGCACCAACAGGAGCAGCGCAGTAGGCTACTTTATCTCCAACTTTAAAATTTTTTACTTCAGATCCAATTTTTATTATTTCTCCTGCACCTTCTAATCCAATAGAAGAAGGAAGACTTAATGGGTAAAGACCCGAACGATGATAGGTATCAATATAATTTAAACCTATTGCATGATTTTTAATTGTTACTTCATCAGCCTTAGGTTCTTCGAGTTTTAATTCTTTATATTCTAAAACTTCTGGACCACCTGGTTTTGAAATAATTACTGTATTCATAAATTTATTTTACAAATGTACCATTATGATAATCTTGCACTGCTTGCAAGATTTCAGCTTTAGTATTCATTACAAATGGACCACCTCTTGCAATTTCTTCGTTAATAGGTTTTCCAGAGATAACTAAAAATTTAGCATTACTCTTTGCTTTTATTTTTAATTTATTTCCTTTTGTTAATAGGATTAAGGTACTGTTTGATACTTCTTCATGATCTTTATCACCAATTTTAATTTCACCATTAATTAAATAAATAAATGAGTTATGAGTTTGGGGTAGTTCAAAATTAAATTCTTTATCTTTATTTAATTCAACATCAAAATAAACAGGTTCAACATTATGGCCTTTAACTGGACCTTCTGCATTTTCAAATTTTCCTGCAATAACTTTAACTTGTTTATCTTTATCTTTATGAACACTCATTTTATCTGCATCGATATAAATGTATTCAGGCTTACTCATCTTTAATTTAGCTGGCATATTAATCCATAACTGAAACCCATGAAGTTTACCTTCTTTCATAGCTGGCATTTCAGAATGAATAATTCCACTTCCTGTTCTCATCCATTGTACATCGCCAGCTGTCATTCTGCCTTTACCACCAGTACTATCTTCATGCTCAAAGTCTCCAGCCAACATATAAGTTACAGTCTCTATCCCCCTATGAGGATGTGGAGGAAAACCAGCAATATAATCTTCACTATTTTCAGATCCAAACTCATCTAACATTAAGAATGGATCAAAATAATTAGGCTCAACACCAATACTTCTTTTTAATTTAACACCTGCACCATCAGATGCTGGAATTGGATCAATAATTTTACTAACTTCAATATTTTTCATAGCTTTAATCTAATTACTAAATATTTTTAATCAACTTACTTATTCACTTTTACCGTGAGATCCATCACAAAATGGTTGATTATTTGTTTGCTTACAAGTGCAAAAAAACATTTTTTTTGTTTCCTCGGCTTTAAAAACCTGTGGATTAAATTCAGACCCTTTATGAGATCCATCACAGAAAGGTTGTTTTGAGCTTTTTCCACATGAACACCAGTAATAAGATTTTCCTTGTTCGACATCTATTGCAATTGGTTTATCTCCAGCTTTTTGTCCTCTATTCATTTAATTTCCTTTAAGTTTAGATTTATAAAGTAGATAGTGACTTTTAATTTAAATTACAAGTAGACAATAAAATCATACCGGTATGATTCAACATACTTGAAAGTTTTTTTCATACTTATATACCATAATCATGAAAAAAATAATTCAATGTCCCGCTGAAAGAGCCACTTATTTGTTTGGTGGTAAATGGAAGATAAGAATTCTTTTTAAACTTTTTAATGAAAAAAAAGTTAGATTTGGAGAATTAAAAAGAACGCTTTCAAAAATTACTCAACAAATGCTATCGAAACAGCTTAAGCAATTAGAACAAGATGGACTGGTGAGTCGTGAGGTTAAAAGTGTAATGCCTCCAAAAGTCGAATACTCTTTAACATCTTTTGGACAATCATTAATTCCTATTTTGAAATCTCTATCAAATTGGAATGATAAAAATTCTAAGATTATTAATTTAAAATTAAATAAAAGTTTTGATGAAAAAAGAATATGAAAACTAGAATTAGTGAAGTTTTAGATTTTTGGTTTGTTAAAACGCCATCTGAAAAAAGATTTAAAAAAGACGAAAAATTTGATCAAGAGATAAAAGAGAATTTTTTAATTGATTATGAAAATGCTAGCTTAAATAAATATGATGATTGGCAAGATACGCCAGAAGGTTGTTTGGCTTTAGTTATTCTTCTAGATCAATTTTCTCGAAACATGTTTAGAGGAAGTAGGAAATCTTTTGAACAAGACTCAAAAGCAAGATTGATAGTCAATTATGCTTTAAAATCTGGGTATTTAGAACTCCTTAATCAAGATCAAAGACTTTTTATGTTGTTACCTCTTATTCATAGTGAAGAATTATTTGATCATGAAATGGCATATTTTTTTTTAGATAGATACCTTAGTGATCACCCTGGATTAAATGATATTAAAAAATCCTGGAAGGATCATACAAAAGCTATAAAAAAATTTAATAGATACCCACATAGAAATGAGATCCTTGATAGAAAGTCAACCGAAGATGAGATTGAGTTTTTAAAAGATCCAAATTCCTCTTGGTAGTTAGATAATATTTGTTAACTCTTTTAAATTGTTAATTTCATAAGATGGTTGATAATCTAGATCATCAAAAATATTGTTATTTCTATTTACCCAAATTGCATTGTATCCATAATTTCCAGCTCCAGAAACATCCCATGTATTAGAGCTTAAAAATGCAACTTCATTTTTATTAATTTGATATTTTTTTATTGGTATATCGTAAACTTTACTATTTGGTTTATAAACACCTACTTGCTCTATTGAAAACAGGTCATCAAAAATATTTTCTAAATTATTACTTCTTACTAATTCTTTTAATAATTCAGGAGTGCCATTAGATAGAATAGCTAATTTATTTTTTTTTTGTTTTAAAATATTTAGTACTTCTTGAACTTCTTCAAAAGGTGATAAAACTTTATAGAGATCTAATAATTCATCCCTCATAGCAAGATCAATATTGAATGCTTTCATTGATTTGTCCAAGCTATCCTCAGTAATTTGCCAAAAATTTTTATGTCTACCCATCATACTTCTAAGCCAGGTGTATTCTAGCTGAGTAGTTCGCCAATAGTTTGCAAATCCTTCCCACT
>Ga0222719_10002212_pt1 | contig 17945 bp, 16 predicted proteins | sample C33_34DmetaG_FD_165039 | JGI IMG/M metagenome (GOLD analysis project Ga0222719, IMG submission 165039) | Estuarine water microbial communities from San Francisco Bay, California, United States - C33_34D | ecosystem: Environmental > Aquatic > Marine > Unclassified | place: USA: California... | reverse complement strand
TTATATCTATTTTATGGTAGGCAATCCAAATATTTATCAAGATCCCACTGAGTTGGAGTTGCTAGGAATTCTTCCCATTCATCTCTCTTATATTCAGTGAATACTCTTAACATGTCTCCCGGTAAGGCTCCTTGAATGAGTTCATCTTTACCTAACTTGTCTAAAGCCTCGCCCAATGTCATCGGTAATTTTTCCTTACCAGCATTAGCTTCGTACATATTTGCTTGTTCTGGCTTACCAGGATCCATTTTTTCTTCAATTCCGTGACCGAAAGCAGCCAATAAACCTGAACCCATAAGGTAAGGGTTATGAGCGGAGTCAACAGAACGGTACTCAAATCTTCCTGGTGCTGATACACGAAGTCCACAGGTTCTATTCTGGTATCCCCAGTCAGCATAAACAGGAGCCCAAAAACCAGCATCCCATAACCTTCTATATGAGTTAACAGTTGAAGACCCTAAGGCTGTAAGAGCAGGTAAGTGTTCCATCACACCACCAATAGCCCAAAGACCAACCTGACCTGGTATTTTTCTATCATCTGTATCAGGCATGAATACATTTTCACCGCCTCTTCTGTGATGATAGATTTGCTCCATTCCCGGTAGAGCTTTTTTATCATTACCACATGGAATAAGCTGATCTTCACCCTCTTTCCATAATGAAATATTTGTATGACAACCCGATGCAGAAACTCCAACAAAAGGTTTAGATAAGAAACAGGCAATAAGATTAAACTCTCTTGCTACTTGTGCACAAATCTGTCTATAGGTAGACAGTCTGTCAGCATTCCTTAAAACATCATCATAATTAAAGTTTAACTCTAATTGACCCGGTGCATCTTCATGATCACCTTGAATAATATCAAGACCCATGAATCTAGAGTACTCAATTACTTTCATGTAAACTGGTCTTAGAGATTCAAACTGATCAATGTGATAGCAATAAGGTTTTGAGAAACCAGAACCCGTTGGTGTACCATCTTCATTTTTAGTAAGCCACATCATTTCTGGCTCAGTTCCAGCTCTTAGTTCTAGTCCATGCTTATCTTTGAATTCTTTATGAGCTCTTTTTAAGTTTCCACGACAATCAGAAGTTAAAAAACCACCTGGGTCATTTTCTTCTTCTCTATTTCTAAAACATGTACAAAAAACTCTTGCAATTCTTTTATCCCAAGGGAGTTGAACAAAGGTTTCAGGATCTGGAATACCAACTAGTTCATGAGCTTCAGGTCCATAACCTATATAATCACCATTTCTATTAGTAAATAAATTTGCTGTTGATCCGTAAACTAACTGGAAGCCTTTTTGAGCAACAGTTTCCCAGTGATCAGCTGGGTAACCCTTACCTACAATTCTTCCTGTTACAGAGATAAATTGAAAGTAGATATACTCAATCCCTAATTCATCTATTTTGCTTCTTACTTTTTTTACGTTTTCATTTCTTTCTTTATCGGCAACGTACGTTTCTAATGCTGTCATTTTTATTCCTCCTATTACATCAACTCCAAGGGAACGGACTATTTGAGACCGGATGTAATTTCCCTTCTGCATAACGAGAAAACCTGAAAGGTTCTAGAATTTCAGATTTATTCCCAAGTACTTCGTCAGATACTAAATCACCTACACCTGCCATTTTGTATCCATGATTAGCATCGGCTATAATATAAACGTTTTCCCTGTATTGGTCGAATACTGGAAAACGATCAGGTGTTACACACCCAATACCACCGGCTTTCTGCTTCTTGTAGTTGGCGTGACAACCATCAAACTGTTTTTGACAAAAAGCCATTGCAGATGTGAATTTATCTTCAAATGCAGATCGAGGCTGAAATTCATTTGACTGATGACCGTAAGGATCAATATTAACTTCATTGGAAGGTTTAGTTACATCATAGGGAGATGAACCACCTTGGATGCCATTTCTATAAACATCAGGCTTGTAATAAAAGCCCCACATTTCATTTTCGTGAATCACTTCTCCAGTTTTATTTGAAACAAGAGTCGATTCAGTATCAACGTGAATAACTGGATACTCATTACCTTGAGCGGTTCGATAGCTATGGGGATCAACTTCAAGTTCACCTTCTTCAAGAGCCATGTAAGACCACATAGGAATATCATCAGTGAAGGAACCGTCAGGTTGTTTTATTTGAACAGAATTTGGCAATTCTAAAATTTCCCAAAATTTCCTAACCCATGGACCTGCAGCTACAACAAGTTGTGTGCATTCAACTTTTCCTTGATTAGTTTCAACAGCAGTGACTGCACCACTACCATTTGAAGATATTAAATTAGTTACCTCTACACCCTCTAAAATTTTTGCTCCAGCCGATTCGGCTAATTTTTTAAAACCAAGATTGGCACCAATGTTAGCACCATAACCAGAATTTTTTTCATGAAGAACAGATGTTATCCCTTGAGCTTGCCAATCAGGAAACATTTCTTTCATATACTTATCACAATCTGCAGCGCCCTCAATAAAATCTGATTCATATCCAATTTCTTTTTGTTGATGATAAACTTCAGACATTCCCTCGTGCATTAGTTGTGAATTAATTTGCATGTACCCTACTTTTCTAAAAGTTAGAGCATCAGCATTTTCATTCCAAATATTTACAGAATGAGCCATTAAATTTCTCATTGCAGGCTGATAATAATTATTTCTTACAATACCGCAGGCAACGCTAGTTGCACCTTCACCTACTTTTGTTTTTTCAAGAACAACAACAGAATTTTCTTTCAGTTGTCCTTTTTTAGATAATTTTTTACATAAGTGCCAAGCGGTACTTAAGCCATGGATACCTGCTCCTATAATCAAGTATTCACAATTAGATGGTAAGCTCATTATACTATCCTCCGGTTTAGTAAGTTCATTTTGATCTTGGAAAATAGAAAAAATACTAATTGTTTCAAATTATGAAACAAAAATTTACTTAAAAAACCTTAATTATCAACAATTAGCTTAGAAATCTTAATTGAGGCAGTTTGAAGCAAGGTAACATAATCCTTCGTAGTTTTTGGATTCATTATATTCCTACTACCGGACAAAGAGATTCCTGCAAAAGATCTTCTTTCATGATCTAAAATAGCTACACCTATACCATAAACATTATCGAAGGCCTCACCATGATTCAAAGCATAGCCTTGAGAGCGAATTCTAGAGAGTTCTTTTTTTAAGGCTTGAGCATTAATGATAGTATTATTGGTGTGCGGGTAATAGTTATAACTTTTATAAATAGAAGATATTTCATTTTCAGGCCTGTAAGCAAGCATTACCTTTCCAAGAGCGCAACAATGTGCATCTAGTCTCATACGAAAAGTTCTATGAGAAATATCACTATTATTACTTGATATTTTATCCGAATGCACAACTTGTGATCCCTCTAGCATTGCTAAATAAGTAATTAAATTTGTTTGATTAGAAATATCTTCAAGAATTTCTTTTGAGGTCTCTGATATGGATTGTAAGTAATCCGATGTTTCACCAAATTGAAAAGCTTTATGGCCAACAATGTATGTGTTGGTTTTCGGATTTTTATGAATATAACCAAGTTGACACAAAACAGAAAGTAATCGAAAAGTTGTGGTACGAGAAATAACTGCTTTCCTAGAAATATTTGCAGCTTTGAGAGGAAAAATAGACTTAGAAAGAATTTCTAAAATCTTAAAAGATTTTTCTAAAGATTTATTAATATATTTAAGATCGTCAGTCATATTGTTCCATATTGTGGAATTAGAATTAAATATATATTTTTTTTTAAAAAAATAACTTAAAAAAATTTATTTTCTAATCTCTCTTTTGTTCGATAAGCAATACCTAAAAAGGGAAGCAAATAAATGATAATCAACTTAAGATAGTTTTTTTTAATTTTTATTTTAGTAATAGTCATTGGTGAATTTGTTTTTTTTGTAATAAGCGATATTGCCTTATGTCCTAAATATGGCATTAATGCGACCCCACTTCCGTTACATCCAAAGACGTATATCTTTTTATTTTCAAGTTTTACTTGTGGTAGAGTGTTAAAAGTCACTCCCACCTTACCTCCCCAAATATAATCGATAGTAAAATTATTAAGAGTGGGTAAAATTTGTTTAATACTTTTGTAGAAAAAACTCTTAACAAATCTGCTGTTTTCCTTGTGATAGGCCCAAATAGGAAATGCACCAAAAAGGAGCCTTTTATGGTCAGGCGTAGGTCTAAAATAAAATAAATCGTTTTTAGTATCTGAATACATTCTAAGCTTTGGCATAGCTCTAGCTATATCCTCATTACCAATTTCATTTGTTACAGCGATATAAGAAGGAATTCCTATTATGCTATAGTTTTCTTTTCCTATTTCATTATTACTATAACCATTTGTGGCAAATAGGATGTACTTTGATTTAATAATGCCTTCAGTTGTATTAACTAAATGAAAATTATCTTTTTTTTTATGGGATAAAAGCCTACAAGGAGAAAAGATATCTAACTTACATCGTAATGCCTTATTCAATAAAAACTTATAAAATAAACTTGGATGAATGCTTGCAGCATCATGAACCAGCATACCTCCTTTGTAATAATCATTAGAAATTTCATGGTTTACATCTTTTAAAAATTCTAATTTGAGGGTTGTTAATGAGTTTAATAATTCTGTTTTTTTCTTTAGCGCTTCTACTTTTTTTTTACTATGAGCTAAAACCAGCCTTCCAGTTTTTTGATATTTAACATCATTGTGATGGCCATTTATTTGATCCTCTAGAAATCTATAAGAATCAATAGACTCTCTGATAAAGTCAGTGGCTATTTGATTTCCATATTCTTGAAATAAATTAATTTTTTTTCCTAAATTTAACCCCCCAGATACCATTCCTGCACTTCGCGTACTGGCGCCCTCACCTAGCGCAGACTGATCGATTAATAAAGTTTTTAAGTTTTGTGAACAAGCTTCGATTGCGGAGCTAATGCCCGTATAGCCAGATCCAATTATAATTAAGTCATAAGTCTTTTTTTCAGGGGTGCAATTTTGGTAGAGATAAGGTCGAAACGACTCCCACCAAAAAGGATAAGTATACAAGCTTCTAAATTAAATATTATAACCGGGTATCCAAGAAGTACCAGCCAATGGAACTCTTGCCATAGCAGCTGCCTCTACAGTCAACGCGGCTAAATCCTCAGGCTCAAGATTTCGAACATCAGATTTACCATTTGCTCTAGCAAGTGTTTGGAGTTCTAAAGTAAGAGTGGCTAAATAATTTTTAACTCTTTTTCCTGCTAATTCAGGATCGAGTCTTTTTTCTAATTTTGGATCTTGGGTAGCGACTCCCACAGGGCACCTTCCAGTATGACAGTGATGGCAATATCCAGCGGCAGTTCCAAGTTTTTTGTAGTCTGCAGCATATAAATCAGCATTACAATTCAGTGCAATCATAGCAGCAGAACCTATGGATACTGCATCAGCTCCCATTGCTATTGCTTTAGCTACGTCAGCACCAGATCTTATTCCACCAGAAACTATAAGCTGAACTTTTCGATGCATATTTAACTCTTTAAGCGAGTCAACAGCTTCACGTAAAGCTCCCAATGTAGGAATACCTACGTGTTCAATAAATACATCTTGAGTAGCAGCGGTTCCTCCTTGCATTCCATCTAAGACTACAACATCAGCACCTGCTTTAACTGCTAACGCCGTATCATAATACGCTCTTGCTGCACCAACCTTGACATAAATAGGTTTTTCCCAATTGGTAATTTCTCTTAGTTCATGAATTTTTATCTCTAGATCATCAGGACCAGTCCAATCAGGATGACGACAAGCACTCCTTTGATCAATACCTTCTGGCAGGTTTCTCATATAAGCAACTCTCTCATTAATTTTTTGTCCGAGCAGCATTCCGCCACCACCTGGCTTAGCACCCTGGCCAACAACTACTTCTATTGCATCTGCTTTTCTTAAGTCATCAGGGTTCATTCCATAACGGGAGGGAAGTAATTGGTAAACAAGATATTTTGAGGACTTTCTTTCTTCTTGAGTCATGCCTCCATCGCCAGTGGTGGTTGAGGTACCCATAGAAGAGGCGCCTCTTCCAAGTGCATCTTTTGCATTGGCCCCTAAAGCACCAAAGCTCATTCCAGCAATAGTAATAGGGATATCGAGTGTAATCGGTTTCTTTGCAAAACGGTCACCGACTACAACAGATGTATTGCATTTTTCTCTGTAGCCTTCTAAAGGATATCTAGAAGCCGAAGCTCCTAAAAAAACTAAATCGTCAAAGTTAGGAACTTTTCTTTTTGCACCCAAACCTCTTATTTGGTAAATACCCTCTTTGGCTGATCTTTGAATCTCAGCGATAGTGTCTAAAGGAAAAGTACTAAATCCTTTAAGGTTTTTGTTTTTTTCTGACATTAATAACTTCCCACGTTGTCTATTTTAAAATTATAAAGTTTTCTTTCAGAACCATATCTTTTAAACTTGCTGGCATCTGCCTTAATGTCATGAGCATCAAGAATTTTTTGTAACGAATTTATATCACTTTTCTTCATAGATTTTTCAACACAATCAGCACCCAAACTTTTAACTCTACCAAGACAAAATATTTTTGCCTCATAAATTGAGTCGCCTAAAAATTCATCTGCATCACCTAATATTACAAGGTTGCCACTTTGCGCCATAAATGCTGACATATGTCCTACTGAACCTTTGACAATAATGTCTATACCTTTCATTGAAATACCACATCTAGAACTAGCATCTCCATCAATTATTAATGTACCCCCATGCCCTGTAGCGCCTGCTGACTGAGAAGCGTTACCTTTAACGTGAACAATACCAGACATCATATTCTCTGCTACGCCCGTACCAACATTACCATCAATCGTAATGCTAGCATTCTTATTCATCCCAGCGCAGTAATAGCCAACATGACCTTTAATTGAAACATTTATTTCTTGTTGAAGTCCAGCACAGAGCGCATGACTTCCAGAAGGGTTTTTAACGATAAAATCTCTTTGATTAGACTTTAAATCAATATTTTGAAGAAATGCATTAACATCAGTTAATTTTTTTTTTGATAAATCAAAATCCATTAGTTACCCCATGAATAAACTACACCAGGTTTTGGCTCGTAAATATCAGCTTTGTTAACGTTTGGTAAATGGGCCATTGCTTGAAATTCGGAGGCAATGGCAACGTAATCACTATTCTCTGCAATAACTGCAGGCTTACAAGCAATTTCATCTCTAAGGACAGCAAAGCCATTTCTTGTTCCGGTTATAAAAGTATAAAAGCCATCAAGATCCTTTAATCCACTTGTAAGAGTGTCTTTAAGAGAATTTTTATTTTTAAGGCTATTGGAAATATATCCCGCAGCAACTTCTGTATCATTAAGTGATTTAAACTCTACACCATTTTTCACAAGGGACCTTCTAAGATTATTATGATTTGATAATGAACCATTGTGTACTAGGCATTCATCCTCTCCTGTAGAGTAAGGATGAGATCCATCTGTTGTAATGGCACTTTCAGTTGCCATACGCGTATGTCCAATTGCATGAGATCCAGTAAATTTATCTAGAGAAAATTTTTTAACTACATCTTTTGGATTTCCAACTTGTTTAAAAATTTCAATAGACTTACCGTAACCAACAATATCAAGACCTTGGATATCTTTTAATACCCCAATAGCTTTTTCAGGTTTAGTGGTGGTTTCAATAACAACATGGTCTGAAACTTTTTTAAGCTTCATAGCCGAGAGTTTATTTTTTAAAAGCTTAGATAAATTTTGATTTTGTAAATCTGCGTTCAAACACACAGAATATTTATATTTATTAGATTTATCATAGATGGCAAAACCAGCACTATCTGGACCCCTTGAAGCCATATTATTCATCATACCAGTGAGAAGCTTCCCTAAATCTTTTTGATGTTTTTTATTCTTTAAATAGATTCCAACAATACCACACATAGTATCTTATACCCCTTCGTAGCCAAATTCCAAAGAAGAGTCTGTAATGCTGTGATAGAATGAACCACCAAAACTTCTTAAAGCGTAAACATCAAAGATCTTTTGATTATCATCAATGTAATCAATTATAATATTAATTCCGTTATAAGTAGTATTAGCAGAATTATTTTTGCAAAAAATATTTTCGTTAAAATTTAAAGGCGACCCTTTTTTTAAAATATCTATTGCGTGATCTCCTTGTATTTGAATTGCAGCTCTTGAATGGGAGATATCAGTTATACCAAAATCACCTCCATCACATTTAGAGTTAATATCATCCAAGATACTTATGTTTTTAGAAATACAGAGCCAAGTGTCAGGGCCAATCCATAATATTCGTGTTTGAACATTGCTTGAAACTAGTGGGCTTGATAAAGGTAAGTTAAGTCCATCAATCTTTAGTTGACCTACATCAACCTGACTTTTTTTAAATTTAGCTATCTGTATAATCTTTAAATCTTTTAATTCTTTAATTTTTAAAAGATTATTTTTACCTTCGTGATCTCCAAATAAACCTATTTTATGATCGTAGAAAAGTGCTGAAATTTTTTCACTCATATTTATGACCTCACTCTTTCACCCTTAGGGTCAACATAATGAGAAGATACGACCTCAACGGGAATAGAAATATCCTTCAACGGGGAAACCGCAAATAGAGTTTTACCAATTTGTTTTTTTCCATCTTTCATAATGGCTATGGAGAAAGGGTTATTGTACTCAACACTCCAACATGATGATGAAACATGTCCCAGTTTAGGAATAGGCGTTGGAGCCTTATCATTTGCTACTATATGGGAGCCTTCGGGTATTTTACTTTTCTTATCAACTGGAACTAAACCAACAATTGTTTGTCTATCTTCAGCTACAAAGGCATCTTTAGACAAAGATCTCTTTCCAATAAAATCTTTTTTCTGACTTACCATACCATTCAAACCAACATCAAAAGGAATCGATCTTCCATCTAATTCTGGACCAGCAACGTGTCCCATTTCTATTCTGAGAGTTGAAAGTGCTTCAGTGCCATATGGTTGCACTCCAAAGTCTGATCCGACTTCCATAATCTTCTTCCATAAATGTAGACCATAATCTGACTCAACATTGACCTCATAGGCAAGTTCACCTGAGAAAGAAATTCTATAAATTCTTGCAGGGATATCACCGAGTTTAGTATCTAGTAAGCCCATGAATGGGAGGCCTTCATTGGATAAGTCATCTGATGGAAACATTTTACTTAAAAGCTCTCGTGATTTAGGGCCTGCTACTGCAACACCTGCAAACTGCTCAGTTGAAGATAGAACATTAACCTCTAATTCTGGCCAAACCACTTGAAGATAATACTCAAGATGAGATAAAACATTAGCAGCTTGAGCTGTTGTTGTAGTCATATGGAAATGATTATCAGATATTCTAGATGTAGTTCCATCATCCATAACCATTCCATCTTCTCTTAACATAACTCCATATCGAGCCTTTCCAACAGGGAGTTTCAACCAAGCATTGGTGTAAATTCTATTCAAAAACTCAGGTGCATCAGGGCCTTTGATGTCAATTTTACCTAATGTTGTAACATCACAAATACCAACATTTTTTCTTACATTCGCCGCTTCACGGTTGACGGCATCGCTCATAGTCTCATTGCCCCTTGGATAATATCTAGGTCTAACCCATAAACCTGCTGCTACAAACACAGCATTATTTTCCTCATGCCATTTGTGAATAGGTGATTTACGTGTAGGGAGGTAGTGATTGCCCACTTCCCTTCCAACAATCGTTCCTATGGTTACTGGAGTGTAAGGCGGTCTAAAGGTTGTGTGACCAACCTCAGGTACGATCTTTTTTTCAATCTTTGAGACATATTGAAGACCATTTAAGTTACTTGTTTTACCTTGATCACCAGCCATACCAAGAGTCGTATATCTTTTTACATGCTCAATTGATCTAAAACCCTCTCTTAAAGCTAATTCAACGTCTGAGACAGCAACGTCATTTTGAAAATCTATAAACCTTTTAGGCTTTTTTCCATCAGGTAGAGGCATACACCATAACTTTTCGTGGGATTCTTGTGAGGGCTCATTTGAAATTGGTGTGTCAGTCTTTGAATTATTTGAGGTGAACTTATTAGATAGTTCAAATCCAACCTGAAATCCTTCTGCTAAAGATTGATCTAGAGTGTAGGAGCCATTCGCAGCACCAATAGCGGTTTCTTTTTGTCTTTTTTGATCTGGCACATAAGCATCGATTTCTTCTTTAAATTTTAATTTATTTCCTGCTTGAGAAGACAAGTGAACTGTTGGTGTCCATCCTCCAGACATACAAATACAATCACACTCAACTTCTTCGTATGAAATAAAATTTTCTTTGTCACTATCTAATTTACCTATAGTTGCAGATTTAATTTTAAGATGACCTTTTGTATCCGCAATTCCTGAATTAAATCTAATTTTAACGCCTAAGTTTTGAACTTCTTTTACAAGTTCTCCATTAGAATTATCACGAGTGTCTAAGATAATAGGCGTAATATCATTTTTTAAAAACTCTATAGCAGCTGAATAAGCCGTGTCATTGTTTGTGAAAATTATTGGTTTTTTTCCAACCAGTGTCTCGTAGACTTTCATATATTCATTTGCAGCAGATGCTAATAAAATTCCTGGCCTATCATTGTTTCCAAAAGAAATTGGTCTTTCTATTGAACCTGTAGAAACAATTACCTCTCCTGCCCTTATATAATGAAGTCTTTGACGGGGTGTATATTGATTTGGATTTTCAATATGATCACTTACTCTTTCAAACATAACAGTCATATTATGATCATAATAACCAAAAACTTGAGATCTATTTTTTACAGTAACATTAGGGAGATTTTTTAACTGTGAAATGACATCACTGGCCCATTCTCTACCAGACATATTACCGATAGTAACTTCATCATTTAAAAGAGAACCGCCAAAATGGGCTTTGTCCTCAGCTAATATAACTCTGGCACCATTTTTGGCAGCAGCTAGAGCACTAGCTAAACCCGAAGGTCCTGAGCCAACAACTAAAACATCACAGTGCTCATAATTATGCTCATATCGATCAGGGTCAGGGCTCAATGGAGCGATGCCCATACCCGCAGCTTTTCTAATAATAGGTTCGTAAATCTTATACCAAAAACTTTTTGGCCACATGAACGTTTTGTAATAAAAACCAGCAGGGAAAAAGCGATTCAGTAAATTATTTATTTCTCCAATATCAAATTTTACAGAGGGCCAACAATTCTGACTATTGGCTACAAGTCCTTCAACCAGTTCTACTTCTGTTGCTATTATGTTTGGCTCGGAGCGATTACCTTCATGTAACTGAACCATAGCGTTAGGCTCTTCAACGCCCGCGCCTAAAAATCCTCGGGGTCTATGGTATTTAAAACTTCTACCAACTAAATGAACGCCATTTGCTATTAAAGCAGAAGCGAGAGTGTCCCCTTCGTAACCTTGGAAGGATTCACCGTTAAAAGTAAAATTTAAAATTTTATTTTTGTTAATCAAACCTAAAGAGTTTGTAGTTCGAAATTGATTACTCATTGAAATCCTCATTCATTTTACATGTTGCAAATATTTCATGGGTAGCTGTATCTCTTGATGCTTTAAACCATTGCCTACAACCTGAAGTATGATGCCATAACTCTGTGTGCTTACCTCTCGGATTGTCTCTAAAGTAGACAAAGTCATCCCAATCTTTTGTATTTATTTCCTCACCAAGAGCAGGTCTTTTTACATTACCGTCTCCGCCATAAGAAAATTCATTTTGTGATCTCTTACCACAATGTGGGCACCTAATTTCTAACATCGATTAACCGATCCAAGGTTTAGGACCGACACCCTTTTCATCAATAATTCTTCCTGAATGAAATCTTTCCAGATTAAAATCAGCATTTAATTCATGCACTTCATTTTTAGCAATAGTATGAGCAAATACATATCCAGAGCATGGAGTAGCCTTAAAGCCACCATAGCACCATCCACAATTTAGATATACTCCGTCAATATGTGTCTTATCAATAATAGGTGATCCATCCATGGACATATCCATAATACCACCCCAAGTACGGAGCATTTTCAATCTACTAAAGTTAGGAAATACAGCCAATCCACCAGTTAAAACATGTTGTATCATCGGCATGTTTCCTCTTTGTGCATAGCTATTATAACCATCTAAATCTCCACCCATGACCATCTCACCTTTATCAGATTGACTGCAATAAAAATGACCAGCCCCAAATGTGACTACTTGATCTAGTAATGGTTTGACCGGCTCTGATACACAAGCTTGTAAAACATGTGCTTCAATTGGCAGTCTCATATTTAACATATCGGCTAACAATGTAGTGCTACCTGCAACACACAAACCTACTTTTTTTGTCTTGATGCTACCTCTTGAAGTTTGAACACCCGAAACCTTACCATCGGTAATATCAAATCCAGTAACTTCACAATTTTGAATTATATCAACTCCCATAGAGTCAGCTTGTCTTGCATACCCCCAAGCAACAGCATCATGTCTAGCAGTTCCTCCACGAGGTTGCATTAATCCACCATGAATAGGAAAGCGACATGTATCTGAAAAATCAGCAAAAGGAATCATTTTTTTTAATTCATCCCTACCGAGAAGAACAGCATCAATTCCATTAAGCCTCATTGAATTGCCTCTTCTTGCATATGCATTCATCTGTGCATCAGAGTGAGCTAGGTTTATTATTCCTCTTGGAGAATACATGACATTATAATTTAATTCTTGGCTAAGAGTTTCCCATTGCTTCATACCAAACTCATAAAAGTGAGAGTTTGCATCAAACATATAATTAGATCTGAGGATGGTAGTATTTCTTCCAATGTTACCTCCACCAATCCAGCCTTTTTCTAAAATAGCAACATTTGTAATTCCATGTTCTTTTGCTAAGTAGTAAGCAGTAGCTAAGCCATGACCGCCACCGCCAATAATGATAACGTCATATTCTTTTTTTGGCTCTGGGTTCTTCCACGCTACTTCCCAATCCTTGTGATTGGTTAGAGCATTTTTAACTAAACTAAATATAGAATATTTTTGCATTTGAGTTCCTAACTTAGGAGATAATACATTTTGAATTTAAATACAAATAAATATTGTTTCAAATTATGAAACAAATTTACGCATGCAAAAATACACATTTTTTTTAAAAAAAGGATAATAATGGACAAATAATTATTAAAAAAACGTCTATAGATATGACAAAAAGGATAAAAAAAAAATTTTTATCTATTTGTTATTAACATATATTAATTAAAAAATTATTTTGATCTTAGGAGGATTTAAATGAGAGTTTGTATTATAGGTGCAGGACCAAGCGGAATAGCTCAGCTTCGTGCCTTCGAATCAGCTGAGAGAAATGGCGAAAAGATACCTGAAATTGTCTGTTATGAAAAACAAGAGGATTGGGGAGGTCTTTGGAATTATACATGGAGAACTGGAACTGATGAATACGGAGAACCCGTTCATGCGAGTATGTATCGTTATTTATGGTCTAACGGACCAAAAGAATGTTTAGAGTTTGCTGATTATACATTTGAAGAACATTTTGGAAAACCAATAGCTTCCTATCCTCCAAGAGCTGTTATGTTGGATTATATCCAAGGAAGATTAAAAAAATCTAACTTTAGAGATAAAATTAAATTTCGAACACCTGTAAGGGAAGTAGTCTATAACAAAGATAAAGATAATTTTAGTGTCACAGCTCACAACTTAGTAGATGATTCCAAAACTACCGAAGAATTTGATTATGTTGTTTGTGCATCTGGACACTTCTCAACACCAAATGTTCCAAACTTCAAAGGGTTAGAAAAATTTGGTGGCAGGGTTATGCATGCTCATGATTTTAGAGATGCCCTAGAATTTAAAGATAAAGATATTTTGATTGTTGGTACCAGTTATTCTGCAGAAGATATCTCTTCGCAATGTTGGAAGTATGGTTGTAAATCTGTTACCATAAGTTACCGAACAAATCCAACTGGCTTTCATTGGCCTGATAATTTTTCACAAGTACCTTTAATTGACCATATAGAAGAGGGCAATAAAGTCACTTTTATTGATGGAACAACTAAGGTTGTTGATGCGATTGTGCTATGCACAGGATACCTTCATCACTTCCCTTTCCTTCCAGATGAGCTAAAACTCAAAACCAATAATTGTCTATGGCCGCTTGGAATATATAAAGGCATTTTTTGGGTCGATAACCCCAAAATGATGTATCTAGGAATGCAAGATCAATTTTATACTTTTAACATGTTTGATGCTCAGGCTTGGTACGCACGAGACTTTATACAAGGTAAAATTTCACTGCCAAATAAAGAGGAAATGCTGAAAAACAACCAACAGTGGAAAGATAGAGAAGAAAAGCTTGAAACAGATGAAGATATGATTTGGTTCCAAGGTGATTATACAAAAGAGTTAATTGAGGCAACTGATTATCCTACTTTTGACATTGAAGGTGTTAACAAAACATTTATGGAATGGGAACATGACAAACATAATGACATCATGGGCTATAGAAATAAGTCATACAAATCACTGATGACAGGCAATGTCGCTCCAAAACATCATACAGCTTGGTCAGAAGCATTAGACGACTCAGCAGAAACATATTTGAAAAACTAAATTAATGATATTCCAGCTCTTAAGAATTCTAAGAGCTGGATAAAAAAAATGAGCAATAATACAATTAATCTTATCGGTTGGATTTTATTTATCATATCTGCTGTAGGCTTTATTATTTCTAGTATCGGTAGCTTTTGGGCTATGTTTGGAAGTATATTTTTCTTCATCGCTTGTTTTGTATTCTTAATTCCTTTTTTTAGAAAAAAAAAAGATTAGCTTGATGTTTTACTCAGGAGTTTGTTTTGGAACAAATAACTTAGAAGAAGCAGGCAAGTTTTACGATGTTGTTTTTGAAACTATTAATGTTGTGAGATGTCAAACAACTGAAAACGAAATTGGATATGGATATTCAATTGAAGAGGAATGTTTTTGGGTAATTAAGCCTTTTAACAAAGAACCTGCAACAAGAGGTAATGGTTCTCAAATGATTATTACCGCCAATTCAAAAGATGAAGTGGATCTCTTTTATGAAACAGCCATAAAGGCTGGTGGCCAAAGTGACGGTGCACCAGGATTACGAGACCATACCCCAAATTATTATGGCACCTACATCAAAGACTTAGATGGAAATAAAATCCATATTTATAAAATAATATAAGCTACTTCAATTACTACGGAATTGTTTTGTCTTTGCCTTTAGGTATCAATTTATCTTTATCATAAAATGGTAAGTCAACAACATCACACTCAACAAAATCACTGTCTTGCGTCTCAGCTCTGACTTTGCTATTCATCCAATCATCAGAATAATCAAATCGAACATAAGCTATAAATTTTTTTAATGTTGGAGACCAAGTAGACGCTGGTAAGAACCCTATACTTTTATCATCGGATAAATATATATTAGATTTATACTTTAAAGGCTTGTCTGAGATTAAACCAAATAATCTTTTTCCATTTTTTAAACTAAAATTTTCTAGTGATTTTTTACCAATAAAATCATCCTTGTCTAAATCAACTAAAGAACCTAACCCAGCCTCATACGGGTTCATTGAAGAGTCAAAATCTGTGTTATTATCCAAAATCCCCCCTTCTATTCTTCTCATCTCCATAGATAAGATACCATCAAGCTGAAGCCCTAATGGGGCACCTACATCAATTATAGTATTCCAAAGTTTTTTATAGTCAGTGTTTCCAGCTAATGAATATATTTCATAACCTAACTCTGCAGTCCAACCTGTTCTTGAAATATAAACTTTTTGATTTGCTATCTCAAAGTATCCTGAATGATAATATTTAAAATCATCATTAATAGATCCATTAGTTAATTGTGATAAAATTTCTTGAGAAGCTGGGCCTTGTACTTGTATTACTCTTGATGAAGGGTCTGTAATTTTTACATCATAGTTACCTTGGTGAGCTTTTAGCCATGTTTCTAGTGGACCATCAGGCTGTACATACCAATACTTATTTTCATCAAGTCGAAAAAAAACTCCATCAATAAATATTCCACCATCTTCATTACAGGCTATAGCGTATCTACCCCTGCCCACCTTCATGGTTGATATTTTTCTACTAAAAACCTTATCTAAAAACTTCCCTGCATCTGGGCCTTCTATTTGAATAGGTTTTTCAGGTACATCATACATGACTGCTTTTCTTCTAAGTCGCCAATACATATCCTCTACATTATTACCTAATGAAATAGGATAAAAACGTTCAGCATATACGCCGTATAAATTGCTTTCCTTATGATAAAAATCAAAATAAGGCCCTTTATCAAATCTTTTCATACCAACGTGCAATGTTGTAGATTTACTCACAAAAACAGCTTCTTTTCCTATAGAGTCTCTGATGGTCATGTAATACCTTTCTTAATAGTTTTTTAGAAAAACTAAAAAAACATAATGAATAATAACAAATTACAATATATTAATTTAATAAATCTAAAATATATAAGATCTATATAATTTTTTAGATAAACTAAAAATGACAAAATGGCTTCCATCACTTAACTCTCTAAGGGCATTTGAAGTAACCGCTAGACACAAAAGTTATAGAAAAGCTGCCGAAGAATTAGGTGTTACTACCGCTGCCGTTCAACAACTAGTAGAAAAGCTTGAATTGGCAATTGGTGAGAAGTTATTTACAGGAAGAGGGGTAAATTTAAAAATTACACCTGTTGGAAGTACTGGCTTTGAGGAACTCACACTATCTTTCAAACAAATAGAGCAAACTGTAAAAAGACTAAGGTTAAAAAATAATAAAAAGTTAGTTATTTCATCAGATCCATCATTTGCGTCTGCATGGTTAGTTCCAAGACTTAATAGCTTTAAAAAAGCAAACCCCACTATAGATGTGCTAATCGAATCTTCTGCGAATTTAGTTGATTTAGATAGTGATGCTGCAGATTTAGCAATTAGATTTGGGGTTAATGACTATGATAATAATAAAGTTGTATACAATCTATATGACGAATATTCTTGTGCATATTGTAGTCCAGCTTTAATCGACAGACTAAAAACTCCAATGAATATTTCTGAGATTGTGAAATTTCCTATTTTAAGATGGGACCTTTCTCAATTCAAATGGTCAATAAATACAAAAAAATGTATGGATTGGAAAATTTGGTTAGAGGAAGCAAAATTTTCTAATTTTTCTGAATTAACATATGGACCTATATTCAGCGATTACAACTTAGCTCTACAATGTGCAATTGCTGGTCAGGGATTTATTTTAGGAAGCAAGCCTATTTTAAAAGATATAATAAATAAAAATTTATTAATCGATCCCTTTGACATAACCATGAAAACAAACCTAAGATATGATCTTGTTTTATCTGAAAAATCCTTAGACAGACAAGAAGTGAGAGTATTTATTGAATGGATTAAAAAAGAAAAAGTTATCTCTGATAATTAATGCTAAGCTCTTACTCTTGATTTAGTAGGATCATAAAATGGGAATGCTACTACCTTAGCTTTAATTCTTTTTTGGTGGCCATCAAGCTTACCAATTTCTACTTCTGTATCTAAGTCACAGTAATTAATATTCATTTTACATAAAGCTATGTTCTTATTTAAAACAGGTGATTTCATCCCACTTGTAATAATACCTATTTGTTCTCTTCCATTCTCAGAAGGATGAACACAATCGCCATGACCACAGACCTCATTGCCCTCAATTTCTAGGCCAACAAGTTTTCTCTGAGGATTAGCTTTTCTTTCAATAAGGTTTTTTTTACCTATAAAGTCATCCTCTTTTGATTTTAGAGGAACGGTAAAAGCTATACCTGCTTCAAAAGGATCAGTCTGGTCGTCAAATTCATAATTAGCAAATATTAATCCTGCTTCTATTCTA
>Ga0222719_10002207_pt1 | contig 17963 bp, 23 predicted proteins | sample C33_34DmetaG_FD_165039 | JGI IMG/M metagenome (GOLD analysis project Ga0222719, IMG submission 165039) | Estuarine water microbial communities from San Francisco Bay, California, United States - C33_34D | ecosystem: Environmental > Aquatic > Marine > Unclassified | place: USA: California... | reverse complement strand
ATATCTTGGAGTTAAATTACATTTTACTACAAAAACTTATGACTATATACAATATGGTGGAAAAGTCAATTGTAAACTTGAAACATTTACTAAAAGAAACGATAGGTATTTTTTCCACAAACTGAGCAAACAATATGGACAAAATGATATACTTGATTTCTTTGTTGCTAACTTTGCTACAGATAGCAAGGGATGGATTGGTAATTTGTTACAGAAAGATGGTAAAGATGTTTACTTGGATTATAAAAAACGTAAAGAAGCATTTGCCTATCACTTTAGGTCTGATTGCGTACGGATTAATGATGATTTTCTTCGGAATAATATTCGCTTTGATGATGGTTTCATTTGTCATAATGGACAACATCCACGACTTTTACGTTTACATCTTCAAAAGAAAACGTCTAAGCAATCCCTCATTGTGCTTGACCAAATCTTATCGTTTAGTAAGAATTGGAATAAAGAGATTACCGAGAAAGTTGTATGGCCTAAAATCTCACTTACGTTGGCCAGACTAAAACCTTTTTTAAAATATAATGAGACAGAGTGTAAAATAATAATGAAAGAGACTTTTTTAAATAAATGAAATATGATATTATAGATAATGCTCTAAATCAAAACGATTTTGAAAAGTTAAAGAATATAGTTTATGACACAAACTTTGCTTGGTTTTATCAAAATGGTGTAGCTGTGGGTGAAGATGACACTTATTATTTTACACATACATTTTATAATGATAACTCTATAACATCACCTTTTTGGAGTTTTATAGAACCTGTTTTAAATATATTAAAACCAAAAGCTTTAATAAGAATAAAAGCCAATTTATATCCTAATGTAGGTAAATTTATCAATCACAAACAACATAGAGATAACCCATTTGAACATCTAGGTGCTATAATTTATTTAAATACTAATAATGGTAAAACAGTGTTACATGATGACACTAAGATTGATAGTAAATCAAATAGAATATTGATGTTTGATTCATCAAAAGATCATAATAGTACCAATTGTACGGATGAAAAGGTAAGATTAAATATAAACTTTAATTATTTTTAAAATGGAATATATTAAACAAACACTTTTTGGCACACCATTAATCAAATTTAATAATCTTCACTCTTATAGTGAAGAAGAAATGAATTACATAAAATCATTAGAATTGTTACACCAAGAAAATAGTGCTAGTATATCTAAAGATAGATTTATATTAGAAAGAGACGAATTAAAAAGAGTAAGAGACGCTATTGATCGTTGCGCTGAAAAATACATTGAAGATTTTATACAAGTTGATAATGAATTTGAAAGAACTAATAGTTGGTTAGCTGTGGCAGAAAAAGAACATGAAAAACATAATCATAAATGTACAATTTTTAGTGTGGTACATTATGTAGAGGCCGATAATGCTAATATAACATTTTATCAAAATAAAAACTTTATTACTAGGTCGTATGACTTTGATTTAAACTATACAGGATTTAATGAGTTTAATGCTAAAGAAACAATTATACCTGTAAAAACAGGTGATGTCATAATATTTCCTGGTGACGTTGAACATAGTAGTCAAAATTTAAGTGACAAAAAGAAATATGTAATAGGCGCTAATTATTTTATTAGAGGTGATGTGGGTGATCAATTAAAAGTAACAAGTTTAAAACTATGAACAAGAGAATTTTTATAGTAGGTAATGGTGAAAGTCGTAAAGATTTTGATTTAGAGTCTTTAAGGCCTCATGGTAAAATATATGCTTGTAACGCTATATACAGAGACTTTACACCAGACGCCTTAATATCAGTTGATCATGGTATAATGCACGAGATATATCACTCAGGTTATTGTTACAAGAATAAATGTTATTTTAGAGATTGGAATAGGTTACCAGGTGAAATGTACGATTCATTAGTTTTTTCAGGTATTAATGATGAAGATAGAGAAGCTTTGAGAGGTTATAATATTATAGGTTCAAATGAAAGAACAGATGAAAAAGAGTTTGTAATGCATGGTTCAAACTTAAAAGGTATTGCTACAATAGTTAGAAAAGATAAAACAAAGTATAAAAAAGATGTAAAACAAAATCAATTAAAGATAAGTTGGGTAAAAGATGATGATAAAGTAAAAAATTTAAGAGATATTATGCCTAATAGAAGAGACAGAGGTTGGGCTGCTGGCGCTACGGCAGGTTATGTGTCTATATTAGAAGATAAACCCAAAGAAATTTTTATGGTTGGTAATGACCTAGTTAGCAATACAGGTAAGGTAAACAATGTATATAAAGATACAAAGAATTATGTTATATCAGAAAATAGTGCTACACCACACTCTAATTGGGTGATACAATGGAAAACATTGTTTAGAGAATACAAAAATATAACTTTTTACAAAGTCAATCCATTTGCTGATAAGGGTAAAGATGAAGTCAGTAAACCAATACCTGAATGGTCTGAATACAAAAATTTGAAGTATATTGATTATTCCACACTTGACAAATTGATAAAAAAGTGATATATTAGAGAGATATGTTAGATAGAATTATATACATAACATTAGACAAAATAGTAGAGTGGTGTGAACGATACAAAAAATTTAGAAAGACTAGATCATTACCTAAAGAGTGCTGGAATGAAGAAACAAAAAAGGCAGGCTTAAAAAAATGGGTAAGACAAAGAGAAAGTCTTATAAATAAAAATGTCGATTAAACAGACAATACAAATACAATTATACAAAGGAGAATAATATGGACTTCGATACATTAAAAAGCTCGTCAAGCAATTTTGACAAGTTAACAAAAGCACTTGAGCAAAATCTTGCTCCAGAAGATCAATCAAATAAAAACAAATACCAAGACGACAGATTTTGGAAACCAGATTTAGATAAAACTGGAAATGGTTATGCTGTTGTTAGATTTTTACCAGCAGTTGAGGGTGAAGATTTACCTTGGCAAAGAATATGGTCTCATGCTTTCCAAGACAAAGGTGGTTGGTATATTGAGAACTCTTTAACAACACTTGGTCAAAAAGATCCTGTTAGTGAAGACAATACTAGATTATGGAATACAGGTGTTGATAGTGATAAAGAAATCGCTAGAAAAAGAAAAAGAAAATTATCGTACTACTCAAACATTTTAGTAGTGAGTGACCCTAAACATCCAGAAAATGAAGGTAAAGTTTTCTTATACAAATTTGGTAAAAAGATATTTGATAAGATTACAGAAGCGATGCAACCAGCATTTGATGATGAGAAACCAATTAACCCATTTGATTTTTGGAAAGGCGCTAACTTCAAATTGAAGATTAGAAAAGTTGATGGTTATTGGAACTACGATAAATCCGAGTTTGAGGGTGTTACAGCACTTGCTGAAAGTGATGACAAGATTAAAGAAGTCTGGTCTAAACAACACGCTCTAAAACCTTTCCTTGACCTTAGTAATTTTAAAACCTATGATGAACTCAAAGAGAAACTGAATAGGGTAATTACAGGTGATAGAAACGCAAGTACCGTTGAAAACGCAAACCTCCCGCCAAAAAACAATGGTAATGTGAAAAGTGAACCAGTTAATACTCAACCTGAAGCTAGTGATGACGATGATACTTTATCGTACTTTAGTAAATTAGCTGAAGAAGAGTAACCTTTCTCTCTCTTAACTGATAACTTTAAAGGGTGGCTAGAAATAGCCACCTTTTTTTTATTTCCAGCGTATAAATATTGATATGCCAAGTATTTTAGATCCTTTAGTAGATAAGCAAGGTGGTGTTAAAAAATCAGCTGATTGGTATAGAAAAAATGTATCATCTATGGCTGATAAAGTAACTGCTAGAAAATTAATGAATCAAGGTAAGTTAATCGGTAGACCTAGTGTTGGTAGATTAAATATGTTTTTTTATGACCCAAAACTTAAAAAGACATTACCATATTATGATACTTTTCCACTAGTTTTACCTTTAGAACCTATCAAAGGTGGTTTTATGGGTATGAACTTTCACTATTTGCCACCTATATTGAGATTTAGATTACTTGAACGTATGCAAACATTTGCTGATGGAGGTTTAAATGAAAAAACCAAAATCAGTGCTACTTATGATGATGTGAAAGGTATTGGTTTAGTTAAACCAACAATAAAAAAATATTTGTATGGTCATGTTAGATCAAACTTTTTAAGAATTGATTTTAATGAAGCGGCATTGGCCGTTTATTTGCCTGTACAACAATTTAAGAAAGCAGGAACTAGTAGAGTTTATGCTGATAGTAGGAGAATGATTTAATGGCAATTTTAAGAGGTGGTCGTAGAATAGGTAATTACGATATAAGAGTTGGTATACCGAGAGATAGATCACTTGATAACGTAGAACAGGATCCAAGGTTAAAACAAAGACAAGGTGGCAACAAAGAATCTACAATGAATAGATTCATAAGTAAAATGGCTGAAGGCGAAGGCTTTGCCAGACCAAATAGATTTTTAGTTGACTTTATTTTACCAAGAGGTATACAAGAACAAGCTACAGGCGAGGGTGATAGTGACGAATATGTATTCCAAGAAGAAATTAGTAGATCAACACAACCAGGCCAATTAGCACAAGAAACAGAATTAAGAAGAGGTTTAAGAGCATTTTGTTATAATATAGAAATGCCAAGTAGAAATGTTGACACAAGAGCTTTTCAAACATATGGTCCTAAAAGAGAAATTGCTTATGCTTACAGTTTTCCAGGTGAAGTAACAGCTTCATTTTATGCTGACAAATATTTAAGACAAAGAACATTTTTTGAAATGTGGCAAAACTCAATTATGGATCAGGCCACCCACAATATGCACTTCTATGATGAGTATGTTGGTGGAATTAGAATATATCAATTAGGTGCTTTTTCTGGTGACGCCTTTAGAGATAGAATTGCTTATGGTGTAGAACTAATGGAAGCATATCCTAAAACAATTACTGCTGTACCATTTGATTACGGCACAAACAATGAAATACAAAAAATTTCTATTACATTTTCTTTTAGAAATTGGCACAACTTATCATTAGATCAAGTTAAGAATTATACAGTGGGTGGTGGTTTTACCGTGCCTACAGTTAAACAAGGCAACAGAGGTATTTTTGGTAATATATTAAGTAAGTTACCACCAGAAATAAGACGAGCAGGTAGGGACGCTGTGAACGTTATAAGACAAAGAGTCCCAATTGGATCGGTGTTTGGAGGAAAAGTATTCCCACCATTCTTATAATATAATTTGAAAAGGAGTAAATTATGGCATTACCACAGGCTAATGTATCAAAGTATGAATTGACTTTACCATCACAACAAAAGACAGTTTCTTTTAGACCATTTTTAGTTAAAGAAGAAAAGATTTTATTGATGGCTTTAGAGTCTCAAAAACCAGAAGAGATGTTAACGGCTGTTAAAGATATTGTTAAATCTTGTACGTTTGGTGAAATAGAACCAGAAAATTATCCATTATTTGATTTAGAATATATCTTTTTACAGATTAGAGCTAAATCAGTGGGTGAAGTTGCTAAAATAAGAGTTTTATGTCCTGATGATAAAGAGACTTATGTTAGTACAGAGGTTGATTTAAATAAAGTTGAGGTATTTGTAGATGATGACCATACACCTAATGTTGAATTAGATGAAACTAGAAAACTAGGTGTTGTTTTAAAATATCCATCATTAAAAACTATAAACTCAGGTATATTATCAGGCGATATAAAATTAGCAGAAATGTACGAGTTGATAGTTAATTCTATAGACCAAATATATGAGGGCGATAAAGTATATCTAGCTAAAGACACAGATAAGAAAGAATTAGAAGAGTTTATCAATAACCTTTCAGGTGAACAGATGAAAAAACTACAAAAATTCTTTAATACTATGCCTAGGTTGGAACAAAAGATTACTGTTAAAAACCCTAAAACTGAGGTGGAAAGTGAAATTGTATTGAAAGGTCTGGCCGATTTTTTCGGGTAGCCCTCTCACACGATAGTTTAGAAAACTATTATGAAACCAATTTTGCTCTGATACAACATCATAAATATTCATTGAGTGAATTGGAAGAAATGTTACCGTGGGAGAGGGAGATTTACATATCATTATTAGTAAATTATCTTAAAGAAGAAAAAGAACGAAGACAGAGAGAGGCAAAATAATGGAAGATGTAAAACAAGACGTTAAGGTCGCAGAACCAAAACAAAAGATTAGTGTTGATTTAGAAGTTGACACATCTATAAAAGATTTAGGCGTAAATCCATATGCGAAACTAATTCATCTGGCAAGAGCAGTAGATAGTTGGAGAATATTTCCAAGAGTATTCATATCAACATATATTTTCTTACTATACAAAGTAGTAATATGGTATATGGAATTAGAAGGACCTACTATGGAACAATCAGGCTTAGTATCAATCGTAGTTGGTGCTGGTGCGGCTTGGTTTGGTCTATACACAGGTAGTAGAGCAAAATCAGATAAAAAATAATGGAACTAACTATAAAAGATAAAACAGTCCTTGATATAGGTAAGTCTGTAGGTAAGTCGTTTGAAGGCCTAGCTAACAGTGGTAAAGCTATGTTAGTTGGTCCAGATAACTTACCCTTAAAATCAAGTGAAGTTGCCGAAACAGAAAAAATAGAAGTACAAAATTATCAAACTAGCATATTAGAAGAGATAAGTCAAGGTATACAAGATTTGATAACTTCATTTACGGACATGTTATCTTTTGATAAGAAAGAAGCCGCTGAAGATGATTTAAAAGAAAAAGTTAGTGAAGGCCAAAAAACAGAAATACAAAAAGAGGGTGGTGACACAGGTTTCTTTACACAAGATTTTAAAGATATGATGAGTAGCCGACTTCAAGCAGTAAAAGAAGGAACTACTAAATTTTTTGGTGCTATAGGCGGTGGACTATTAGGTAAAGTTGGACTTTTCGGCTTATTATTAGCCTTTGCTCTTAATATAGGCAAATTTAGTAAACAAATTGGTGAAGTTTTAAAACCAATAATAGAAGGATTTAAAAGTGCTTTTACTTCATTAAAAGAAGACTTTTTCCCATTTGTTGAGGGATTAATTGAAACTTTTGGTTTGGCTTTTTCTACAATTAGTAATCTTTTAAAAGGTTTATTTAATGGTGACGGTAGTTTATTTTTAAAGGGTATGAAAGGTTTACTTTTTGATTTACCATTAAAATTAGTTTCAATAATCGGTGATGGTTTCTTTTCTTTATTAGATGCTGCTTTGAATTTTTTTGGTGTTGACAGTCAATTTGTACAAGATGTAAAAATGTTTTACAGAGAATTGCCAGAAAAAGTGTCACAACTTATAAAAGATTCTATTTCATTTATAACAGAAACAATACCACAATTCTTTACAGATTTAAAAGATCAGGCAATAGAGAACGCTAAAAATAATATAGCGGCCATTAAAGATATGTTTAAGAATGCCTTTAACTTTATTACTGAAGATATACCAAACTATTTTGGTAATTTGATTGATAGTGTGATTGATAGTATCAAAGAAACTGTAAATAAAATTAAAGACGCTATTATGGCTCCTATTAGAGCAGTAAAAGAAAAAGTTGGTAGTGTATTTTCTGGTGTTAAAAATCTTTTTGGCGGTGGTGATGAAGAGAAAATGGTAAAAGTAAATTCTAAAGATATGTCATTAGAAGACGCCAAAGCATTACAGAGAAAAGTTTTTGACGATATACACGAAAAAAGATCAGAGGGTGCATATACTGGTGCTGAAAAAGCTAGAATGAAAATGTATAATCAATTAGTTATTGATAAAGACCCTACTAGAGGTGAAGATCACAAAGCATTAAATTCTACGAACCCTATGCTATATGCTGACTATGATTATAGAGGTGAAGAGCAAAGAAGTGATATGAATTTTGCTGCTAGCGAAGCTTTAGATGATAGAAACGCATTAAGAGCAGCCGCTGTTACAATGAATCCACAAAATTTAAACACAGGCAAACAATTAAATACTGAAAGTGCCGAAATGGCCTCATCATCACAACCACAAAGCAATATGCAAATTAATAAGGGTGGTACTAGTAATGTCAATACAGCCAATAATACTTACACAACGATATTAGAAGATACAGGTACAAGTGATAAAAATATTAGAAGATATTTTAACGATTTTTAATAGATACCTAATTCTTTTTCAGTAAATATTTTAAACTCTAAACCATTATCACTACAATATACATCAGCGGCTTGCCATTTAGACATATTTTTGATATATTCTAAACTTTCACGCATAAATGCCTTAGTTTTTTTAGTTTTAGGTTTAGGTTTCTGAGTTTGAGCATAAGGTTTTATCTCAATCATATACTTCTTGCCTTTATTTGTTTTTATGATAAAGTCAGGATAGTATGTGTGTCTTTTTCTATCAATAGGATTAATGTAAGGTATGCCTATTTCTTCACTTGCCCATGTTGTAATATTCTCGTTTAAATCACAATAACGCATAAATCGGCGCTCCCAATTAGAACGATAAACTATTCTATTAGGGTCACCAGCATACTTCTTTGGATTGGTGGGTTTGTAAATACCTTTATATGTTGCTCTAGTTTTCATTATAAATATATTATAATATATAGGTTTATTTAGATGGCTTCAATCAAATTAGGACAATTATTAGCATTAGGCGGTGGCCTAACACAAGGTTTATCAAGCAACTTAACTGGTCAACAGACTAAGGCGGCTGCTCAGGATTTATTAAAGAAATCAAAATTAGAACTTCCAAGTACAAAAGAGCCTACTGCTCATATGAAGGCAGATCCATTGGCATTTTCACAAATACAGTTTCCAGCAGATTTGGGTAATAGTGAACAAGGCCATTACATGATATTTTATACCGTATCATCAAAACATTCTACTGCCACAGATTTAAAATTTGCTGAAGATTTAAAATTAAAAGCGACAGGAAGTTTTCAAGGTACTAGTGACGCTGATATTCAATTTAATTATGATATTCCCTCATTAAGATCAAAAAGAGGTGGTGATGAAATAAAAATTGGTAAAGGTACTACAAATAGTGTAAACTCAAAAAGACCTGTACACAACATTGTTACAAGTGCTATAGCATTGTATATGCCACCAGCAATTAAAGTTTCTTACTCAGTTAATAACGGACCTACAGAGTTAGGTGTAGGTGGTTTAGGAGCTAAAACATTTGCTGAAACAACATCTGCTAGTAATAGTGAAGATCAAATTGGTGCTTTTTTAAAAGGTGCTGGTGGTTTTGCTTTAGAGGCATCAAAAAGATTAGGTATAGGTTTAGCTGAAGGTGCTGGCGTAGGTGATGTATCAGGTGCTATTACAAAGATTACAGGTTTTGCTGAAAACCCTTTTAGCGAAGTTGTATTTGAAAAAGTAAATCATAGACAGTTTTCATACACATTTAATTTACAAGCAAGAAATAAAGATGAAGTTACATCAATAGACAAAATTGTAAAATTATTTAAATTTCATATGCATCCTGAACTAGAAAATGATTTATCAGGTGGTAGATACTTTAAAGTACCAAGTGAGTTTGAAATTCACTATGCTTATAAAGATCAAGTTAATAACTATTTAAATAAAATAAGTAGATGTGTATTAACAGATGTATCAGTTGATTATGGTGGAGACCAATTTAGTACATTTAGACAGTTTGACGACTTAGGTGCGGCTCCTGTAAATGTACAATTAGCATTATCATTTACTGAAACAGAGATTATGACAAAGAACTTAATAGCACAAGGTTACTAATATGGCAAAGTATTTTGAAACATTTCCAAAATTATTATATGACATTAATAATAATAAAAACTTTAAATTAGTTACTGATATTTTTAGAAGAGTTAAAATAAGAGAGGGTTTAAAAGATAACGCAGCTCTATATTCAACTTACGATGTAGTTAGTGGTGAAAAACCTGAAGATGTGTCATATAAACATTTTGGTACAACAGATTATTTTTGGATTATAATGATAACAAATGATATTACAGACAGATATTATGGCTGGCCATTAAATGAACAAGAGTTTGAAACTTATATCAATGACAAATATGATAATCCTGACGCAATACATCATTATGAAATAACACAATCAAGTGGCGCTCAAACAGGTTCAGGTCCTTTTGATTATGACCATAAAATAGAAGTTAATAGTACAACAACAGGCGCTCAGTCAGTTTCAAATAGAGAGTACGAATCCAGATTACAAGATAAAAAAAGAAATATTAAACTACTTGATCCTAAATTTCTACCATTGTTTATAGAAGAATTTGAGAGATTGGTAAGAAGATAATGCTATGGCACATATAAATGAAGACAAAGATTCATTAAAGTTTGCTGGTGATTATAATTTAGATGTTTGTACAATAATATCTTATCGTAAATCACCAGATCAAGCAAACGAACTTGTTAGATTTAACATACTTCCGCAAGTGATGTCAGTATCATTAGTAGAAGATGTAACGTTACAATGTATTACAGGTGAAATTAATGTCGCAGACGCACAAGATATTAGAACAATACTCCCATTAACAGGTTTAGAAAGATTAGAACTTAAATTTTATACACCAGGCACATCAAACGATAATAGAGTTGACGCCTTAGAAGAAACAAGCGAACCATTTTATATCTACAAAATAGAAAAGATAAGACCATCAGGCGGTACAGGTCGACAACAAGTATATCGTTTACACTTTACTAGTAGAGAGGCATATCGAAACAGTATAACAAGAGTAAGTAAGGCATTTGCCGGTCCTGTTGAAAATGGTGTCGCAGAGATATTACTAGATAAGAAATTTTTAGATAGTCGTAAACCATTTTATGTAGAAGAAACAAAAACAAACGCCAAATACGTTATTCCAAATGTAAAACCATTTAAGGCGATACAAATGTTAGCGTCACAGGCTATATCTAAAAACTACAAGAACGCAAACTTTTTATTTTATGAAACAATCAAAGGTTTTAACTTTAGAAGTATTGAATCATTACTTGCTTTAGGTGGTCACACAGCAAGACCTGTAGTAGAAAAATATCATTTACAACCTGCCAACACACGAGTGGGTGGTAATAAAGACGTTACACAAGATATGAGAAACGTATCAGCATATAGTTTTGAAGACCCCGTCAATGTCATTGAAAGTTTAAATAATGGTCTATACGCAAGTAAAATGATTTCACATGACGCCTTTAATAAAACCATTACTGAGACAGATTTTGATTACCATGGCTCATTTGTTGACTTCTTTCACACTGAACACACAGAGGGTGGTAAGTCGGGTATTAAGTTTATTCACCCATACGCACATTTTGATAATACAGAAAAAAACTTATCTGAACAACCAAATGCTAAATTAATGACTATATCCGACACTGATAAATTACACAATGCGTATGAAAAACCACCTGTACGAGACATTGTACAAAATGCCATATCACAAAGAGAACAAATGTCAAATTTTAATCTAGTAATGACTGTTCCTGGTAATACAAGAGTACACGCAGGTGATTTAATATCGTTTGCTTTACCATTACAAAAACCAGTCGCACCAGATGAAAAACAAGAATTAAACCCATATTACAGTGGTCGTTACCTAGTCTTACAAGTAAAACACATTGTTGACAATATATCAAAAAAACATGAAATGATTATGAGGTGTGTCAAAGACGCCGTATCTAATCCACTTCCTGCTGAAAGTGATAATGTTACTGTAAAACTACAAGATCACAATAATAGACAAGTGGTAAACGTATATGAAGAGGACGAACAGTTTATAAGAAACTCTACTATGGACATAGATAAATCAAAAACGGAGATATTGACATAGACTACGAGAAATTAAGAGATTTCCGACGCTTCCGAGCGCTTAGGAAATGGCCATCTATCAACAACTGAGTATATGGCCTACAATATAACACAAACACCGTGAAAGGCAAGTAAATAAAGAATAATGAGAACATTAATAGAACAGATTAGAACTTCATATAACCGCCTCTCTATAGATATGATAGAAGAATATCACCGTAGAAAGTATATGAGGTTTTTCAAAGGAACTATGATAGAAGAAGATAATAAGAGGTGGCCAAGAGCTAAAGTCAGTCTGGCGACTGCCTGTTTCTATATAGGACAAGGGTTTGGGTATATTCATGGTTATATAAGTGGTATACATAGTGTTATAGGCCATTTGCGTATGAATAAAAGAAATAGGCCAAAATAGCGTAAAGCGAGTGTATTAAAAGAAAACATTTATCGAAAGAAAAAAAATGAATACAGACAAAAATTTTTTAGGCCGTAACGGATTTATCTGGTTTAACGGTGTAGTAGAAGACAGAGCCGACCCTCAGTTTCTTGGCCGTGTTCGTGTTCGATGTATTGGCTTTCATACGGCCAATAAGACAGATTTGCCTACAGAGGACTTGCCGTGGGCACAGGTTCTTTTACCTATTACTTCAGCGGCCATTTCAGGACTTGGCAACTCTCCTTCGGCATTAGTAGAAGGCAGTTGGGTAATGGGATATTTTAGAGATGGTGAGATGTGTCAGCAACCAGTGGTGTTGGGTAGTTTACCAGGAAAACCAAGTGAACTGGCTCAGTCTGGTGGATTTTATGATCCAAACGGTATTTACCCTAAGTACAAAGACGAGGTCGACACTAATAGATTGGCCGTTAATTTAAAGAATGGTGGTGAAGAAATCAATCCTCACTTGTCTTTGACATTACGTAGAGCCACAAGAAACACCAATATTGCCACGGCGGACTTTAATCCTACTACGGCCGCCGACGGTTCGGTGATAGATGGTTCAGATGGTGATTTATGGTCACAACCAAGTATACCCTATGCGGCCGTTTATCCATATAACAAAGTGTTTGAGACCGAATCAGGTCACATTAAAGAATATGACGATACAAGTGGTAACGAAAGAATACACGAAAGACATAGAACAGGCACATCATACGAAATATCGGCCGATGGTACAAAAACAGATATAATTAAGGGCGACCATTATACCATTAAGTCAAGCAATAGTCAAGCGTTTATTTCTGGCAACTCAGACATTTCTATAGATGGCCGTCACAAGATATTCATAAACAAATCCAATACGGCCAACAACCACTACGATATACAAGTAGGAACAGGGGCGAACATTAATATACAAGTGGATAGTGGAGATATTAATATGGTAACCGTAAACGGCAAGATTAATGTAAACGCAGGTGAAGACTTTAACCTTAAAGTAGGTGGCAATATGACTATAGATGTAGAAGGCAATCTGGCCACCACAGTAGAGGGAAGTAATACAGAAAATACTACAGGTGCTAAGATTATACGTGGTGAAACAATAGACTTAAACCCTTAGTAACTTATATCAAAAACCTGGTGTAAAAAAGAGCTTATGTAAACTGGAGCGGCTTGCTAAACTATAAATGTAATAAAGATGTTAAGAGATATAGGAGGCCTATATTATAAACAGCCATCTCCAACTGGAACGCTTTTTTTACTTCCTTTTATAGAATTTTTTCCTCGGAAGCTTGACTTTCTCCAGTCTTGCATATATAATACACTAATATATGATTAAAAATTTATTTGAAGTTCCTTACTATGAGGCAGAGTTGGCCATTGATTGTATGCAAATATACGATTGGGTTAATGAATACACAGACGCTAATCCAAGTGTTAATTTATCAAATAGAGGTGGTTATCATTCACCAAACTTAGAGGGTGAGTTTCCTAAGTTAGGTGTGTTATTAGGTGAGTTTGAACGACATGCCAATAAGTTTGCTAACTCTTTACAGGCAAAACCATTAGTCTTAGGTAATGTGTGGTTTAATACAAATGGTTATATGAATTATAATGATTATCATACACATGCCAATTGTGTATTCAGTGGTGTATGGTATTTGGCCACACCTGAAAATTGTGGTAACTTAGTGTTTTATCATCCACGTAGAGAGTTGTTATCATACGATTGGAATCATACTTCAATGAATAGTTATAATCCTATGAATAGTTATTCGTTTTCATTTAAACCAGCGGTCAATCGTTTAGTGTTGTTTCCAAGTTGGCTAGAACATAGTGTTGAGCCTAATTTAAATCCAGATAAAAAGCGTATTTCTTTTTCATTTAACTTTATAACAGCTCAAGGAAACTAGTTTTATACATAGTGGTGTTGAAACTTCAGGAAAAGCTCCTAGGTCCTAGTGGCCGTTTATAAATAGTATCATAACTCTTTACATTTCCAATCATTGACGGTTTAAAAAGGACACAACTATGCCTAAAATAAAACGGCCTTCATTGATGGCCTTAAAAAAGAAGTCACCAAAAATACCTGATTTTACATGTATTCAAATTGATAATATTATAGAGAAGCTAGAAGATTTACAAAAAAACGATAAAAGGCTTACAAAGTCACAGGTAACACGATTAAGAAATAGTTTAGAACGTTTACGAAGTTCAAATAATAAACTACGCCAAAGTGGTATATACTGGTATGAAACTCTTAAAAAGATTGTGTTAAGAATGAAATAAGCGTCGGAAACTCGGAAATTTTCTCTCTTGCCTTTGAATAAATATTGTGATAAAACAAAGATATGAAACCAAAGAAGCCTAAAGATAGCGATCAAATAGAAAACCAAAAGATTGATATAAAAAGTCGTTTGGGGTATTTCTCTGAATTTGTTACTGCCTATGAGTTGGCCGTTATTATTAAAAAAAGTGGAGGCCAATTAACCAATCGTAGTAAAATTAACAAACTAAAAGCAGACATGAATACTCGAAAAGCAGAGTTATTAAAATTGGTGCCTGCTAATAAACGAAGTGAAATTCTTAGACAAGAAAGTGCTGGTAAAATAATTGCGAAACAAATGTTTAATGATTTAATATTAAACGGTAGTGAAGGTAATGACTATCACACTTTAGAGTTTGATATTAATTTAACAGGCGATAGTGCGAAAGGCGTAGCAAAGGCCGACATTGTATTAACTGTTAAACGACCAAGTAAAAAGAAAATTATAGATCAAATTGCCGCTTCATTAAAGGCTTATAAATCACCTAACATTAACTTAGCCAATTCTACATTTACCAGTTTATTACAAAAACTATCAGGCGATGAAGATTATGAAAACAAAGCCTTGTCTAAATTTGAAGGTATCATCTTTTCAGCAATGGTCGATGAATATATGAAACTTAAAAAAGTAAAAGATAGAAAAACAGCTGAAGATACGGTAGGCTCTGGTGCTAAGTTTTTAAAAACTGAAGGTGTATCAATGTTTTCAAAATTAAAAGAATCAGGTCGTAGAGCTTCTAAAACTTCACATAAAGAAGTTGCTAAACTTATAATAAAAGAGTTTGAAAATATCTATCAAAAAAATAAAAAACAAGTTAATAAAAATCTATTATCATTAATTGGTATGGATGGTGAAGACGACTTTTATGCGGCTATTGGTGAACCTGGTAAACAAAAGGTTTTATCATCACGTCAAAGTAATGAAATGAAAATGTTTTTAGAATCTGTAAAAGAAAATAAAATGAATATTAAAATGGAGCCTAGTAATTCAGGTAACGCTGTTGATGTATCAGTAATGTTAGCTGATAAACAAATTGCTAAATCATCTATTAGTTTTACAGATACAGGTATAGGCTCTGGTGGTATGACTAAAAGTAAAGGTGCTGGTAAAACAAACTTCTGGTTTAATGTCAAAGCCTTTCTATAATATTAAAGGGGTGGCTGTGAAAAGAAATACAAAGAAGACTTGACATCTAACTAGAATTGTGTTATATTAATACCTGATATGTCATAAACACATATCTGTTATAAATAATAATAACGTTCATCCTGAAACGGACGGAAGTAGGCATATGCCGAAGGAACGCACCTAACTTTAAACAAGGAGGGTGTTATGAAAAGACATACTAGAGTGCTTGAAAAATATAGTAAAGCAAAAGACCTAGAAAAAAAGACAAGGGTTTTGTTTAGTGCCAGAAAAGAAGTTGACATCAATGCTGGTGGAACATCTGGTTACATAGTTAAGCACGGTACACACAAAGGTAAAGTGTTAGGTCATAGAATAGTTAAATCCAATAATAATTGGTAAGAGACTATCAGCATTGACTTTTAAACAAGTTTGATATATAATAGTAATTATGAAATATTATGAATTTAATACAGAAGCTCCGACTATTGAGATAGATCAAGGAACTAATATTGTTTATCCTTTTAGTCCTCCTATTTTTCAAACTCATATATCAGATGAGTTTAAAAGTCTTTTGCTGACAGAGGGTGAAAAGTTAACAAAAAGAAGTAACGATTTTAGATCATACCTAGCGGGTAATTTCATAAACGGTATTTCTCTTAATTATCCTAGAGAAGAAATAGCCGAAAAATATCAACCTTATATTTTTTCATTATTAATGCCATTTTTAGAAAAACTAAAAAATATAGGTGGCGGTGGACAAATAAGAAATTTGTTTGAAGTACAAAAGTCAAAAGGTTCATATGGCGGTCAAATGGCTATAAACAGTTTGTGGATTAATTATCAAAAAAAATATGATTACAATCCATCACATGTACACAGTGGTAGTTTATCTTTTGTAACTTATTTAAAATGTCCTTCAACAATTTTTGAATATCAAGCAGTGACAAATACCGAAAATGCTGGTCATTTAGTATTTGAATATGGTGAAAAGATGTCTGAATTATCTTCACAAACTTTTAAAGTTAAACCTTATGAGAATTTGATGTTTATATTTCCTAATAATTTAAGACATACTGTTCCACCTTTTTACACAGATGATGAAAGAATTAGTGTATCAGGAAATATTATTGTAGAGTAATGAAAAACTTCCACTTTCTTGTGGGTATGCCAAGAGCTGGTAATACCTTGTTCTCATCTATATTAAATCAAAATAAAGAAATACTGGTAACAGCAAATAGTCCTGTTTGTGATATGTTACACAATCTAAATTCAATAAAATATTCACCAACTTTTAATAATTTTCCTAATGAAGAAAGTATAAACAATGTTATTAAAAATGTTTTTAATAATTATTACTCAAATACAAATGCTAAACATATATTAGATAGGTCTACATGGGGCATACCTGACAATTTACAATATATTATGGATTATGTAACAAAAGATTTTAAGTGTGTTGTTTTAGATAGGCCAGTTATAGAAGTTATAGCTTCTTTCATTAAACATGCTAATGAAAATCCTAACAACTATATTAATTTTAAAGGTGATACTATAGAAAAAAGAGCAGACTTTTTAATGGATTATAATAGCATGATTTGTAGAGAGTATCTGTCCATAAAGAGTTTAAAAACAGATTTTAAAAATCATATATTGGTAATTAATTATGATGATTTAGTTTCTGATACTGAAAATGTAATTAAAGGTGTTTATCAGTTTTTAAATATAGAACCATTTAAACATCATTATGAAAAACTTAATCAGTTAGAAGTTAATGGTGTGAAATACAATGATATAGAAGTTTTAGGATCAGAATTGCATAAAATCAGAGAAGATAAAATAGAAAAACAAAATTACAAAATTGAAGATATATTACCTCAATCTGTTATTGACAAATATAAAAAATGGTAAATTTGGTACAGACGGATTGAATCGAACAATCAACCTCTGGTTCCACAAACCAGCGCTCTAACCAATTGAGCTACGTCTGCTTAAAAAATAACATATAAATCAGGCCAGCATAATTAACAAATAATAATGTAGCATTGGTAACTATGAGTGACCACTCTTTCCACATTATACTCACTATTAACCAAAATATTCCACCAAATCCTGTAACCAATGGTCCGGCAGGATATATGTTAACAGCATTAAGACCACAACCTATTATTAATAGGCCTGTCGCTAACCATTTTAAGTAAAAATCTATTTTATATTTCTTTGTATTCAAAGTGTGTCCAACTTTCTGTTTTCTCTTTTGAGTTTGTATATATTTTCATACCTGG
>Ga0222719_10002205_pt1 | contig 17968 bp, 21 predicted proteins | sample C33_34DmetaG_FD_165039 | JGI IMG/M metagenome (GOLD analysis project Ga0222719, IMG submission 165039) | Estuarine water microbial communities from San Francisco Bay, California, United States - C33_34D | ecosystem: Environmental > Aquatic > Marine > Unclassified | place: USA: California... | reverse complement strand
AAATGTGATGATCTCACTAATGAAAAATACAATAAAAAACTTGTCGATCATCTTAAGTCAGCGGACTTTTTCGATGTAGAAAAATTTAGTACTGCAAAGCTTGTTATCAAAAACAGTTCATTAGGTAAGGGAGGTCATTATGATGTTATGGCCGAGCTTACGATAAATGGAATTACTAAACCCATAGACTTTAAAGTGGAATTAAATAAAGGAAAGAACACCCTTTTAACTTCTACTCTAAAGGTAGACAGAACGCTTTGGGGAATTAAATATAAATCTAAAAGTGTATTTAAAAACCTGACAGACAATTTTATTTACGATGACTTTACCCTTGAAGTGAAAGTCGTACTCTCTGATAATGATTAAAATAAGGTATATTGTCCTTGTTTTTTTGTTCTTAGCTTGTGCGAAAAAATTGCCTCCAGAAAAACAAGCTTATTATGATAAAGGAAAGTCCCTTTATATAAAGCATTGTATTACATGCCATAATCCTAACCCTTCACGCCCAGGTGCAAGTGGGCCACCATTGAAAAACGCCTCAACGGAGCTTGTTTATAAAAAAGTTTTATTTGGCACTTATCCGGATGGATATAAACCCAAAATGCCAGGTAGGTTAATGAAGGTCTTTAAGGGCGAACTAAATAAATCAGATACCGATGCCATAAGTATTTACCTCCAAAACCTCTAAATAGTCTTTTATGTTGGTTAAAATGGGGTAAAATATTTGAGGTATGTTACGTATTTTACTATTAATTAGCTCTTTTTGGAGTATCTCACTCATGGCAGAGGATTTGCCTAAGTGGGTTGATTCTCCTTTTCAGTATTGTTCTTCCAAATATTTGTGTGCCGTTGGTGAGGGTACAGGTAAGCTTGTGGCAGAGGCCAGTGCAAGAAATGAATTAGCAAAAATTTTTAAAGTAGAAATTTCGGGACGTTCACAATTTGAACAAAGTGAAACGTCAGTGACAAGTACAAATGGTGGTTTACAAGGACAAGTTAATAGTGCTCAAAATACATTTTTAAAAGAAAGTGTAGATGAGGTGCTAGAGGGAATTGAAATAACTGAAGTCTATAAATCAGATGATAGTTTTTTTGCGCTGGCAAGACTTAATAAAAGAAGTGCTAGTGATCGATTTAAAAGGCAAATGAATTCTTTAGATGATGAAATAAAAGTCTTAATGGATCAAAATAAGAGAAGCAGTTTTTTTAAAGCATATAAAATTTTGTTAAAAAGAGAAGCAGTTAATCAGCGCTATCATATACTGAATCAAAATTATTATAGTGGAAGGTATAGTAAACGGTCCATTTTATCAAAATTAGAGGAAAAAAAAGAAAAAAACATTTTGGTCTATCTTTCTCAAGATAATGTTCCTAAAGATTGGGAATATCTTGTATTAGAGGGGCTACTCAACCTAGGCTATCGAGTAAGGACAGAGCAAACTAATAAATATCAATTTAAAATAAAGATTCAATTTGATAAATCCAAACAACACCTTAAAGTTAAAGGTTTTGAAAAATGGAAGTTTAGCATCAACCTTGTCAGCTCAACAAAAGAAAATGGAAAAATTGGACAAATAAACTTAGAAATTTTTCAAACAGGTAGAAGCTTAGAGCAGTGTTTGAATGGGGCCTTTGAACAATTTAAAGAAAAAATAGATGATAAATTAGGTGAATTAACATTAGATTAAAAAGGGGACCAAAATGAAATCAATATGGTTGTTAATGACAATTATAATCCTCTCAAGTTGCTCATCAACAGATAAAGATGATAGAAAACTTGAAGAAAGAGAGCATGAAAACCTAAAAAGAGATTATACTGTTAGGGATGCGAGCTCCAAGTTTAGGCCAGGCTGGATCGAAGATGCAGAAGTATGGGCCAAAAACTACTCTTATGACCTTCAAAAATTTCGTTTTTTTAGTTTTGAATCAGAACCAAAAGTTAGTCGAACTATGGCCTGTAATTTGGCCAAGGCCAACGCCAAGGCCGATATAGCAGGTGAAATTACAACTTTTATTGATAAAACAATTTCCGAATCAACTGAAGGTGAGGCAGGTATTGATCCTAATAACCCTGTGATTAATTCTTTAAGGCAATATGTTTCAAATAACCTAACGTCCAAAATACAATCTCTCCTATATGGTGCCTCAGTCATTAAAACCTATTGGGAAAAAAGAAGTTTCTCTACAGATTTAGGTGCTAAAAAAGATTATATTGGCTACACTTGTGGTGCTTTGGTTCGTATTCCAGCATCACGTCTTAGCAGGGCCATCGATCAGGCGGTTGAAATGGTATCAAATAGAGTTAAAGATAAAGAGATCAAAGAAAAAGTTGAAAAAGCTTTGAAGAATGCTAATGAAAGTTTTCAAAAGGCCAGAAAAGGAGAAATTTAAATGAATAAACTAATATATTTATCCCTTATTTTTTTTATGGCCGGTTGCTCTTCTTTTCAAGCTGAAAGAGTCGATTCAAAAGAGTCTGATGAAAAGGCACTTGAAATAACTGATAAATGGCTTCAGGGAGATACAGAGCAAGCCGTTAAAAAAATTCTAAGTATAATGGATAAACACAGAGGACTTAGACGTTATCTCACCCAACTAGGTAGACCTCCACGTGTATTTATTGGAGAAGTGCAAAATCTTACATCAGAGGCCTATTTTCCCATTAATGATGTAAATGATGAGTTTCTCAATGAAATCTCAATGACGGGAGACTTTATCCTTGTCGATGCCGCTGCTAGAGATAGTATTCTTAAAGAAATTACCTATCAACATGATGGAATGGTGGACCCTTCTACGGCAAAGAGAATTGGTAAACAGACTGGGGCCGATTTAATGATTTTTGGTAATGTCTATATGAAGCCTGAAACAAGAGAAGGTAAAACAATAAAACAGTATTCAGTTAATATAAGAATGACGGATATTGAAAAGGGTGTTGAGGTAATGAGAGCTAGAATGAAATTATCTAAATATTCTGAACAATCGGGATCAGGTTGGTAAGAAGTCTTCTTTTTTTATTTATTATTTTTAATGTCCTTTCGTGCTCTTCAGGAGGACGAAAGGATAGGGCCCAGTTAAAGAAGCTTTTTTTAACGGGACAATACAATCAAGCCATCCAGTTTATAATAAATTCAAATTTTTATAAGGATAAAGAGTCTTTACTACTATCTTATCTTGAAAAGGGCCTAATTTTTCATAGACAAGGACAGTACCAAAACTCTATTGATGAATTTGAAAAAGCAAAATCCTATTACCGTGAACTCTATACCGAGAGTTTATCTAATAAAGTAAAGAAACTCATAGCTAATGATAATTATGATCATTATTATGGAAGCGCTTACGAGAGGTCTCTGATTAACTTTTATAATTCTCTTAATTACTACCTTCTTTACCAACAAAGCGGTGACAGAAAGTATTTATTTAAATCTAGGGCCGAAATTCTAGACTGGGATAGTTTTCAGAATATAAGACTTGAGGCCGAAAAAGGAAATAGTGTATTTAAATCAGATCTTCTTTCAAAAATTTTCGGATCAATAATTCATGAAGAAATAGGAACAAAACAAGAAATTCAAATAGCTAAAATTCTTTATAGGGACTCTAATAAGACTTTATTTCGCTATTATAATGCTTACCCTACTTATAATGAAAAATATAAAGACTTTAAAAAAGACTATAACAAACTAGCAAAACTTCCCACTTCGAAAGTTCAACTCAACTATATAAAAGAAACTCCTATTCAAAAAGATATTAAAGAGTTTGTTGAGAAGCAGCTTAAAAGGATTAAAAAAGGCAAAAGTAATAATGTTATTATTAGCGTTCAAAAAGGAATTATTCCTGAAAAACAACCTAAGCAGGAATATTATAATTTAGAAAAAGCGTTACGGGCCAATAGTGATTCTCCTACGGCCAAGGCCTTTTCTCGACTTGGATCACAAGTACTGATGATCTTTGCGGCCGATAAATTAGGACTTATTCCTCCTCCTTCTGCTTATAATCCCATAGGAACTCATCTGGGAATTCAACTTGCGGCCGTAAGCGCTGAAGGATTGGCCGTTAGATTTGAACTTCCGCATATAAGCTCTAAACCGGTTACAGAATCTATTTATATGGTGTTTAAAAAGGGTAACCTTGAAAAAAAAGTAAAACTTACTTTAATTAATTCCTATGGTGATATTGCTGAAGAAGCTATTTTTGAGAACTCACTCTCACGTTATTTCAGACTAGGTGTGAGGCTTGCAACAAAACATCTTGCCGCAATTCTAGGTGCCTTTACCACTTACCAGTCTTCAAGAGCAAGCTTAGGCGATGGAATGGCGAAAGTGGCCGCTCTTGCTCAGTATACGGCCACTTTGGAGTTGATTAGAAGTTCTGAAAGAGCTGATACCAGGCAGTGGTCTTTGATACCAGCACAGGTCTTTTTATCACAGCTCAATCTTCCTGAAGGAGATTATGAGACTGAGTTGTTCATAGAGGATGAAAATAGTCAGATTATTCGCAAAATTCCACTGGGTAATAAAGCAATACATAAACAAAAACAATTACTTAACTTTAGAGTTCTCTAGGAAAAATCCACCACCAAACAGATAATATTAGACCCTTTTTGGGCCACCAATGATTTTTGCCGATCTTTATCTAATGAAAGTATCGGTCTTTTTTCTATTTCTGTTTTATTCTCTTACAACTCAAGCCTTTATGAAAGAAAGAGTTTTACATATTGAATCTAAACCGATGGATTTCAATAAGAAGTGGGTTAGATTCTTTAATAACGATCAAGACAATATTAAACATATGATAAAAATTCTTTTTCGTTCACCAACTGGACGAAAGATCATTTCTAATGCCAAAGAGAAGGCCAATGAAATGGGGATGAGTTTATTAGAAGTTATTAGACCAGGAGAGAGTTCCATAACAGACACAACTTTGATCAGAAAGTTTAGTCCAAGTAATCCAACCGATGTTATCTATGAGAGCCGCTCTTTCGTCTACATCGATAAAGATTTAAAGCTTTATGATGCTATATTGGATATGGCCCATGAATTAACGCACTTCACAGAAAGAGAGCCTTTTAATCCCTACACATTAAACTTTAGAGTAGGGGATTTTGTTAAATCGACAATTGAGGGTAAAGGAGGAGAGGTCGATGCCTATCTAGTTGAGTGCGCCGTGCTAAGAGAGCTCTTCCCAAGCCGCTTCAATAGAGAATCTAATTGCTTTAAAGTTTATAACGAAAGAGCTTCTCGATTCTCCAAAGCAGAAGGTATAAGGAAGTTCTATCGGGTGGGTGAGTATATCGATGATATGCATAAACATATTTCCACTAGAGAATTCGCATTTTTAAGTGATAATGAACCCGTTTTTATTAGCTCCGCCTATGGCCTTCCTTACCCCATTGCCGCTATCAAAGAATATCAAACAATTATGTCTAAAGTTTGCCGCAATGATCGAAAAAGAATTCAACTTTTAAAAGAGCAACTTTCTTCTACGCGAAGGGATACAAACTATCGCACTCTTCAAAGTTTAACACAGAGCCTATCGCAGAGATGTCCATAGATAGTGCTTTTTCCAATTACCTTCGTTGACTTAGACGTCAGGGACAGGTAAAAATAGATTAGTAGAAACATGTGTTATTTTATACCTTTAGGAGCTTGTTATGCAAGACGGCGTCCTCCTTACAAAAGCGGATGACTTCCTTAATTGGGGCCGAAAAAATTCACTTTGGCCTATGACCTTTGGACTAGCTTGTTGTGCTATTGAAATGATGGCAACAGGTGCTTCAAAATACGATCTTGAACGATTTGGTTGTGGAGCTTTTATGGCCACACCAAGAAGAGCAGATCTTATGATTGTTGCCGGTACTGTTACCCTAAAAATGGCCTCAAGAATTAAAACTCTTTACGATCAAATGCCTGAACCTAAATACGTTATCTCAATGGGTTCTTGTGCGAATAAGGGAGGACCTTATTGGCAACATGGATATCATGTTCTTAAGGGTGTTGATGAAATCATTCCTGTAGATGTCTATGTTCCTGGTTGTCCACCAAGACCTGAAGCTTTAATTGAAGGTTTAATGACTCTTCAAAAGAAAATAGCGAACGAAAGACTTCTTAGAGATAAGTGGGTGAAGCATGCATGATCAATGGGCGAGCTTAATTAATTCTAAAGTAAACGGTGCCAATGCAACAGTAAATAGTGCTGAGGTTGGAGACTCAAGTATCAGCGTTGAAGCCTCTAAGATAAAAGAGGTGTGCCAAGCACTTAAAGATAATAGTTTTAACGTTCTTCAAGTTATCACTGGAACTGATTACGTAGATGAAAATCCTCATATTGAAGTAAGCTATATCTTAGCTGATTTTATTAATAATCACGAAGTTATTCTTAAGGCGAATTTACCAAGAGAAAACCCTGAACTTGATTCTGTTGTGGAGCTATGGAAGTCAGCTAACTTTTTGGAAAGAGAATGTTTTGATATGTTAGGAGTGGTTTTTAAAGATCACCCCGATCATAGAAGAATTCTTTGCCCCCAAGATTGGGAAGGATTTCCTTTAAGAAAAGATTATGTCGCAGCTAAAGAGTATAACGGCATGGAAGTTTATCCCGAAGATAAACTCAATCTTGAAGATCAAGGCTTCGGCGTCAAAACTTCAGCTAATTCTATTTCTAACAAATCACCAATGAATAACGGTCGTTACTCATAAGCCAAAAGGAATTTTGAGTGGATAATCAAATTATTATTAATGAAGATATTGAAAGTCCAACTGATCCAGAGTTTGAAAGATTAAAAACTGAGTTGCTTACCATTAATATGGGGCCTCAACACCCAGCTACACACGGTGTTCTAAGAGTAGAGATTCAAACAGACTCAGAAATTGTGGTTAAAGCAACACCACACCTTGGTTATCTTCACAGATGTTTTGAAAAACATGCTGAAAGTGTTGATTACCGTGGAGTTATTCCATTTGTTGATCGTATGGATTATCTCGCTGCCATGAATATGGAGTTGGGTTATTCAATCGCTGTTGAAAAAATGTTGGGAACAGAAGTTCCTATAAGAGCAGAATATATTAGAATCATTTGTAGTGAGCTACAAAGAATCGCATCACACTTAATGTATTTTGGTACCTATGCTATTGACCTCGGTGCCTTCACCCCTTTCCTTTATGCGTTTCAAGAAAGAGAATTTATCCTGAGAATCTTTGAAGAAATCTCCGGGGCCAGACTCCTCTATAACTATTTTTGGATTGGGGGCGTATGGAATGATATGACAAGTGATCAGCTCAAAAGAATCTCTGGTTTTGTTGATCGAATGGAAGGAGAGCTTGATAAATATCACAACCTCGTTGGATTAAATAAAATCTTTATCGAAAGAACCGCTAATGTAGGTGTTATTGATGAAGAAACAGCTTATAGCTATGGTGCAACAGGTCCTGTCCTTAGAGGATCTGGAATCGATTGGGATTTAAGAAAGAAAAGACCTTACTCAATTTACGATAAGTTTGACTTTGATGTGATTGTCGGAGAAGGAACACAAGGTAAATTAGGCGATTGTTGGGATAGATATTATGTAAGGATGATGGAAATGAAAGAATCCATCAAAATTATTAGACAGGCCCTTGAAGGTATTGAAGAAGGTCCTGTAATGGGTAAAGTTCCTAAGATTATCAAGCTGCCTAAAGGTGAAATATATTTGAGAACCGAATGTCCTAGAGGAGAGTTAGGGTACCATATTATTTCTGACGGTGGTAAGACACCTTATAGACTTAAAGTTAAGTCCTCATGTTTTACCCACGTAAGTATGTTACCTGATTTGGCACCAGGGCAGATGATTGCTGACTTTGTTGCTACCATTGGAAGTATTGACATTGTTTTAGGTGAAGTTGATCGATAATATTTTGGAGAAATAATCATGCATGCAGATCAAGACATAAAAACCCAAGACCATCATGAAGAGCTAACTTTTAAAAAGTATTTTTCTAATATTTGGGTGGCGGTAAGATCCCTTATTAAAGGACTGAAAATTACCTCAAAATATATTTATTCGGAGCCTGTGGTTTCTATTGAATACCCTGAGGTAAGAGAAGTACTTCCTGAAAACTCTAGATCAAGGCTTTTTAATGATGCGGAAAACTGCATCTCCTGCTTACAATGTGCTACTTCTTGCCCTGTTGATTGTATCTATATCTCAGCAAATAGAAGAGATAAAGAAGCACCAAAAATTAAAACTAAAGATGGAACTCCCATTAGGCTTGATCTAACTCAATATACAATTGATACTGCCCTTTGCTGCTACTGCGGTCTTTGTACAACGGTTTGTCCTACACAATGTTTGACTCATACCACCGATTACGAATATGCCACCTATACTCTAGGTCAGATGAAAATTGATTATCTAGACCCGGAAATTAGAAGGTGGAGAGACCGAATAGTTAAGTAGTGTCTACTGATAAAGAACCTGAATATTTCTTAAAATTACTTGAGAGTAGTTTAGATGAAGATAGCGCTCAGTCGTACTTAGACGATGTGGAACGCATTTTAGCAGGTCTTGAAAAAGGTCTTAGTATTTTACAAAAAATGGGACGTGACCCTGAAGCTAAGGTCCTTGAAAATCAAAAAAAATTTCAAGAGGTAAGAGAAAGACTTAAGAAGATCTTGAAAGAATAATACCTTTTAAATAATCCCCCTCTGGAAAACCTTTGAGCCTAGGGCAGTCTTCAGAAAGATTAAGTTTGGCCTTTATTTTAAAACCACGAATAAGGGGTTTAATTTTTTCCTCAAATTTCTTCCAAGTAACTTTATGTGTATTGAGAAAGATAATGATTTGCCCGTCTTTAGTTATTAACTCTTTCATTAATGGTAAAAGAGTTTCATAGCTCTTAAGGGCCGGAGTTGACTTCTTACCATCAGAAGAAAATGAAGGCGGATCACATATAATGAGATCAAAGCTCTTTTGCTCTTTTATAAAACCCTCTAAAGCTTTTTGTACATTTTTCTTTACGCTCTTATGAGTTCCTTGAAGGTGCGGATTTAAATCTAAGTTTTCATTTAACCAGTCATGGGCCATTTTGGCCGAATCAACCGAGATAACCTCTTGGGCGCCTTTACATAAGGCCAATAAAGAATAAGCGCCAGTATAAGAAAATAAATTAAGAACTTTTTTAAAAGATGAATGGTCAAAAACCTTTTTTCTGATAGCTGACATATCAGGGTAAAGGCCTAAGTCATAGCTTTGGGCCAATTTAACCTTGTAGTTCACCCCAAACTCTCTGACGATAATCTCAGAGCACTCTTTTCCCTTTAAATGACGAAAGCAGACGCGTTGGCCTTTATTACGGTCTTGTACGTAAATTGAAGGAGAAAACTTAAAGACCTTTATGCAGGCCTTTGTTATTTCTGAAATTAACTTATTCTCAAGCTCAGACCATACTGAAGCATAATATTGTAGCACTAATGTTTGATTAAAAAGAATTCCAAAAAGACCTGGGAGCTCGTCGGCCTCACCAAAAAAGAGAAAAAAAGACTCTCTCTCTTTTATGATCTCTAATTCCTGACGCTTTTTTATGGCCTTCTCTATCCGTCGAGATAAATCATTCGCCTTTTGATTCAGTTCATAACTCCATAAGCGTGCTTTAACCTGAGAGTGCTCAGGATCATGAAGAAGAACGCAAAAGGGTTTCCCCTTTTCATTAAGTCCTTCTAAAAAAATCTCCTTAGTAGGGAAATTTTTAGTAAAGGAATCTTTAACAACCCAAGGGTGAGATTTTTTAAGGTGCTTAATAGATAGGGGGTGAAGTTTTACTCGAGGGGTCAATGTTTTAGCTTTTTTAGTTCTTCATCAACTTCTTCCAGAAGAATGAGCAACTCGTTAGTAATAGCAAAGGGATCCTCAAAATTGACGATACCAAGCCTAAATAATTCATCTCTTGTCTCTTTTGCTAACTTTTCATAAGGGTTAATCATCTGACAAAGTTTTGACAGCTTTTTGGCCTTACTCTCTAGATCTACATTGTCCATATTGGTCCTTGAGTTGCATATATATTGCCACATGATGAAAACTTCTGCCACTTACTTTCTATTTCTGATCCTCATATATTGGGGCAGAGAGATTTTTTTAATCTTTTTACCCAGCAACCACTCAAAACTCATTGATAATCATTTAGAATTCTTACGATGGTGGAGACCCCAGTATCCTTTCGAGTCGTCACTTTCTAAATGGGCGAAACTTAAAAAGTACAAATTTTACACTGACCTGGTTTCGATTCTGTTAAATTTTCAACGTACCTATGGCTATTGCCCTAAGCTTTGTTTTGGCCATATACGTGAAGGACTATTTAAACACAAAGATTTTGATACCAAACTTCGACGGATCAATCATAGTGGAGTCCTTCAATTTATTCTTACAAGTATTATTGTATGGTTCATGGTAGGCATGAGTATTAAAACTTTGTCATGGACGCCTTCAGGTCATTTAATGGTCTTTTTGATTCTACTCCAGGCAATAGGTCTCATATTTTATAGATTAGGCGCTCTTTTTCTAGAAAATAAAATCTTTAAAGGTTTTGATGCGAAGCACTATGCTTTCTACACTTTTCTCTGCCTCTACAAAAGTGGCCTCGCCTATCAAGAAGTCTTGCGTAAAAGTGGAATCAAAACAGTTGAAAATCTCACAAAACAAGAACAAAAAGAGATAACTCATATGCTTAAGAGGTGGCATAAGCTTGGACAAGCTATAGAGGAGGATATTTTAGAGCTCATCTGCCAAACATGGATAAACCTTTCCCATAGTTTTGAGAAATTCTTACAATTATTGAGCGCTCTAAGGCTATTTACTCTTGTTTTCTTCTTCCTTTCTTCGTATTTTTGCTTCTTAGCGTATTTAATGAATACACTTATATAAAGGAATAAAAATGGCATTAAACGATAAGCAAATAATCTATTCAATGAACCGAGTTTCTAAAGTCTATGGGCAAAAGTATGTTCTAAAGAATATTACTCTTGGATACTACTATGGGGCCAAAATCGGTGTTCTTGGTTTAAACGGCGCAGGTAAATCAACCCTCCTAAGAATTCTTGCAGGCCTAGATGATGATCACCTTGGTGAGGCCGTGCTTTCTAAAGGATATACGATCGGTATCCTTGAGCAAGAACCGAAGCTTGACCCTGAAAAAACAGTTAGAGAAATTGTTGAAGAAGGAGCTAAAGAAGTTGTTGCCCTACTTAAAGAATGGGATGAGGTTAATGCAGGCTTTGAAGACCCTAATGCAGACTTTGATACACTTTTGGCCAAGCAGGCAAAGTTACAAGATAAGCTTGATGCTGCTAATGCCTGGGATCTAGATAGCAGGTTAGAACTTGCTATGGAAGCTTTACGTTGTCCACCGCAGGATCAGAAAATTGGCGTTCTCTCTGGTGGTGAAAAACGACGAGTCGCTTTATGTAGACTGTTACTTCAGGAGCCAGATGTCTTACTTTTAGATGAGCCAACCAACCATCTTGATGCTGAAACAGTATGGTGGCTAGAGCGCCATCTTCAAAACTATAAAGGGACGGTCATCGCTGTTACTCACGACCGTTACTTTTTAGATAACGTTGCTGGATGGATTTTAGAGCTTGATAGAGGCGAAGGTATTCCATTTGAAGGAAATTACACCTCTTGGCTTGAGCAAAAGTCACAACGTCTGGCCCAAGAAGAGAAGTCTGAGTCTAAAAAACAAAAGGCAATGAAAGAAGAGCTTGAATGGATTAAATCGCCACCTAAAGCGAGAAGAGCAAAATCAAAAGCAAGAATTAGAGAGTACGAAGATAGGCTTAAAAATCAAAAAGAAAAATATAAAGAGACAAATGAGCTCTTTATACCTCCAGGACCTAGGCTAGGGGATGTCGTTATCGAGGCCCAGAATATTCAAAAAGCATTTGGAGATAAACTTCTCTATGAGAACCTTAGCTTTAAATTACCTCCAGGTGGAATCGTCGGGATTATTGGGCCTAATGGTGCTGGTAAGACCACACTTTTTCGAATGATTACAGATCAGGAAAAACCAGATGCCGGAAACTTTGTTGTGGGAGAAACTGTTAAACTTTCCTATGTTGATCAAAGTAGGGATCTAGACCCCAATGAAACTGTTTACCAGGCCATAAGTGGGGGCACTGAGTTTATCAAGATTGGTGATAGAGATATCAATACCAGGGCCTATATTGCTAAATTTAATTTTACAGGTGATGAACAGCAAAAAAGAACCACAGAATTATCCGGTGGTGAAAGAAACCGTGTCTTTCTTGCTAAAATGCTAAGGGAAGAAGGAAATGTTCTTCTACTGGACGAACCAACCAATGATTTGGATGTTAATACCCTAAGGGCCTTAGAAGGCGCACTCATTGATTATGCTGGTTGTGCCGTTGTTATTTCCCACGATCGTTTTTTCTTAGATAGAATAGCAACACATATTCTTGCCTTTGAAGGAGATTCAGAGGTCGTATGGTTTGATGGAAACTTTTCTGAGTACGAAGAAGATAAAAGAAAGAGGCTAGGAGATAAGGCCTTAACGCCATCTAGAATTGGATATAAGAAATTAAAAAGGGATTAATCTCACTATGATTGTTTCTAAGTTTGGAGGAAGTAGCGTTAAGGATGCTTCCTCTATATTAAATTGTCTTGCTATATTAAAAGAAAACCGACAAAGAAGCGTCGTTATTGTTTCTGCTAGCGGAAAGACAACCAATGAATTAGAAATAATTTGGAATTCGAAAGAACCACATTCTCTTATAAAAGATGTTTTTAATAAACACAGAGACTTGGCCAGAGAACTAGGGATATATCATCTCTGTCAGATCTATATGGATGATTTGGAGACTCAGGCCAAAGAATGTCTTAATCATAGAACTCAGAATCACCTTAGGGATCAACTTCTTTCTTTTGGAGAAAGGCTTTCATCCTTTATCTTTTATAGAAAAGCTCAAGAGGTTTTGGCCCCAAGAGAAGTTATTTTTGATCATGCCTATGAGCTGATACAAACAAACTCTTTTTACGGTGAAGCTGATCCATTACAAGATGAAACGCACAGAAATATAAAAAAGAGATTCGAAAAGCTTGCACCAGAAGCTCTTGTTATTACCCAAGGATTTTTGGGCCAAAATGAAGAAAAAAATATCACTACGTTGGGACGCGAAGGTTCTGATTTCTCTGCTTCTCTTTTTGCTTCTGCCTTGGATTCAGAGATTTTAGAGATATGGACAGATGTTGATGGGATTTATGATAGAGACCCTCATCGTTTTGAAAATGCCAAGAGACTAGATCATCTCTCTTATGAACAGGCCGACACTCTTGCTAAATCTGGTATGAAAGTTCTTTTTAAAAGAACAATAGAGCCTATTAATAAAAATAGAACGAGAGTTTTTGTAGGCCAAACCAGTGATCCCCAAAAAGGTGGTACAATTATTTCTTCTGAAGGTAACAAAGAGTTAAAGCGTCTAGGAATGGCCATCAAAGAAAATATTACTCAGATAAATATTGCCTTTAACTCTGATGTATCAAGTAATGAGCATGGATTAGAAAACATTAAAGCTTTATTAGATCAGTGCAAAATACATCCTTTGTTTCTTTCTTATAAATCCGTTATTTTAGAAAATAATGAAAAAATTAGTAGTTTTGTGAGCAAGCTTAAGGAATTTTGCTGTCCGGTCATATTTACTAACCAAATTATGATTAATTTGGTTGGAGATGAACTTCTTTGTCTAAAACAACCTCTTGATAATGTCCTTGAGGAGTATGAAAAAGAAGGAAAAACATTTGAAGTTGTAGAGTACCGTAAAAACTTTATTGGGCTTATAACTTCATCGGCAAAAGATCATTTCGATTGTTCACGACTAGAGAAGCTTTTCTTTGGGCCATAAATATTCGTAAAAGGCATTTTTTCCATCACTTCCTCGTACTTCAATAATTTCTTTTATTTTTCTTTTTTCAAGATAAATGATGACGTCAATATTTCGACAAATGAGTTGATGTATGATTTCGTACGAAACATTTTTAAGGCCAGAATAGAGGCAAATAAGTAGGGCCAGCCTGCTGACACCATCAACGGCCGAATTGGCATGGATCGTTGAAACAATTCCTTTATGACCAGTGTTCATGGCCATGAGATAAGTAATGGCCTCATGGGATCTGATTTCGCCCACAATAATTCGAGAGGGTCTTAAACGAAGGCCAAAAGTAAGGAGCTGGTTCATCGTCTGGTTTTTCTTTTGCTCGTCAGCGATGAGGGAAGTTTGGTGACTCTTTTGGGCCAGCAGCTCTTTTGTATCTTCTATTGTAATAATATGCTCATGCTCTTTTATGAGCGTAAGTAACGATCTTAAAAAAGATGTTTTTCCAGAACCTGTTTCACCACATACTAAGATATTTCGTTTTTCGGCCATGAGTTTTTCAAATAAAAGATCTTGCTGCCCATCTTCAGAAAACTTATTAAGGTCAAAGGCCTCTGTGCTTATCTTTCTAAAAAAAGCACGTGATCTTTTATGAGTAGTTAAAGTGTGATGGAGTAGAGTGCATCTTATTTCGGTTTTCTTCCATGTGAAAGTGAAACTGACAAAAGGACTTTGATCATTCCAGAAAATATTGTTTTTTATGGCCAATACTTCAAACGCTAACTGTAATTCTTCTTGAGTTAAGTCAATAAGTTTTTGGTTAAATACCTCGAGGTCTTGCTCTATATGAATATTTTGATGATCAAATAATAAAATTTCATTCCAAGATGGATAGTTGTAATAAATATTATCCAAAAACATGAGATTAAATATATTTTGACAATATTTTTCTAAATGAGGTTGTTTCTTTATAAGCTCCTCTGGATAAGATATTTCTGATTGTGCTATTAAATTATTTATCATTGAATAAATATTGTCCGGAATCATTGGTAAGCTCTTTTAAGTTTGACTAATGCGACTACTTTACGAGTATTTTCCATTTGAGCATTTGCTTGGAAAAGATATCCCAGTAAAGGTATTTGACCTAAAGTTGGAAATTGAGACTTTTGTTCATTAAGAGTTTTTATACCTAGTTCAAATAATTGTTGTGTTTTGTTTGGTCTTAAGCTGATCGTCGATGAACTTTTACTACCTTTAATAGAGCTACCTTGTTGGGAAGGATTTGTTAGCATTGTCGAGTACTTAAGGTGATAGAACTCACCAGATTTTTTGAGGACAGTATCGAGCTTTAGACCATTAAATTTCCAAGCAAGGGCAATAGATTGATTTGCTTGAATAGGAAATGAAGACTCATTACCAAACTCTATACTGCTTTTTTTATTAAGTTGAAGAATCATTTTATGATCTACGAGAACGGAGATATCAATATTTCTTTTTTGTAAAATAACGCTATTTTTCTTCACTATTGATTTCAGATCCATGATAAAAAAAGAATCAAGTTCACTTTCAATCTGAGAAAGACCTAAGTCAACATTTTCTCCACGAAGGTTTTCCAGTTGAATGAGCTTAAAGTGAAGTTCAAAGTTTTGATGTTGGTTGAAGTTTTTAATACTAATGATATCAATGATGTATTTATTTTTTAAATGAGAGAGCATTCCTTGAGAAAGTTTTTGTCCTTGATCATAAATACATTCATACTTTATATATTCTAAACGACATTTAACATCCTCTATATACTCATCCCAAAATGAGCGGTAGATTTCGAGAGTAAGCTTTTTTGAAAGAGAGTTCGAGAGACGAACTTGTAAATATAGATCTTTGGAATATTTCTTTTTAAGTTCTTTTATAACTTGATAATGAGAAAAGTCACTTATATCTCCTTTAACATATATCAAGGCCCCCTTAAAACTAACCCGAAGACCTAAGTTTTTTAGAGTGTCTGCCAGATGGGTGAGTTTTAACTGTCTTCTCTTTGAAAGAACATAAACCCCAAAAGTCTTCTTTTTACCGCTTTGGGGCCAATACCAAAGCTCGCTATAGCCAAGCCCTTTTCCCTTGATCAAAAGAGATTGGGTCTTAGGAAGGAATTTTGCGGAGAGGATATCTTTGTTGCTTAGCGTAAATTTAGTGAGACCATTGGCCTTAATTTCTAAATGTTCGCCTTTAGATATCAATAGGTTATCGGATCCATATAGAGGAAAACTGAAAAAAATCACTAGGATAGCTGGGGTGGCTTTGACATATGGTTTCACCAAAGGTAGAAAACGCTTCTGTATTAATCTTGTTTGCAGGAGTTGAAAAATGGTTTCTAGAACAGCCGTTACAGAAAATAGAAGAAAAAATAAAAGAGTTAAGGCCGGACAAAAAAGAAAGGCCAAGGACAGAAATAAGGGAACAACTCCTAAATTTCCAATCCACGAAGATAAATAAGACCTTATCTTTTCCATAAAAAACTCATTTTTTTAATTAAATCCATACGTAGGACGGGGAATTTCAATGGCTCTCCGTCTATTAAGCAAGTCTGAAAAAATGTATTGACCTCCTTATCACAAGGAACTTTCTTTTCCTTTATACGAATCATATCTGACGGTATCTTATAATCTCTTTGTAAGAGTCGAGATACTATATTCGCTCTTTCGTAGTCTTTATAATGAGTAATTAAGAAATAATCTCTGGCATCAATATTGAGGGTAATCAGCAATAGACTAAAAAACAATTTCATAATTATTTTCTTCCTTATAATCTTTCGTCTCTTGAAAGGGATAAGCTAAAAAAAGTTGTTGTGATGTTTTAATGATTTGAGATGAATCACCCAGAGGTATATCGACGGGATAAATTTGAGAGCTCTCTGTTTCATCCCATGTAGGTAATAGATGTAAAATCGCCTTTTTTGAGATGATTTGGCCATTTTGATTTACAAGGGTAATCAATACTTTCTTTTCAAAATCGTTTTGTGGAAAAAAGCTTTTAATAGGTAGTTGGTACCGAGTATGTCCTGAAGGTGTAGGTGGGGGAGAAGAAGTCGTTTCTTCAGGTTTGGCACGACTAATTTCTAAAGTTAGAAGTAAGGCCAGATTACTTGTAATAATAGCAAAAAATAGTTTAAATTTGATTCCACTCTTTTTGGTGATGTTGAATAATTTGTAATAATCTTTTTTCATAATATTTTTCAAGTTTTAAGGCCGATAAAATAATAAAGGCCACTAATGATAGGATAAATATGAATTCCCATTCTGAATTTCCTCTGTCTTGAAATCGCCTAACCTTTTTAGATTGAATATGACCTTTAAAATTATTCCCCTTTTACTTTTAAAATCAAAACCCCACTTGAGACTAGAGATACGAGCCGCCCCTTGAGAGTCTCTTTTCAGTCCTAAAGCTGAGCTTAGAAAAGGAGGTTTATTTATAATTTTAAGTTTGCTTATTAAAGAACAATATTTTTGTGTTCCTATATTTTTTAAAAATAAAATATGAAACATATCTTGAAGACGTTGGAGTGATTGTTTCATTATTTGTGCCTTAACTTTTAAAGGGGGTAATAAGGAAACCTTATTGGTTGCTTTAATTAATCTATTCAAATGAAGAGTTTTTTCGATGTATTTATTGGTCGTTTTTACTGCTTTGCCAAAACAAAGGTAGTGAATAGAGCGGTCATTAATTTTTAACTCTGTAGAGCGAAATTGATAATATTGGAGCATAAGTATTGAAATTAAGGTATTAACAATCAAAATTCCAAAAATTGAAAATCCTTTATCATGAATATTTTTTAAATTTAATATGAAAGAGCGGCCATTTTTTTTTAATAAGGCCCCTCTATCATTTTGAAGCACTTTAACATTTTTGCATTTATAGGAATTACCTATAAATGAGGAATGATTATGAGTTGTTCTCGTTCCTTGCTCAAAGACATTTAGTATTCCCTTTTTTAGACAGAGGCGATTAATTGATAGATTCCAGAATTGAAAAACGAAAACAATGACTATTGTTATCGAAATAATCTTAAAAATCATTTTATCGCCGAGGAAGTGAATTTATTTCTTTTTTGAAATAGTTAATC
>Ga0222719_10002203_pt1 | contig 17975 bp, 24 predicted proteins | sample C33_34DmetaG_FD_165039 | JGI IMG/M metagenome (GOLD analysis project Ga0222719, IMG submission 165039) | Estuarine water microbial communities from San Francisco Bay, California, United States - C33_34D | ecosystem: Environmental > Aquatic > Marine > Unclassified | place: USA: California... | reverse complement strand
GACTTTAGTCTATTAGACTTTAGCCTGGATGGCTGCGGTAGGTATAGATAGATATCTATTGAAGCGTACTTAATTATTATAAGTAACTTATATTAGTTTATGTATAGGGCTTAGGTGCGTGTCTTTAGTTTAGGTATTGCGTGTCTTTTGTTATTGACTGTTTGCTTAACAGCAGGTAGTTTAATAAGACTAGATCAGTTCATAGGGAGATGTCAACAGTGAACTTACAAGAATTTGTAAAAGACGCAGACTTACGTGAGGGGGAGAGTAAGCGTGTCTCATGTCCTTCTTGTGGAGGCTACAACACATTCACTATGACACGTAAGGAAGGACGTGTCTTGTATAACTGTTATAAAAATAGCTGTGACGCAAAAGGTGGGTATAGGCCACGTATGAGCCTTGAGGCTATCCAGAGTATGCTAGACCGCAATACCCCCCGTAATTCCCATCAGGAAACGCCTTTACGGCTACCTGACACACTGTTTCCGTGTCTTGATAGGGAGCGTTGTAACGATTACCTTGAGTCTATGAATGTGATAGATTCTATCAATGATGGTTACACCAATGTCATGTACGACATTGCAGAAGATCGTTGTGTATTTATGATATATGGGGATAACAAAGAAGTGATCGGTGCAACAGGTAGAGCACTGACTAAGGGTGTGCAGCCCAAATGGAAAAGATACGACAAAAGGAAAGATCTCATGTTTTTTTGTGGAAGTAAGAGAGGTACGGCAGTACTGGTGGAAGACTGCGCCAGTGCGTGTACTGTGTATGCTTCCGGTTACACAGGTGTTGCGTTGTTAGGGACATCATTAAATTCAGAGCAGATCTATCAGTTGCGTGTCTTTGATAAGGTCATTGTTGCTTTAGATGCTGATGCTTCACAGAAAGCAATTAAAATGCAGAAAATGCTTGCGCCACACGTAACATCTGAAGTATTATTCTTAACAGATGACCTGAAGTATTTTACTCCCGAATGCGTCAGGTCATTGCTTACCAAGTAACTCTCCCTATGTTTGCCCCTCTTCGGAGGGGCTTTTTTTTGTCTGTCGTTTGGTGTAGAGTTTCTTTTCAACATAAACACGTAGGAGATGTTAAATGGCTGGGGCTAAACAGTACCAAGATAAAGATATTAAAATTCTGATCCAGATGTGGGGTGATGGCTACACTGCGACTGAGATAGGTGATGCGATAGGTAAGACCATGCAATCTGTACGCCAGTACATCCATCGCAACAGAGATAAGTATGGTCTAGAGAAGAAGGAAGGTGGAAGGCATACGCCGAGAAGTTCCTTTGACAAGGAGTGGCATGGGGTTGTACCCTGCAAGCACTGGAGCATTACAAAACCTTGGAGGTTGCTAAAGTGAGATATCTAGATTTACCCGAAGATGGCGAAGTAGCAATTTATGATCTATTTCCATCCAAAAAACATTTTTTAGAATTCCTTGAATACGCTAATGAAGTAGTATGTGCAAGAAAGTACCTTGACCCAGAGCATCATCGTATTGGGATAAGCGTATCAATAACTGTATATCCTGACTTTGAGCCACCCTTTGTTAAGGGGGTGTAAAGTATGAGCAAAGAGTTTGTATGTAGATACTGTGGCAAGAAGGCTGTTGTTCGTGAGATGGATATCTTTTATGAATGTGCAAAGTGTTGGCTGAAGAAGAACAAGCCAGAGAAGGATGGAAAGAAATGAGTAAAGTACCTTACGTAGAACGTGCTTACGGTGACTATGGCCTAACAGGTGAGTGTGCGTTCTTGTGGACATTGTTCCTGATGCGTGAAGCAGAAGTAGAAGACGATGGCATTGCGTACGATAAGTGGAAGGCGATGGCGGAGACCTTACAACCTAAGGAAGGTAAGCCTGTCCCAGCCTCCATTCACTACGCAGCCTTGGAAGATGCAATTGAGAGGTACACACAATGATTCAATTTAAATACACACCATGGAAGCCTACGTTCGCTGATGCCTCAGATCCTTCCCCTGTGAAGGAACTGACCATGACTCTAAGTGATAGTGTTGCATGGGAGGAGGCAGTATGTGAGTTTCATAACTTCCTACGTGCGGCAGGGTATGTGATCCCGTACGATCTTGAGTGGTATGAGGATGATCTTTGTACCCCCTTGCAGAAGCTAACCGATTGGGAAGAGAAGCATCGTCCTGATGAAGGAGAAGCAAACTAATGAAAGTTTACATGGGTAAATATCCCAGACGTATCCTTGGCGTGATGACCAAGCAGATTGAGAATGTGAAGATTGACCCGTGGGATACATGGTCTATGGATCATACGCTTGCACCAATCATCCTGCCGATGCTGAAGCAACTAAAGGCAACGAAGCATGGCGCACCGTACGTGGATCTAGATGATCGCCCTGAAGAGATGAAGGCAGAGAGACCTACTGACTACGATACAGACGAGCATCACTTTGATGCATGGGACTGGGTCATGGATGAGATGATCTATGCATTTGATTGTAAGGCGAACAAGGATGATGTATGGTATCGCCTAGACTCTAAAGAAGAGATTGAGGCTGAACAAGAACGGATATCCAATGGGTTCCGTCTGTTCGGTAAATACTATGAAGCACTATGGGACTGAAGAAATGGAAGTAAGAGATCTTATTGAACACGAAGATGGTAGCGCAACCTACACGGTAGACTTGACTTCAGAAGAAGCAGATGCAATGTGCCGTAACGGCATACTCTGGGCAATTGTCTGTGCATGCACCGGCTTGACTGTAGAGCAAGTCATGCAAGATTACCCACTTACAGGGGAGGTTACTGATGCCGAAGAAGAAGAATAGCCCTGCTTACGGCAAGGGGGATTGGAAACGTCCAGTAGACGAGAAGAAGTTTGCTAAGAACTATGATCGTATCTTTGGAAAGAAATCGGGAGAAAAGAATGAAAGCGGATCTAATACAACTTATACTGAGTAAAGAGTTCTATGAAGGTAACAAGCATCGTATCCGTAACTCTATGTTTGATGGCACAGACTACAAGGAAGTGTTTAAAAGCGTTGTACGTGCTCATGACCTCCATGATGGGGACGTTACGCCACAGGATGTGGCTGCCATGTACGAAGTGGATAACCCCACGGAGAGCAGTGCAAAGAAAGCAAACGTACGAATACTACTACGTGAGTTGGCCGAGAGGCCACCGCTGTCTCCTAACGTTGCGGAGGAAGTACTTTCTAAAGCATGGAGAGAGGAGATTGGTAGGGATATCGCTGATCTTGGAGCGCAGATAACGCATGGAATGCTTGAAGACCTTACACCAATTAAGAGACTACTTGAAAAGACAAGTGAAGACTTTACGCCTAAAGTTGATATTAAACCGTGTACGAAGGATGTGTTTGAACTGCTCAAGGAGACAGCAGATGACACCCGTTGGACATTTAACATCCGAGCACTAAGAGACAAACTACCTGGAATTGCGGGTGGCGAATTGATGATTGTATTTGCCAGACCTGAGACTGGTAAGACAGCAGCACACGTGTCGTTATGCTACGGACCAGAAGGGTTTGCTGAACAAGGCGCAAACGTACATACCTTTGTCAACGAAGAGAAAGCATCACGTACTATGTTACGTGCGATGTCTTCATTCACAGGAGTGACTAAGGAAGAGATCTACGAAGACCCTAAGTTTGTTGCTAACGAATGGCGGATCATTCACGACAGAGTGAACATGTATGATGCTCAAGGCGTGTCTATTGAGCAGATAGATGCATACTGTGAGAATAATAAACCAGATGTACTTGTGATTGATCAGTTAGACAAAGTGCAAGTTGCCGGTAACTTTAGTCGTACTGATGAGAAGTTACGTGAGATATATACTCAAGCTCGTGAGATAGCCAAGCGACATGACACTGCATTTATTGCGATCAGTCAGGCTAGTGCCGATGCAGAAGGGAAGACCAAGCTTAATCCTTCAGAGATGGAAGGCAGTAAGACTGGTAAGTTTGCTGAAGCAGATATCATCATTGGTATCGGTAAGCACGATACTTCAGGTGTAGATGAAGAGCCAGATTACACTCGTCACCTGACCATTGGTAAGAACAAGATTACCGGATGGCATGGTACTGTAATCTGTGAGATACAACCGAAGCTATCAAGGTACATAGACTGATGAAAGTTTTATGCATAGACGTAGAGAACACAGTGCAGAAGGCAGAGAAAGGTTTGGATGGAAGTCCGTTCAATCCTGAAAACTATCTTGTGTCTTGTGGATTCCAATGGCTTGGTGAAGAGCAAGGAGAGTACTATTTCTTTAAGCATAATCAACTTGATGTTGACTCCCGCATAGGACATAAGGCCGTACAAGATGCATTAAATCAGGCAGACTTACTGGTAGCACACAATGCTAAGTACGATCTACTCTGGCTGACTGAGACAGGATTCACAGTACCAAGTGACGTGTACTGTACTATGATCGGTGAGTACGTACTGGCTCGTGGGCAGAAGACCTTATTGTCATTGGAAGAGACTGCCAAAAGACGTAAGGTCACACAAAAGCGATCTGACCTAATGCAAGATACCTTCAAGAAAGGTGTGGGGTACGAAGCAATGGACCCAAGCATCGTAGAAGAGTATGGACGTGCTGACGTAACCTCGTGTCTTGAAGTTTACGAATCCCAGCTACACGACTACCGTAAGCCTGAGTTCACTGGCTTGCGTAAGGTACGTGACATGATGAACGAAATGCTACTTGTGTTGCTAGAGATGGAACGTAATGGCATCTACATTGAAATGGAAAAGCTAGATGAAGTAGAAGATAAGTTCACTATTGAACGGAATGAACTACAGACTCGCCTGTATGAGTTAGCGAGTTCAGTTATGGGTGACTCCCCAGTCAACCTCAACAGTCCATTCCAGCTGTCTGAAGTAATCTATTCCCGTAAGATCAATGATCGTGATAAGTGGCGTGAAGTGTTCAACATTGGTGTGAACAAAGCAGGTAAGCCTTTACCTCGCCCACGCATGAATGCAACAGAGTTCTCTAGAGCCGTAAAGGGTAACACCAGTATTGTGTACCGCACAAAAGGAGAACGGTGCATAACATGTAACGGGCTAGGCTCTATACAGAAGATTAAGAAAGACGGTAAGCCGTACAAGAATCGTACGAAGTGTACTATCTGTGATGGAGCGGGGGTAGGGTACAGACCTACAGATCGTGTTGCAGGGTTCAAACTCGTACCCTCTACCGTACGTGACGTGGCTGCTACTGGCTTTTCTACGGATAAGACCACATTGCAGTTTCTACTTGGTCAGGCTCAACGTAAGGGCTACACAGACGCTGTAGAGTTTTTGCAAGGGATGCGTAGGCTCAATGCCTTAAACGTCTACCTGTCTTCTTTCTGTGGCGGTATGAGACGCAATACACGCAGCGACGGAATACTGCACACTACCTTTAACCAGTGCATTACTGCGACTGGCCGGTTGTCTTCTTCAGACCCTAACTTCCAGAATCAACCACGAGGTGGTACGTTCCCTATTCGTGAATGTGTCGTATCCCGCTTTGAAGGTGGGCAGATCATGGAGGCTGACTTCAGTGGTCTAGAGTTTCGTGTAGCAGGTGAACTGTCTAAAGATGGGCAGATCTACGATGACATCATGACTGGTAAAGATGTACACAAACAGACGGCATCTATTATCAACGAAAAGCCTGTAGAGGAGATCACAAAGAATGAGAGGCAACAGGCAAAGGCTTATACGTTTGCGCCGCTCTACGGCGGTCAGGGGGCGCAGGAGGCTCCACATGTTCAACAGTACTTTAAAGAATACTTCAACATCTACGAAGGACTTGCCAAGTGGCACGAAGTCCTCAAGCGAGGAGTGCTCAAAGACGGAACAGTCACCCTGCCATCAGGACGACAGTTTTACTGGCCCCACGTAGAACGTACTGCTAATGGACGTATCAGCTATGCAACGCAGATTGTTAACTATCCAGTGCAATCATTTGCCACAGCGGACATTGTACCTATTGCGTGTATCCGTGCATCTAAGTTAATGCGTAACGCAGGTGTTAAGTCTAAGCTAGTGCTTACTGTCCATGACTCCATTGTTGTGGACGTGTATCCTGGGGAGGAGGAGCAAGTTAAAGATATTTTAGTTGATGCAATGGAAAATGTTGCAGACGAAGTATCCTTGCGGTACAATTACGATATGGTAATTCCACTCGCCATAGAAATAAAGAGTGGATCAAACTGGTTAAACGGGAATGTTATATATGAGTGAAGTAGCACTTTATAACGGTCTTACACAAGACCAACTGTTCGCAGCTATGGGTGTCCAGCAGGACTCTGCAAACGAACAGGGTAGCAACCGTCTTCCTATCTTGAAGATTAACTATCAAGAAGAAGACGACAATGGTAATGCGTTGAAGAAAGGAGCGTTTGCTCTAACTCTTCCATCAGGTACAGTATACGGCAAGGATGTTCGTGTACGTGTATTCTCAGACTACATGCAGTACTTGGACTACGATCCTGCACAAGAAGCTGTAGTTAACAAGACGATCATCCACCGTGGGGGTGACGAGCCTATTGATGAGAAGGGCGGTATCCGTTGCGGTAAGCCTACATCAAATGCTCTTCGTGAAATGGGCGATGATATTCGTGAGAAGTACAAGAGTATTACGTGCTTCCGTTATCTCTACGCTAAAGTATCTATTTCGGATGCGGCTACTGCAGATGGAACTGCCGTAGAAGTCAAGGATGAGCCATGCTTATTCCGCATGAAGGGTGCTAGTTTCTTAGCGTTCAATTCGGTAACAGAATCGTGCCGTGCACAAAAGCTTAAGTTCCTTGAGGTAGAGAGCGCAGTCACTACCGAGCGTCAGAAGAAGGGTTCTGTAACTTATTTCACTACTAAGTTTGAGCCTGACTTTTCAAACATAATTCCTATTACTTCAGACGATCTGCACTTTATGTCCAAAATATTGGACACAGTTAACTTTGAGAATAAGCAGGTCATGGCTAAGTACAACGAAGCCTTACGTAATTCTCAAGAAGACGTACGTGACGAGAAGTTAGTCGGAGAGGTAGAAGAGTACCTTGATGACTTTGATGAGACAGCATAATGTCTGATCTACCTCATCAATACGAGGTTCAGATACGTGAGTACCTGTCTAAGTTGTCAGCGGGGGAAGCTCCCCCCGTTGATGACGCACTGATAGAGCAAGCGTGTGCTGACTTTAAGAATGCGTTAATTAAGCAGTTTACTAGGGATGGTGAACGTAACTTTACTGTACGCATGTCAAACGCAGGAAGACCTCGTTGTCAACTCTGGTTTCAGAAAAACCATCCAGAAGAGGGACAAGCACCTTCGTACGACTTCATCATGAAGATGTTGCTCGGTGATACGGTTGAAGTTTTGTCCTTGCTTTTGATGCGAGCCGCTGGTATACCAGTAGAATCCTACCACGGAAAGGTAGAGCTTAATCTAGATGACGACGTATCCATTCAAGGTGAATACGATGTAGTCATTGATGGCAAAGTCTGGGATATCAAATCCGCTTCTCCATTTGCCTTTGAGCATAAATTCAAAAGTTTTGAAGATGTCAGGAACGACGATTCATTTGGGTATGTCGCTCAGGGCTTCGGCTACGCTAACGCTAGTGGAATGCCCTTTGGTGGTTGGATTGTCGTTAACAAATCTACTGGAGAGTGGAAGTTCGTTGAAGCAGATAACTCCTACAGTGAAGAGTACAAGGGTGTCATTAAAGACACCATTGATTACATTGCAACTGACAAGGAGTTTGAACGTTGCTTTGACGATGTCACAGAGAAGTTTAGAGGTAAGGAGACTGGTAACCGCTACATAGCCAAGAACTGTCTGTATTGCGATTACAAGTTTAAATGTTGGCCTACCCTGCAGTATAGGCAAGTAGCGGCTTCACAAGCTCGCAACAAGCCTTGGAGATACTACACGGTGTACAATGACGTTCAGTAAGGCGGCTAAAAAGTATGGTTACAGATCTGGTCTTGAGAAAACTGTTGCTGATCAAATTAAGAAGCGGGGGCTTCGTGTTAAATATGAAGACTCATCTTCACGAATTAGCTTTATACAACCCGCTCTTGATAGAACGTACACTCCTGATTTTATCTTGCCTAATGGTATTGTGGTTGAAACAAAAGGCCGTTTCACCTTAGAAGACCGTAAGAAGCATCTGTGGATACAGGAGCAAACAGACTACGATATACGGTTTGTCTTCTCTAGTTCTAAAGCAAAGATCCGTAAAGGTTCTAAAACATCATATGCGGATTGGTGCACTAAGCATGGATTCCTGTACGCAGATACACTTATACCAGAGGAATGGTTTGATGAGTAAGGTAGTAAACTTAGACCTAGAGCCAGGAGAAGCTTTCTTCCGTGTTAAAGTTGATGAGGAAGGTACCACTAGCTTTGCTTGTGGTTTCTATCCTACCAATATGAACATTGAGAAAAACTTTGATCATGAAAGTGACGTGGACCACGACGATATGCTTGCTGTTTTTATGGCAGGAATAACACACATGGTCAGAGAAGAGATGGATCACTTATTACATATGGGTATGCAATCCTTGTTGAAAGGTGAACGCCCGTTTGATTTTATTGTCAGCCCATCTGACGTAGACTATTTTTCTAATTTAAGTGAAGAACAACTAAAGCTATTGCGTATGGACACACAAGGAGAAGCATAATGGCTAAAGAAGACTGGGGTTCTTTTTTTGAAACAGTAAATGCACAATACGAAAACGATGTAATCACACTGACAGATTTAGATACAGGGGATACTATGTCCGTTGTAATGGATGAAAACAACCATGCTACTGCAGTGGATATGGTTAACTCTCCTAAACATTACATCTTACGTGATGGTCTAGAAGTTAAGGACGTACGCATTGCGTTGCTTCAAAAACTTATGACAGATGGTATTGTCATGCCGTACGAAGACGCACACGAGTGGATGACTGCGTGGGAGTATGTTACTCGTGCCCCTTTCAAGAATGGCCGTGAAGACCTAGAGAAAGCGAAGTGGTACTTAGATTCAATTATAGATCGTATGATTGCTAGAGGGGAGTTTCGTTTTGACTCGCAAGATGATTAAGATTAAGTTGCCAGAAGGTCAACTGCTCAAACTACTAGGGTTCACTGAAGAGATGTTACGTATGGTAGAAGCCAATGAACTCTCCGCAGAAGAAGAACAAGCGGCGAAAGAACTTCGTCACATTTTTAACAAGACATATAACCTTTACAAGGAACAGGCTAGTGAAAGTTAAGATTGACCTATCACGTGACTCGTTACTCTCAGAGCAGGGCATGGCCCTCATGAAGGACTACTACATGCTTCCGTGGGAGAAGTCCCCACAAGAAGCGTACGCTAGGGCTGCTGAAGCGTATTGCTACGGTGACTATGAGTTTGCTCAACGCATCTACGATTACGCATCTAAGAACTGGTTTATGTTTGCTAGTCCTGTATTGAGTAATGCGCCAAGTGAGAATGGTTCATCTAAAGGATTACCGATTAGCTGTTTCTTATCGTACGTAGGTGACAATCTTGAATCACTCATTGACCACCCTGAAGAAGTCGCATGGCTGTCTGTAAAAGGTGGCGGTGTAGGTGGACACTGGTCAGACGTACGTGGCATTAGCGATAAGGCTCCGGGACCTATCCCGTTCCTTAAAGTAATGGATTCCGGTATGACTGCATGGAAGCAGGGACGTACCAGAAAGGGTAGCTACGCTGCCTATCTTGATGTTGAGCACCCAGACATTCTGGAGTTCATCAACTTCAAAACCCCGACTGGAGGAGACTTTAATCGGAAATGTTTTAACCTCTTTAATGCGGTTAATATTACAGATGAATTTATGGAGAAAGTATATGCAAATGCAGAATGGGAACTTAGAGACCCTAATGACGGAACTACAAGAGATACAATCAATGCTAGAACGCTTTGGCACAGAATACTTGAAGCTAGGTTCAGAACTGGCAGTCCTTACCTTAACTTTATCAGCACAGCCAACAGAGGCTTACCAGAAAGCCAAAGAAAACTTGGATTACGCATTCACGGCTCTAACCTCTGCAATGAAATCCACCTCGCAACAAGTGAAGAACGCACAGCAGTCTGTTGCCTCAGCTCCGTCAACCTTGAACGATACGACGACTGGAAAGGAACAGGAATGGTTAGAGACTTGGTTCGCTTCCTTGACAACGTACTCCAATACTTTATTGACCATGCACCAGAAGAACTTAGAAAAGCTAAATTCAGTGCTGAAAGAGAACGCTCGCTCGGTCTAGGAGCTATGGGCTTCCACGGGTACCTGCAATCTAAAGGTATTCCGTGGGAATCTGGTCTACATAAAGCCTCAAGTATCAACTATGCTATGTTTAAGTACCTCAAAGAAGAAGCTGTTGAAGCATCTAAGGAACTCGCCAGAGAACGTGGTGAGGCTCCTGACATGGAAGGGACAGGGATGCGTAATGCGCACTTGCTCGCTGTAGCACCCAATGCTAATAGTTCTATTATCTGTAATTGTAGTCCTTCTATTGAGCCTATTAAGTCTAATGCTTTTACCCATCGTACTCGTGCGGGTGCTCATCTCATCAAGAACCCACACCTCACAAAGGTGCTAGAGTCTCACGGTAAGAACACAGAAGCGGTATGGAAAGACATCATCTCAAGTGATGGTTCCGTACAGCACCTAGACTTCTTAACAGAAGAAGAGAAGGATACGTTCAAAACAGCATTTGAATTAAAGCAAACATGGGTAGTAGAGCATTCAGCTAAACGGCAAGAATTTATTTGCCAAGGACAGTCTGTTAATCTATTCTTCCCATCAGGTGCTAACAAGAAGTATGTACGCTTAGTGCATCAGTTAGCTTGGGAAGGAGGCTTGAAAGGTCTGTACTACCTCCGTACCTCTGCCGGTGCATCTGCTGATAAGGTAGGTAAGCTTGTAGAGCGTATGGCACTGAAAGACTTTGAAGGCGATGATGAGGATGTATGCGTGTCATGTCAGGGCTAAGGAAGCAATTCAATAAGGGCTTGTATCAACAGTATGATGCCCTTGCCCGTGAAGCAACTACTGAGTTTCTAGCATCACAGGGGTTTTCGGTTGTACCTAACCCCGATGACTACGCTCAAGACTTAATCGTATCGCACAAAGGAAGACAGTGGTTAGCTGAGTGTGAAGTGAAGACATTATGGAAACACGGGGACTTCCCGTTTGATAGCGTACAGTTACCTGAACGTAAGAAGAAGTTCTTCAATACACTTACTACATTCTTTATCTGGAATATGAACTTGACCAAGGCTGCGATGTTTTGGTCAAAGGATGTGGCAACCCTGACTCCAGTTGAAGTACCGAATAAGTACATAGCAGGTGGAGAATACTTCTACCAAATCCCATTAAACATGGTGAGGTTCGTATCCCGTGAATCAGGAAGAACTGTTTGAAAAAGAGCCTTTGGACATTGTAGAAGGCTACACATGTATTAAATGTGATATCTTTCAGCCACCAGATCAGTTTAGGCACATGCTTGCTGGAGAAGTAAAAAGAACCTGTAAGTCTTGCCAACGGGGCCACTCCAAGGTAATTAGTGAATTAAAGAAGCTTCACCCATACCCTAGCGACGATCATACGTGTGACTGTTGTGGTAAGGGTTTAGAAGAGCTTGGCAGGTACAAGCAGAAACGATTACAGACTTGGGTACTTGATCACTGCCACGTCACATTGACATTTAGAGGATGGGTCTGTCACAAATGCAACACAGGATTAGGAGCATTCTCTGATGACTGGAGACAGACTGACAACGCAACAAACTATTTAAGAAGGCACGAATATGAAGTTAGAGGAAAGATTACTGAAACTATGGATGAAACTGCTGAAGGCTTCAGTAAAGAACAAATCAAGGAAGATCGCCAAGATTGAGTCTAAACTCATTCAACTAGAATTGGAGAAAAAGAATGGGCAGTAACCTCATAGAACGTACGAAGTTTTACGAAGAGATAGCTAACTGTAGCATTGATTACTCTCCTCCTACTCAGTACTTTACTGACGTTTTGACATCTTTAGAAGAGATGCAGAAGCAGATCAATGACTTACGCCAAGACAATGAGAGAATGCGTAAAGAGCTAGATACAATATTCAAATAATTAGATTGCCAAAAGTCTTTTTATGGATATAATAGTTAGATGGCCGGTTACTTTACCGGCTTTTTAACCTTCAACCCACAACTAACAATAGGAACATTTATGTCGCTACTTGAAGGAAGTCTTGTATATAAACCTTTTAGGTATCCAGAGTTCGTGAACATGGCAATTGAACACGAGCGTATTCATTGGATTGAGGATGAACTGGAGTTACAAACTGACGTAGGCCACTGGAGAAACGGACATCTCACCCCAGCAGAGAAAGAACACATTACACAGATTCTCAAGCTGTTTACTACAACGGACGTAGCAGTTGGTACAAACTACTTGGAGTATTACCTACCCAAGTTTAAGAACAATGAAGTACGTGCAATGCTCTCTAGCTTTGCCGCTCGTGAGTTCATCCATCAGCGTTCGTACGCACTACTGAATGACACCCTTGGCCTAGATGAGGCTGAGTTCTCTGCATTCTTAGATGTGAAACAGATGTCTGAGAAAGTGGACTTTATGGGTGACATTGATATGCATAGCCACCAAGGGACTGCTTTGGCTATCGCACGTAGTGTATTGAACGAGGGTGTATCTCTGTTCAGTGCGTTTGCTATGCTTCTCAACTACCAACGATACGGCAAGATGCCTGGAATGTGTACGGTAGTAGAGTGGTCAGCTCGTGACGAAACAATGCACAGTGATGGTATGGCAATGCTGTTTAGACGGTTCTGCGAAGAACACCCACGAATTGTAAATGATGAATTTAAAAAAGCTATATACGAAATGTTTAGGACTGCTATTAAGCTTGAGGATAAAGTTATTGACATTGCGTTTAAGATGGGCGCTGTACAAGGTTTGTCGTCAGAGGAAGTTAAGCAGTATATCCGATTCCTTGCTGATAGGCGCCTCATCCAGCTCGGTCTTAAAGGTAACTGGAAAGTAAAAGAAAATCCTTTACCTTGGATGGAAACTATGCTAGGCTCAGACTCAATGAGTAACTTCTTTGAAAAAAGGGTTACTGACTACAATGCCTCTGGTATGACAGGAGATTGGGGTTGGGATGACGAAGATGAGATTGGTCAACAAGAAGCTGCCTAAAGACGTATATCTTGAAGGTGTAGAGGCTTTTAAGAAAGGTAGATTAAATAATCCGTACAAAGCCTATACGTATTATTGGAAAGAGTGGGACAGAGGTTTTAACTCAGGCTACTTTGAAAACCTTGCTTTAGCATCCTAAGTAAGTATAACAGCCATAGTATAACCACAAGGAAACTACTATGGCTGACTTTCTATTACTTGTATTAGTATCTTTATCTTTTATGGTAGTTTCAGTAGCTCTTGCCGCTCGCTACGGTGTAGAAGCTTTGATCATTTGGGACAACTATAAAAAAGGCCACGTACATGTGGCCCAAGAAGAGGATAGTTATTTAGAAGATGAGGAAGACAATCACCCGTTCTAACGGGCGAAAGCTTCATCTGTCTGGAAAGAAGTCTCAAAAGACTGAACTTCTTTATTCCATTCATCTACGGATGTAATACCAAATCGTGTAAGAAGGTATCTGCCTAGCACTGCCTTCTTAGCGTCCTCTAAAGATACTCCCGTCATACGTACTTGTTCTTTTGCTTCTTCAATCATCTGATACGCAAGTCTTGGGTCAGAGAATGTCTCAGCAAGAATACGCTGTGCTTTCTCAGGTCCACCTGCCAACTTAAAGAACAAGTTAGAAATCATCTTGCTTCTACGGCCTTCTTTACTCAACGGCCCTTGAATATAGTTGATTGTCATGCCTACAACCGTAGCTAGATCGTCAGGTGCTCCTGTAATAACTTTAGGGTCCATGCCCCTCATCTTAGGAGACTGCACCACCTTAGCCTGTTCTACGACAGTCTCAAGGAACTCCCGCTGTGGATCACCTTCTGGAAATAACAGCTTGAACGCATTGTTGCTGTTCATGAACTTGTCTACTTGTGTAAGACTTAACTTACCCGTACCTTCAGTTTTACCAGTGGCTAATTGAATAGCATCTTGGATAGCAATCCCTACGCTCTCTTTTAGCTGTTGCTTACCGGCATCGTCTAACTTCTCTAGTATGTTAGCCATTGTGTATTCAGCATCGGGGTCTTTCATTAACCTCTGAATCATATCAAGAGAGTTAGTAGTTCTTGGTGCTTTTGAAAACTTAGCTTCTGGTGTCTGGTCTACTACCTTCTTGTAGTCATCAAAAGACTTCTTAGCAACATCTAATGCTTCTTTAGCACGAGTCGCATCACCAGCAGAATTGAGTAGATCATTAGCCAACCCCTCAATCTTAGTACGTACGTTTGGAGAGAACTCTAGCAAGTTAGAGAATTTACGATCCTGAGATAGCTTACGTAGTTGCGTACCTAATGCTTGAGCAATAGCAATAGGGTCTGCAGCAATAGCCTCGTCAGACATGTCAGCACGTGTACGGCTAAGAATATCAGATACGAAGTAGTTCTCTACTGCATCATCAAACTTAGCAAGGTCATCACCCTGTAAATTACTACGAATATTCTGTATCAACGTCATTGAGGCTTCGTCAGTACCCGCTTTATCTAATATTTTAGATAAGTTAGTACGTGCTTCAGCTAACATCTGTGGGCTAATCTTATCTCCAAACTTGAACTTAGAGAACACGTCTTTACCCGTAGCCTGACGGTAGATATCTGAGAACGCTTGGAAGAACGTCTCAGCTTGATCACGTAATGCTTGTTGTTCAGGAGTAATCGTACTCTTGATGATGTTATCTGTGCTCTCAATCAACTCATCAAGTGCCCCCTGTACTGCGGGGTCTTTAGCTCCACGACGAGATTCACGCATGGAGCGCAACATGCCTTCCAAGTCAGCAATGTTAACGTCTTCATACTTACCTGTAGCTTTTAGATCATCAAGAGTTTCTCTAGCAATACGCTCAATAGTCTCTTGGCCTAGCTCAGGTCCAGCAGCACGTGCCGCAGATAGATAATCTACAGCAGTAGACGGTAGTCCACCCTTGCTTTGACGAGCAAGCTCTTCATTTAGTCGCTTAATGACTTCAGCGTTATACGCACGTTCTTGATTCGCTAAACGCTTTAAGGTACCACGGTATACTATGTTCTGAGGAATAAGCGTACGTAGGGGACTTGCAATACCAAGCTCGTCCATAACCCCAGCAAATCCAGTAAAGGTATCGGTACCCCGTAACACAAGAGCCGCAGGTATTAGATCATCAGCTACAGATTCTGTATACGCATCGTAGTTGCTGTTTTTAACACCCTGCTCAGTTAAGAAACTAGTCTGTACTATATCGGTGGCATCAGCGGCATACGCACGAGATGCTAGGAAGTTTTCTTGTGCGGCATCTAGCCCACCCAGTGTTTCACCTTCTACTGGAGTAACACGTGCTCTCGTCTCTTCTAAGGCTTCCTGAGATACTTCTTCAAACGGTTTGACCTGAGTCTCAGCTACCTCACCGATCTCCGTTTCTATGCGCTCTCCTAGCTGTTCACGTGCTTGTGTACCCGCTTCTTCTGCTTGAGCTAGGCGTTCTTCTGGAATAGCTACATCACGTTGTACAGCTTCTTTCTGACGCTGACGTGCACCAAGCATAGAGGGTTCACGAGTTTCTAAGGAAGTACCTAACGCAGATAGAGGATCACTTTCTGCAATGTCTGTTGTCATCGGCTTAAATGCTTCTTCAGGAAGATCAACCTCACCCTTTAGATACTCAAGTAAGTCTACGCCACCCGTTAACCTAGAGAAGTTTTCACGCATAGCAGCACTAATACCTTCTAATGCGGCTCGTCTCTCTTCTGCAGTAGTTGCGTTCTCAGCCTGTGCAATGATATCTGCTAACTGGTCACGTACAGCATTACGCATACGTTGATCACCCGGCAGTAACAACGCAGGAATAACTTCAATCAAGCGTGTGATACCTGTCGTATCACCAACTTTAGCAATACCACGTGCTAAGAACTCTAGTCCAGGATTGATTGCAAGACCTTCAGCTAATACCTGTACTTTCTTACGTAAAGCATCTTTTTCTTCGTTATTAAAGAGGGTGCCTGTTTCTTCTGTAGCAAGTGTGGCTTCACCTAGCGGCGCACCTAACTGGAATCCAATAAGACGTGCTAACTTGGGGGCTTTGGTTAAGTACTTGGTAGCAAGAACAGCACCTGCACCACCACCAATAAGAAGAGGGATAGTTTCTGATGCAATGTTTACAACATCATTCTCAGACTTAACTTTAGGAATGATATTCTCAACTTCCTTAGCGTCAACTCCGGGTAGAATACCTGCTAACGACAAAAGGCCACGCCCCATCTCACTTAGCGTACGAGCTATAGTCATTGACAGAGCATCAGCTGCCATACCTGGCTCAGGGATCTTGATACGCTCACCTGATGGTAGCTCTAAAACACCTTTCCTTTGGATCTCTGACTGTAAGCGACTACGCTCCTCTTTAAGTGCGTATAGTTCATCTAATGTTTTAGCAACAGTAAGGCCAGAATCCCGTGTTTCGCCAAACTGCGCCATCTCTTGCTCAATCTGTTGCAGTCTACGTACGTCACCAGTTGTACCTGTAGCAGATTCGTAGCGGGCTTTCTTTTTAGCCTCTACTGCTTCTAGACGACGCTGGCCCTCACCAGCTTCTCTACGTCCAAGCTCTTCCTCAATAAAGCCAAACTCATCAGCAATATCGGACTTAGCCTGTTCTTCTTCTTCAACTAAGTCACCATATAACGCTTCAGGTGTAACAGGAATATTTTCCTTTCTAGTACGCTTTAAACGCTCTGCACGTTCTTCCTCTGTTTCTGAGGCTAACTGTGCAGATTTTTGGAAGATATTTGCCATCTGATTACCTTATGTTTAAACGTTTTTCTTGGTACAGCCGTGGTATTAGTACCCTTTCAACATACTCTGGAGCTTTGAATTTTGAATCATTCTCATCGTACGGGAACACTACAGGAGTACCATCTTCGTATCGTACAAACTCTTTGTCTTTACCACGTACCGCCACGTAGGCTGTGATTCCATTCGGATCTTCTTCGCCTGTTTCAGGATTAATTTTGAATGGCACCACTGAGATATTCTTAGTTGCTTCAATAGATTTAACGATAGGCTCTGCAATCTCTTTCTGAGATTTGATAGGACCACCCCCAAACATTGTTTCAAAGTCGCTCCGAATGTACGACACTTGACGTTCTGGAGTGATGGTCTGAATAATCTCTTGACTAACGCCTAGATCGGAAACATTCTTGTACTTACCTTCAATCTTAACGATTGCTTGGTTCATACGAGACTTGTAGATTCCTCGCTGTGCTTCTGCGCTACCTGCAGATACCGTCTTGAAGAACTGATCAAAGTCTTGGTTAGATATACGAGTATCCCCAGTTGCCTTGGCGTAGTTATACGTCAGAACAACTTGGTTTGCATTGTAGATACGGCGAGCAATTGCCAGTCTATCCGTTGGATCTCTTGTTTGCGCTAATTGCGCTTGAGCATCAGCAAGATCACGTGTGGCGGCTTGGTATGCCCCCTCAAAGGCTTCTCTAACTCCGGCCACGTCTAGATCAAGCACATCACCAGCAAAGTCTATAGCAACACCCAAGTTAGTAGCAATATACTCAGCAAGTTCTGAAATAGACCCTATATCAGCAGTCAGGGCGTTTCCATGCTTATCCAGTAGCTGTAAGTTTTCGCCCATTGTTGCTCTTAGGCTTTCATATCCCTCAAGCTGTTCCAGAAGTTTAACATACTCCTTACGTGCTTCTTTACTGAGATCATCAAAGTTCTTTTTAACTCCTTCAGAACCGCCAAGTGCTTCTACTTGCTTACTTGTCAG
>Ga0222719_10002201_pt1 | contig 17981 bp, 18 predicted proteins | sample C33_34DmetaG_FD_165039 | JGI IMG/M metagenome (GOLD analysis project Ga0222719, IMG submission 165039) | Estuarine water microbial communities from San Francisco Bay, California, United States - C33_34D | ecosystem: Environmental > Aquatic > Marine > Unclassified | place: USA: California... | reverse complement strand
GCCGGTTAATCCACCGGTTTCCACGAGCACTTCGCGACCGATAATTGGGATTTGAGCAATCGCAGTATCGACAATGTCAGCGCGAAGACTTGGGTTGTTATCAAGTACGAAGCCGAGCACCGTTGTCGCGAGCAGGAGGGCGGGAAACAGCGTGAGGAAGCCGAAGTAGGCAATGAGTGCGGCTGCGTTTGCCGACCGATGTTGCTGGTAGCCGTGAGCGCTTTCAACAGCGATATTGGCGAAGCGATATTTACGCAGCCTTCGAACAATGGCGAGTTCGGTCCAATGGCTGAGGCCAAACATCAGAGCCGCCAATCGATGGGATCGAGACCCTGGCGGATGAGTGCTTCGTTTGCTTGGGAGAATGGGCGGGATCCGAAAAAGCCATTGCGCGCCGAAAGCGGAGAAGGATGTGCCGACTCGATCACGGTGTGCCGGCTGGCATCGATCATCATCTGCTTTTTCCGTGCTGCTGCTCCCCAGAGGATGAAGACGACTGGCGTGGATTTGCTGTTGACGACATCAATAATTCGATCAGTGAATTGCTCCCAGCCTCGACCCTGGTGAGACGCCGCGGCATGAGCTCGGACAGTCAGTGTGGTGTTGAGCAAGAGCACGCCATGTTCAGCCCAATTCTGAAGAGACCCGTGACGCGGAATGTCAACTCCCACATCGTCATGGAGTTCTTTGTGGATATTCCGAAGTGAAGGAGGAATGGCAACTCCGGGTCGAACCGAGAAACACAAGCCGTGAGCCTGTTGCGGGCCATGGTAAGGGTCTTGGCCAAGAATCACGACCCGCGTGTTGCTGAATGAAGTGAAGTGGAGCGCAGCAAACACCTCATCGTGGGGTGGGTACACCTCGTGTTCGGCTCGCTCTCTTTGGACGAATGCCATCAACTCCGACCAGTAGGGCTCGTCGAATTGATCGCGAAGCAACGGATTCCAATCGGTCGTCATGTCTGGGATACATGGTACGACGACGACGTAGCATGCGTGAATGGGGGAAACCGTAAACCTTGACGGCCTGTTCGAGGATGTTGCTTGCGTCAAACTCGTCCCGGGGATAACTCCTCTTGAACGCGGGCCGCTGCTGGATTCTGGCGCACGACTATGGGTGAAGCGCGATGACCTCACTGGCTTGGGCGCCGGCGGAAACAAGGTTCGCAAACTTGAGTTTCTGTGTGGGGCGGCTGTTGCGGCTGGAGCAAAGTCGCTGGTCACTGTTGGTGCTGGGCAGTCAAACCACTGCCGCATGACAGCGGCTGCTGGAGCCCTGCTCGGACTAGAGGTACATCTCGTTCTGTCAGGAGAGCGCTCGGGTCATCTCGAGGGCAACCAGTTGCTCGATGCATTGTTTGGCGCCCAGATGCACTTCACCGGCGAGCCAGACCACCACTGGGGTGCACTCGAGATTGTCCGTGAGTCGGTGACTGATGGACTTGTCGGTGACGGCCTAGAGCCATATTCAATTCCGATTGGTGGATCAACTGCAGTCGGTGCACTTGGATACATTTCGGGATACCTCGAACTCTCACAACAGTTGTTTGAAAACGGGGTAAACGCTTCTGCGGTCGTCCACACCTCGTCAAGCGGTGGCACCCACGCTGGGCTAGTTGCGGGCCAAGCAATTTGTCGAGCCGCTGGTTTGCCAGCCCCGCCAGTCATTGCGATCGGAGTGGCGAAGGGGGTCGTGATTGGTTCACCAGATGTAGCTGCACTCGCTAATGAAGCCCTTTCGATGTTGCCGAACCGTCCTCCCGGTATCGAAGTTGTTGTTGATGATGTTGTCGTCGATGGCAACTGGTTAGGTGAAAATTACGCCGTTCCGACTGATGAAGCCGACGAAGCAATTCGGTGGGCTGCGCAAAGAGGTGGGTGGGTTCTCGATCGCGTCTACTCGGGTAAAGGTCTGTCAGGTGTGCTCGGACGCGCTGCGTCAGGCGAGTGGACATCTGGCGATGACGTTGTGTTCATTCATACGGGAGGGGTGCCGAGTGTCTTCGCAACCGATGGCATTCCGCCACTGTGACTACCGTGCGGATATCGTCCGATTCCGTGGATGCCTCGCCTGAGTCTTCGGTCGTGTGTGCCGTCGATATTGGCGGTACGAAGTTTGAAGCAGGTCTTGTCACGCTGAAGGGCGAACTCATCGATCGAGCCCGAGTTGAAGTCGACCCTGACGTGGGCCCTCAGTCACATTTCGCTGCGCTTGCAAGCGTGGTTTCAGAACAATTAGATCGAGCGGCATCACACCACGGGAAGGTTGTCCGAGCAATCGGTATCGGTTGTGCAGGCCCTATCACCCGCAATTGTGAGTCGGTCTCTCCGGTGAATATTGCATCGTGGAATGAGTTCCCATTGCGGAGATTTCTTAACGACTTGACCCGTTTGCCGGTCTACGGTGATCTTGATGCGAAAGCGCTCGCTCTTGCTGAAGGTTGGCTCGGAGCTGCGCGTGGGGTGAGAAACTTTTGTGCAATGACCGTGTCGACCGGCATCGGCGGTGGAATTTTTGTCGATGGCGATCTGCTTGACGGTGACAGCGGCAACGCCGGTCACGTTGGGCATCTCATCGTCGAACCGGGCGGTCGACGGTGCGGCTGTGGTGCTCGAGGTTGCCTTGAGGCAGAAGCATCTGGGCTCGCGATCGAAGCAATTACCGGCAGGCCACCCTCGGAGCCCACCTACGACATCATGCAGCGAACCGGAAGGTACGTCGGTCGTGGTGCAGCGATGATTTGTACTGCTCTTGATCTCGATTTGGTGGTGGTGGGTGGAGCCGTTGCTCTCGGCTTCGGCGCAACATTCTTCAATGAGGCTCAACTCGAACTTGATGAATGTGTGCACCGAGACAGAGGCCCGATGCCGCGGATTACGTCGACCCGTCTTGCTGATCGCGGGCCATTGATTGGTGCTGGAGCCGTAGCGATTCGATCAGCTCGCCGTGCAGCAATGCGTTAGGCGGGCGTAGTCACTGCCGATCAAGTTCGGGTTAGTTCCAGATCACTTCATCAACAAATGTCTGAGTAAGCGGCCGCTGCAGATCGACTCGGTCACCCACGTGTGGTGGAGCGACGCTGCCCGGCAGAAGCAACATCGTTGTATGCATGTGTGGTAACTCAAACATCTGCAATCGTTTGCGGTTGAAATGAAACGGACTTCTGCCATCGGCAAGTGGTTGCACTCCATGTGCAGTTCCTGCACCCACCATGACGAGGTGTCCGTTGGTGGGAACTTCGCTCTGCCGATATCCGGCCAGTTGCCCTGCCGCAACTTCACGAACATCGAGCACGTCAGTTGAGAGGTGCAGCGCTTCGCGATCGCCATGCCAAAGTTCGGTGCCAACCCGAAGTAGATATGAGTGACTGTCGGGCAGCCGAGCGACGAGGGACGGGTCAATGTGGCTGAGCCATACCGAGATTGATGTCGGTAGGTCGCTGATCAGCATCGTTACCTCGGCAACTCGTTCATCATCGCCTTGGGCGAGAGGTAGGTGAATGGCAGCGCCAAGCACCTCGAGGCCGCTGTCGAGTGCCTTTTTGAGCAGTGCGCTCTGCCGGCCATATCGATGCATTGATGATTCGAGTTTGACGATTACTCGCTGGCGTGAGCCAGCTAGTGCTTCGAGATGCGATTCATTACCGATGGTGAGAACAGCCTGCGGCACTGGACCCCGTAGTGAAGGAGTGAGCACGATTGGTGTGACCGAATCAGGGAGGCCGACGAGTTCGTGCACTGTTCCAACGCAGAGCGTCTCGGAATGAGCGGCTGCGATTATGGCGAGATCCTGACGTCCGAATCCGTACCCATTTCCTTTGACCACTGGAATTGGAGTTGCAACGGTTCGAATGCGATCAATTGTGCGCTGCACGTGTGCCGACCAGCGTTCGCGGTCGACGGTAAGCGAGACCGTCATATCGGAGATGTTAGGAGGATCGACCTGGCTGTTGTGGTCGGCTGCTGCGAATTCGTGGAAGCACGGGTCCGAAGGTCGCCGTCGAGATCACTCCAGACCAGATCCCGACGCCATGCGCAGCATCGTCTAACACCGTCATTGGTGAGCGGGCGGCGAGCAGTGATAACACCAACAACCTGCGTGCGGGGCGAAGAATCGGGGCAAGCACTAGGAGGATCGGCCACCACACTCGGCGTATTGCTCGCCCGCCTGCGTTCACCGTGTGCAGGGTCCCGGTAGAAACGATGTCGAACGACTCCCGATTCGTAAGATCTGGAATCCGTTTGCGGAGACGCTGGGACGCAGCGCAGATGATGGTGAGGGTGGCAGCCACACTGGTGATCGGACGCCGAATCAGCATTGGTGCAAGAACCGCGACAACGCCCCATGGGGACGTCACGAGAGGCGAGATGTGGTCATTGCCATGACGGCGAGCGAGAGCGGCCGATGAGCGTCCGTATCCAACGCGTTGCTTCCACCAACTAGCAAACGATGTTCGAGGTTCATGATGGACAATAACCGAGGGGTCGTATCGGATGGTTTTGCCGGCTGCGGCCAACCGCCAAATAAGGTCGACATCTTCGCCTGTTCGAAGCTCTGGGTCGAAGCCGTCGATCGCAGTGATGTCTGACGTTCGACAAAGGAGTGCTGCCGATGGCACGTAACTCACTCGGGTTCCTGGTCTGACCGACGCAGCGAGGGGACCGAGATCAAGCGCACCATGACGAAGTTCATGTCGAGCGATGAAGCCGTCTCGCGCGATGCTCCGAACGCGAGGTGCGACTGCAGCAACCTCAGGATCATCAAAATGGTGAAGTAACGACCGCAACCATGTCGTGTCCGAACCGACGTCAACATCGCCATCAACAAACGCAACAAATTCAGTATCGACGAGATGAAGGGCAGCGTTACGAGCCGAGCTCGGTCCGCCATTTATCTCGATCCTGATCGCTGCGTCATCAAGCGGTGGTAGTGATCCATCATCGACAACGATGATCTTGATGCCGTCGCCTTCTGGATGCCGATGGGCTCGCGCACCCAATGCGGGCGTGACGACTGTTACGTGGGCCTCGGGACGTGAATAGTGTTGATCGAAAGCGGGGTGAATCTGGTTGAGGTTGAGCATCCGACGAACGAGAGGTGTGATCTCGATGTCAGTACCGCCAATGATTTGTGTGACTGTTTCGTCTCCTCGCCGGGATATCCGAAGGATGCTGGGCGGCGAGCCGCCAAGGATTCGCCCCGGCGTGAGCCGTGTCGTTGTGTCAAGGACGAACTTCACGAGTTATCACGAATGATGTTTGCAAGGTCGTCAACCCATGCTGAAAGCCACTGCTCACCTTCGGCGGCGGTGGCTCCTGTTGGGTCGCCGAGCACTCCTGTTGGAGACAGCGACTGCACTCCGAGTGTTGCGAGATCATCGATCGTCGGTATTGGGCCGCTCGTCATTGATGGCAACGCAACCTCCTTTGGGGCGATGGACAGCATCACCGACGTCTCAATGCGTCCGGCGTGAAGGTCGTCGGGTGAACCTTTCGGCCACCAGGCAACGACATGACGTCCTTCGCCATGAAGGGTGTTGCATGCGGACGTAACAGCGGCAAAATTTCCGCCGTGTCCGTTCACCAGAATGATGCGGTGGGCCCAGTCAGCGGAACGGCATAGCTCGACAACACAGAGAATGAGGGCTTCGTTCCCGATCGACAACGTTCCAGGAAAACCTTGATGTTCTCCCGACGCCGTGATCGACATCGCTGGTGCCACATAACAATTGCCAGATCGTGCCGCGCTGCGTGCTGCGATCTCTTGAGCGATTTGCGTGTCGGTATCCAGCGGGAGGTGCGGGCCGTGTTGCTCGCATGAACCAATCGGAATGAGCAAGGTGATGATGTTCGTGAGGTCTGGCCAACGAGCAGCACCCAAGTGGTGGTTGCGTGGGCTGAAACTCATCGCTCCATCATTGCTCATCTGAGGAGTACGCAAAGAAGGCCGGAGATCTGTGAAACTGTCGAGGTGAGCGACATCGATACGAACCAAAACACCGAGACAGATGTTGAATGGCTTTCTGAAGAGGATATGGCGGTCACTCGATCGCGAATGCCAATCGTATATGTCGATGCTGTGCCGGTTCGGGTTGACACCAATGGCAATGTCACCGAGGTCGGCATGTTGTTGCGTGTGGCACCAGACGGCAACATCTCACGAACGTTCATTTCTGGACGAGTGCTCTACGGCGAACGAGTTCGAGATGCGCTGCTTCGTCATTGTGAGAAAGACCTGGGTCCACTTGCGCTTCCTCGACTCCCAGTTTCTCCGGCGCCCTTCACTGTGGCCGAGTACTTTCCCGATCCGAGTATCAGTGGGTTTTATGACCCACGCCAGCATGCGGTGAGCCTTGCCTATGTCGTTCCGGTTGACGGTGAGTGCGAACCAACGCAGAAGGCGTTAGATCTTTCGTGGTTCTCACCAAGTGAGGCGGTATCGGACGGGGTGCGGCAACAAATGACGAGTGGGCACGATCGACTCATCCGTCTCGCCCTTGCTCATGTTGCACAACTTCCCTGACGCGCGAAATCCGCGTCGGTAGCGTTCTGCACATCTACTATCTCTTATGTGATCGAAGCGTCCGCAATACGTCGTAGTGCAAGTGCAATGCGGACTGCGCTCGTCGGTCAGCAGACGATCTGCTTCTCCTCTCGCAAACTTTCTGGACCCGCTCCGGGCGTTGGCAGAGTCATCGAGAACATTGAGCGTGATGGTCGCGAGTTTGAATTCACCTGGGACGACGGCCTGGTATTGCACACAAACCTTCGTCGTTCGGGCTCATGGGATCTGTATCGCGTCGGCGATCGGTGGCGCCGGAAGCAGGCTGACGCAACCGCGCTCATTGAGTCTGAGGATTGGGTGGCTGTGTGCTTCGATGCAGCCGAAGTCGAGACCTACCGTAAAGAGCCGATTGACAGACATCCATCTCGTGGTCGAATCGGACCTGACCTTTCGGACCCTTCAGTTGATCGAGAATTAGCGGTTGAAGCGATTCTTCGCTACGCAGATCCATCAACTCGTATTCGTGAAGCTCTGTTGGATGCGCGTGTCGTTCGTGGGCTCGGCAACGTTTACGCCGCTGAAGCGCTTTGGGCAACCCGACTCAGTCCTTGGGCTCGTGTTGGTGACATCGCTCGTTCGGATCTCATCATGTTGGTCAACTACGCATCGCGAATTCTCGCCGAGCACCTGGACGCCCTCGGCGACGACGGATTTGTCAACCTCGTGCCATTTGAGGTCTATGGACGCAATGGCCGAGTCTGCAATCGTTGTGGAGACTCAATTGATGTCACTGCCGCACCACCGGACGATCGACCGGTGTACTGGTGCCCAGGTTGCCAGACCCGACTTGACTGGCGACTCCTTGACGACACTCCTCCGAGAGGCGCGCAACCTTCGTAGTTGTCGAGACTCAGTGAGTTTCGGGCACTCGTCCGAGCACGCGGTCGACAGCGATCACGATTGCGACGCGATCATCTCGTTCGGCTGGTTGCCGATATCGGCTGGCGTAACGCTGTTCAGCAAGTTGTACCTCATCAGCATCCCTCGTTACTCGGGCGATGCCTTCAAATGAAAGCCACCTTGGTCCGTCGACTTGACTGACGACTGCTCGACAGTTTCGTTCCGCATTCAACACTTTCTGCGAACCGTCGATAGCGATGATCATCGCTGTCGCTGATGACATGTCATAACTGAACCCAACAGGTACGACGTGAGGGGAGCCATCTGCTCTCAACGTTGTGAGAGTCGCCAGCACATATTCGCGAAGAAAATCTTGAGCGGCGTCCGAAAGATGATGTGGGTCGAGTGCCATTGTCGCTTCTTCCGATGTATCTACTGAGTTGAAATTGCTTCGAGCACGTCAAGACGCGCTGCGCGCCGGGCAGGGAACCATGCAGCGACGACACCGAGGAGGCCTCCAACGATGATGTAGACGACAAGTTGTCCCCACGGGATACCAAGTTTGCTCACGAACGAATCAGGAATTGCGATGACTGCAGCCCAACCGAGGAGCAGCCCGAGTGCCACTCCGAGCAGGGCTCCGAACAGACTGATAATTGCGGCTTCCCACCTGACACTCGACTGGAGCTGGCGACGTGTCATTCCGACCGCACGAAGCAGTCCGATTTCTCTCGTACGTTCAAGCACTGCCAGCACCATCGTGTTGACAATTCCGAAGAAGGCAACGACAAGGCACAGTACGAGCAGGGCGGTGATCACAACCTGGAGTTGTGCAATCTGGCCTTCGGCCTCTTCTTGGAATTCGGTGTTGTCCTGCACGCTGAGTTGTGGGAAGGCAGCAGTTGTGGCCTCAACAACTGCTCGTCCGACCGCAGGGTCGACACCCTCTGCATAGGTGAGTCCAGCAAAGGTGATCGCATCAGTGATCCGGTGTTCCCGGGAGAGATCGCGGTCGATGAGCCAGTCAGCCCCGGCGATTGCTGCATCGTCAAAAATGCCTCGAACATTGAGTGTTGTCACAAATCCATCTTCGAACTCAACGCTGAGTTGGTCTCCAACAGCGAGTTGCCGCTCTTCGGCAACAGAGTCGAGAATCGCAATGCCATTTCGACCGACTTCGGCTGTGCCGTCGATTATTCCCATATTGACGACTGAGGTACCGGTGGTCGAGTCAAAGCCCGTTGCCGTAAGCACCTCGCCCCCGATACGAATCGCGGTTGGGGAGAATCCGGCCACTTGATCGACTTCGGGTAGTTCGGCCAGTTGCTCAACAAGGAGGCCCGAGAATTCGAGACCTTGGTTGGTTTCGAAAATCCAGAGATCAGCAGAAATTGATTCGTTGAGCACCTCTTCGAAACTGTCGAGAATTGAGCGAGTGAGCACAGCGACGCCAGAGATGAGGGCGAGGCCAATCATGAGGGCTGTCACGGTCGAACTTGTGCGCTGCGGATTTCTGCTTGCGTTGCCGCGAGCGATTCGTCCAGTGACTCCGCGGAGTGCGGCTACGGGCGTTCCGATGAATCCGGCGACAGCACCAGCGAACATTGCGGAGAGCATCGACACACCAATGAAGGTGAGCGCTCCACCAACTCCGATGAGCGCAAGGGTTGCTGAGGTTCCACCTGGGTTTCCGAACATGCCAATCGCCATGAACACCAGTCCCGGCAACAGCACCGCGCTACCGAGAGCAATGCGGACAGTAAGTGGCCGTGAGGCCCTACCGCCAGTTCTGAAAGCTTCAAGCGGGGTGACCCTCGACGCTCTCAGAGCGGGAAGAATTGCGGATGCAAGTGTGACTCCCATCCCAACGATGATCACCACGACAATCGTGCGTGTCCGAATTTCGAGGGGACCGTCAGGGAATTCCCCGCCGGCCGACGAAAAGAGTCGCTTTAGTGCCGATGCAACACCAAGCCCACCGACGAGGCCAAGGCCTGAAGCGGCGATACCAATCGAACCAGCCTCAATGAACACCATCTGCATGATTTGCTTTCCGCTCGCTCCGATTGATCGCATAAGACCAAACATTCGGGTGCGCTGACCAACGAGCGTTGCAAAAGTGTTGTTAATGATGAAGGTGCTGACGAACAGTACGACCACGGCGAAACCGAGTAGAACATTGCCAAAGATATTGATAAACGTTCCGAAGTCTTCTTTTTGTTCGCCGATCACGACTTCTCCGGTAACCGCTTCAAGGTTGTCAGGAAGGACAGCCGAGATAGCGGTGACGAGTTCATCGGGGCTCACGCCGGTTGCAGCTGAGACCACCACTGAGTCGATTTGACCGGGCAGACCGAGCACCCGTTGTGTGGTTGGCAGGTCAAACAGAATGAAGAATGCTCCTCCGGTACCACCTTCACCAAAGTCGATAGTGCCGCTCAGCGTGAACACCTCGGGCTCACCGGTTGGGAGACTGACGGTGATCTCTTGGCCGACAACGAAGCCACCGCGCTCGGCTTGAACTGGGTCAATCACGACTTGCTGGCCGGTTGGGGGTTCGCCTTCGATCATCCTGAACGACGACACTGGGCTTGGTCCAGACCATGAACCGGTGAATACCGGTGGACCGGTTGGGCGAACGACTTCGTTATTTGCATCAATCGTGTAGGCCCGTTCGAATGAGAACAATCCGCCTTCGGTGTATTCGGCTTCCGGGAGGTTGGCGATTGCGCTGATGACATCGTCGTTGAAGCGCGGCGTTTCGCCATTCGTTGAGTTCATGTCGTTGCTGGCGCCGCGCACTTGGGCATCGACTCCGGCAAAGGCATCTTCTGAGACTTGGTTAAAGATTGACCGAAGGCTGTCGGCGAGAACGAACGATCCTGAGACGAAGGCAACACCGAGGACCACTGAGATGAGGGTCAGGATGAGGCGACCGAGATTTGCCCGCGCCCCGCGAAGAGCAAGTTTGATCATTGAACTCAGCTGCCGATCGATTTCATTGTGTCGAGGATCCGGTCAGCAGTCGGGTTCGCCATGTCGTGAACGATTTCACCGTCATTCAAAAAGAGCACCCGATCTGCAGTGGCAGCAGCGTTTGCATCATGGGTCACCATCACGATTGTCTGGCCAAATTCGTCGACCGCTCGGCGCATGAATGCCAGCACTTCGCTCCCGGAGTTCGAGTCGAGGTTCCCGGTTGGTTCGTCGGCAAAAATAATCGTGGGCCGGCTGGCGAGTGCCCGGGCAACTGCAACGCGCTGTTGCTGGCCACCGGAGAGTTCATTTGGTCGGTGTGAGAGGCGGTCTCGCAACCCGACGGTGTCGATGACGGTGTCGATCCATTCACGATCACCACTGCGTCCACCGAGCGAAAGTGGAAGGTTGATGTTTTCTTCTGCCGTCAGTGTCGGAACAAGGTTGAACGACTGGAAAATGAAACCAACTTCTGTGCGACGAAGTTCGGTGAGTTTTTTGTCCTTTAAGTCGGCAAGTCGGGTGTCGCCGATGAATGCATCTCCCGAGGTGAGTCGATCGAGGCCGGCAATGCAGTGCATGAGCGTCGACTTTCCAGATCCGCTTGGCCCCATGATGGCGGTGAATTGTGCGCCACTGAATTGAACATTCACGTCACGTAGCGCGGTTACTGCAGCGTCTCCGGTGCCATAGGTCTTTGTGCCATTGACGATTCGGGCGGCAGCGGTCATTGTTGTAGATGCATTCACGGTCTGAAGTTTGCCGTCGATAATCGATTGATGCCACCGGAGAGCAGATTTCGGTCACTGCCTGATCGTTAAGGTATGTCGATGAGCATTGAGGTGCCCGTTCAAGATCTTCCTCAAACCACGGGGCGTTGCGGATGGTGTTTTGTGGTGACGAGCGGCCCCTCGGGCGCGCACGTATTGTCGCTGTCACCAACATGGTCTGATGCTGGCGACGCAGTGTTTTCGGCGACTAGCGGTCGTCTAGCGGCGAATGTTGGAGCATCAGGAGTGGTGACGATGGTGTATCCGCCGTTTGCTGATGACGAGCTTGAGGGTTATTCACTCATCGTTGACGCGGAAGCGTCGTTTGATGATGAGACATCATTGCGCTGCACACCGTTGCGCGCCGTGTGGCATCGTCCTGCCCCGCCGGCAAGTAAGTGAACACGCGTGAGTTGGTTGAGTGAGCGACAGCGTGATGGCGGTATCGATGAGGTGCCCATCGACGGTGACGCCGGGTCGATGTGGCTGTGTGGAAAGCATCGCATTGGTCCGGATCCAGATGGTGTTGCGTCCTCAGTCGATGCCTCCGTCGTCGTCTGCTTGACCGAGGCTCATGAACTTGCAGATCGTTATCCGGACTATGTCGACTGGTTAACGACCGACCCTCGAGCAATCTGGTTTCCAATTCCCGACCTGAGTGTTCCCGATAGCGAGGAATGGACGGTGTTGGTTGCCGGTCTCCTCAACCGGGCTCGAAGCGGAGCGAACATCATTATTCACTGCGCTGCAGGAATTGGGCGTGCCGGTACTGCCGCGTGTTCGGTGTTGTTGGCAGCGGGAATGTCGCTTGATGATGCCGAGCGTCGGGTTGCTGAGTGTCGTATGGGCGCAGGACCACAATCGCGTGATCAGGCACGGTTCATTCGTGAGTGGGCTGAGTCATCGCCGATCGTGACACATCCCGATCTTTGACGAGAGTTGCCCGTGTACGACTACAGGTTGTCGATGATGACTTCAGCGATGTCGATGGCAAGCGTCTCGATGTCTGGGTCAATCGGTATGAGGTTTGCTGACACAGCGATCGTGAGGTCCAGTGCTGGCATATATGCGGCGTGAGACCTGAAACCAGGGACGCCACCACCATGTGAATATGTCTCGATGCCGTTGACCTCACTCACCGTGATACCGAGTCCGTAGTTTGAGAACTCCGATGGAGTCACAAACTGGTTGAGCATGTTGTCGCTGAGCGCTGACGTGAACTCGCTGCGGAACACCCGCGCGAGGTCTTCTGCTTGCGCTTCAATGCCGCCCCCTGTCCAGCCAGCTGATCGAAGTACCTCTTGCGGGATGACGCTGATGTTGTAGTACGCGCCAACGGTTGCTTCAGCAGAGAACGCTGCAAAGCCAGGCACAAAATCGAGTGCTGTTTTGAGCTCTCCACGTACATACCCCGAGACCGTGTCGTTCGGAGGAGACTCCTGCGGGGCGAGGTACACCTCGGTGGCGCCAGCGGGATCAAACAAGCGGTTTCGCAGTTCGATATGGGCTGGGTTGCCAGTTACTTCTTCGATGACGAGTCCAGCGATAATGTGGCCGACGGTGTTGTACTCGTAGTCGGTGCCTGGCTCGTATTGGGGACCGCGATCAACCGCCCACGCAATGATTTCTTCCGGCTCGAACGGTGTTGCGAGCCGCACACTGGCGAGTGCGTAGAAGCCAAGATCGAAGGCGAATTCGGCAAACCCATCGGTGTGCTGCAGGATCTGTCTGATCGTGATGGCATCGCCGTAATCGACGCCGTCGAGTTCGTAGCCAGCTGCCCACCCAGATCCGAGATATGTCGACACCGACGCGTCGAGATCAACAAGACCTTCCTCAACGAGTTGGAGCATGACAACCGAGGTCATGGTTTTTGTGATCGATCCCCAGCGAAAATAGTCAGAAGTGCTCACTGTCTCTGACCCGCGAGCCTCGCGAACTCCACGAGCAATGTTGATCGCTTCGATCTCACCGTTGCTTGACGGCTGAAGAATTGACACGGTGACTCCGGGAGTCAGTGTGGTCGCAAGGAACTCATCAACGACTGCATTGATGCGCGCTTCGATGTCGTCGACTGCGAGCGTTGTTGTCGTTGCAACTTCGGTTGTCGTTGTCGTGTCTTCGGCAATCGAAGTTGTGGTCTCAATCGCTGTAGGGGCCGCAACAGACGTTGAACTATCGGTCTCTTGAGTTGGTGTTGCGCTCGAACATGCGACGAGGGCAGAAGTAATAAGCAACCCGCCGAGCAGGCGAGGAAGCGTTGGTGGGCTTGTTCTCATAAATGATTGTCGAATTCGAGTTAGCGCCCGGTGTAGTCAGGGGTTCGCTTGTCAAAGAATGCTGCAACAGCTTCGCGGTGGTCGGCGGTCGCCATGGTGCGCACCATGGCGGTGGCCTCGGCCTCGAGGCCAGTTGCCAGGTCAGCATCGAACGAACGCTGAATATTTTCTTTCTGCATCCGCATCGCGATGGGTGAGCGAGCAGCCAGTTCGTTGCAGAAAGCCAGTGCAGCGTTCTCAAACTCATCATCGGGGAACATTCGGTTGATGAGGCCGAGATTGAGCGCCTCAGTGGCAGTCACTCGTGGTGACAAGAACATAAATTCTTTGGCTTTTGCTTCGCCAATCAGTCGAGGAAGGAACCATGAACTGCCAAAGTCACCGCTTGCACCAATGGTTGAGAATGCCGAAACGAAGATGGCACTTTCTTTCGCAACGCGGAAGTCTGCGGCAAGCGCTATTGAAAATCCTGCACCTGCGGCCGGCCCTGGAATCGCTGCGACGATTGGCTTCGGAAGTTTGCGAAAGGCACCTGACACCCACATTTGAATTTGGCGAAGGCGGTCGAGGCTTTGCTCAGGGGTGACGGGTTGACCCTCACCGGCATGGCTTGCTCTAAAACCTTTGACGTCTCCGCCTGAGCAAAATGCGCCACCCTCGCCGGTCACCATGAGCACGCGGATGTCGTTGTTCGCAGCAACTTGAGGCAGAGCAGTGTTGAACCCGTGATAGATCTCATCGCTGAGAGCATTTCGTGACTCTGGACGGTTAAACGACAGTACGGCAACATTGCCGTGAATGCGGCCGAGCAGTTTGTCGGTTCCGGTATCAAGTTCGGTCATCGGTTTCCCCCGTTCAATTTGGACTCCTTCACTTTTGCATCGGTTGTGCTGATACAGCGAGGCGAGCGCTTATCCCACGGTGACCCTTCGGCGGTGGTATCCGGTTGCTCCATCAGGTGCAACCGATCGCGGGGTTTCGTCTTGGGCGTTTCCGTCGTTGTCGATCGCACGCACCCTGATGATGTGATCACCGTTTGTCGCGTGCCACGGAAGGTGCCATTGCACCCATGTGTTGTCATTCGAGTGATCTCCGAGCTCGGCGGATTGCCAGGGGCCATCATTGATGGATACCTCGACTCGAGAAATGCCGATCGAGGGGGACAATGCGATTCCAGCGATTGGCGTGACACCGGCTGAGATCGATGATCGTTGAGGAACATCGATACGAGAGGTGAGTTTGACCGGGGCTTCTTTTGACCACCCGCGCGGAATCCAATATCCCTCGGTGGCTTCCCATGTTGTGAGTTCGATTCGGGAAAGCCATTTCGTCGCCGAGACGTATCCGTACAGACCTGAGACAATGAGGCGAGCGGGAAATCCATGTCGCTGTGGAAGCGGTGTTCCGTTCATTGCGGTGGCGATGAGAGCGACACGTCCATCGAGAGCGGTCGCAGTTGGCATGCCGGCGGTAAATCCATCAACCGAGTGACCAACAATTTGTGATGCTCCCTGTTGGATTCCCGCCCGGTCGAGAACGTCGGCGAGACGAACTCCTTGCCAAGTCGCATTTCCAACGAGGTTGCCGCCAACCTCATTCGACACACACGCGATGGTGACGGTTTCAACCTCAGTTGATGCCTCGATGAGGTCTTGGTAGGTCAATGTTTCTGGTCGGTCAACCATTCCGTCGATGGTGAGTGACCACGTGGATGGGTCAACTTTCGGAATGACGAGGGCGGTGTCGATTCGGTAGAAGTCGCTATTGGGCGTAATGAATGGTGTGATGCCATCGATGCCATCGAGGGTGTTTCCGATTGGCGGGGTACTTGTTGATGGTGTGGGCAGTGGCGCAGTAACGGCTGGTTCAGAGTTGAGCGAGCGTCGGCGAACAGTCGTCGCAAGAGCCGTGGCTCCGGCTGCCCCGGCAATGGCTGAACCCGCTACCAACATGAACTGGCGTCGATTGCCGAGTGCCTCTCCTGGGCGTTCGAATGAGGGCTCTTTATCGGATGTTGCTGGTGTGGTGATGCGTAAGAGGTGCCGATGAAGCACCAATCCGGTCACCAGCCCAGCGGTGATGGCGATGACACCAAGGGGAGCATTGCTGAGAGGTCGCGTCAGAAATGCTGCGAGCCCCACTACCCCGATGACGGCAACGAGAAGCGTGAAGTTTCGCCGGGAGCGCTTGGGAGAAGATGACGCTGCCGTTGCAAGCCCAATGATGACGAGCCAAGTTCCGATGATGAGAGCGGATTTGTGGTGAGTGCCGAAGACGGCTACCGCTACGTCTTTGAGTGTTGCGGCGAACCGGTCGATGAATGTCAGGCCAGCGGCCTCAACAATTGTGGGGGATGTCGAGTCGATTGCGCTGAGCGACTCTGCGACGCCGAGCGCAGTACATGCAGCGATTGCTCCGGCGATGCCGTGCTGTGAGCGATGTTTACTGGCCACGTCGCTGACGGTAATTCATGTTGAGGAGTCGAGCGATTCGTCGTCAATGATTCCATGCTGAGCGCCGTGAAAAAAGGGTGTCTGGATGCGGTAAGTTTCACTTGTGACTGAAAAGCGTTCAGCGAGCGCCGAGCGCGGAAGAGTACGTCGAGAAGCAATTCTTGACGCAGCGATGGAGCTGTTTGCTGAACACGGTTTTGTGCTCACGAGTTTGCCCATGATCTCCGAAAGGGTTGGAATTACTCACGCCGGAATTCTTCATCACTTCGGATCAAAAGAAGGCGTGTTACGGGCCTTGCTTGAGCGGGAGGGACCGGTTCCACATTTTGGCGCGTGGGTGCTCGATATGTCGGGGCTTGATGTCGTCGCCAAACTTCCTGACTACGCCGAAATCGTGATTCAACATCCGCTTGCGATGGAATTGCAGTTTCAGCTGTTCTGGGAGAATCGTCACGCCTCCGACCCGATGCATGAGGAAGTTCTTCGCGATGTTCAAATTCGCAACCACATTGCAGAAGAGATTCGATCAGTACTTCTGACAAACAACGAAGCTTCAGAGATCGATCTGGAGGCCTTGTCCTACAACATCTTCGCGTTCGTCATCGGCGCTAATTCGCAGTGGCTTGTTAGCAAGGACGACGAATTGCTACGCCGTTCGCATCGTCGATATACCGATTCAGCGCTGAGGGTGTTGCAGGGCCAATCACCAAACCATGAGGGTGCACTTCCGCTTGTCTAAACAGCGATGACTCAGTCGACTCGCTGAAACCGGCTAACGCGATGAATTCCGTGGTTGCTCTCTTCGTGGGGCGCAGCAACAAGTTCGACGTGGTGAGGAAATCGGCGATCGAACTCCGCTTGGAGTGCCGCTTGAATTGACGGTTCGCCAACTCGTTTCCAGTCATCGAGTGACTCCCACACGAACGTCAATGTGATCTCACCGGGTTTGCTGTCATCGGTCCAGACCTCCTTTGATCGAAATGGAATGCGATCAAACCCGGGCAGTAACGCCTCGCCGAGGGTCCACACCTCGTGATCCACAGCGATGAATTCGTCGACGTGTTCTGGAGCAACCCGAAAGACGAGCACTTCCACTGGGAGTTGCTCACCTGTGCTGTAGGTAAAAGATGGTTTTACTGACGACATCCGTCTCGTCCTTCGGGTGATGTGTTCGGTCACTGCATCATCACACACGAAGAAGTTGTGAGGCCATCTCCGCGTCGTTAGGTGGGGGCAGCTGCGGTAAGACTGTCGAGATGGCCTACAACTCAACCGGACTTGTTGTTCATGATGCTGACGCTCACATTATGGAGACCCCAACCTGGCTTCGAGATCATGCTGACCCGGCATTTCGAGACCGTATTGATGCGCTGACCTATCCCGGTGGAAACGAGCTGCAGCAATCGGCGGTCGAGTTCGACGCACAAGATGACCTCGAAGCTGGTTTTGAGCGCCTTACCAAACGACACCAGTCACCCGACTACATTGCCGCTGAAGAAGCAGAGATCATGCTGCGCAAGAACTATGCAGCTACCGGATCATTCATCCCTGAAGATCGCCCTCGTGCGCTCGACATCTTGGGTTTTGCCAGCCAACTTGTGTTCAACACGTTCTACAACAGCCGACTATGCGAGTGGGAACACTCTGGCGATATGGAATTCGCAATTGGTACTGCCCGCGCGCACAATCGCGGCCTCGCTGAGTTCTGCTCGGTTGACCGTCGTTTGCTCTCAACGTTGTATGTGCCACTTGCTGACATTGACCGTGCACCGGCTCTTGCCGAAGAAGCGATTGAGATGGGTGCAGGGGCATTGCTGATTGCATCTGCCTGCCCTCCCGGTCACTCTCCAAGCCACGTGGGGCTTGACCCGGTGTGGTCGATGGCTGCGGACGCTGGCGTGCCAGTGGTCTTTCATGTCGGTGGAACTGGTGAATTGCTCGACCCGAACTATTTCAACAACGGTTTGCCGGTGCCGCCGGATTTCCATGGCGGTGAAGAGAATTTCCGGTCGGTTGACTACATGGCGATTCCGGTGCAGCCCGCTCAGACCCTCGCAACCATGATCTTCGACGGAGTGTTCGAGCGGTTCCCTGAACTG
>Ga0222719_10002199_pt1 | contig 17984 bp, 20 predicted proteins | sample C33_34DmetaG_FD_165039 | JGI IMG/M metagenome (GOLD analysis project Ga0222719, IMG submission 165039) | Estuarine water microbial communities from San Francisco Bay, California, United States - C33_34D | ecosystem: Environmental > Aquatic > Marine > Unclassified | place: USA: California... | reverse complement strand
TGCAAACACGGCGTAGAAATATTCAGTGCTAGACTGTTTGGCCGCTTCCTTGTAGGCCTGTGTCCTGCCGTCTACATTACGTATCCAATGCAATTGATTCTTCAGTCCATGTTTTGTCACATGTGACTCTAACCTGTCATAGTTTTCTTGTTCGAAAGGTTCTCCGTTAGAGATGAACATGATGTCAAAGCAGTCGCTAATCACTGGTGCTTCAACCTCATAGATAAGTCGATAGTCATATATTTGCGTATTCAGTTGTTGCACTGCTTTTCCAGGAATAAAGAAAGTGTTTCCTTTCCTGTAAATTTTGAGATCCTCCCAATACGACGGATACAACAAATCTTCATTGGGCACGTCAGTGTATTTGATGTAACGAGACACTGGTATTTGTGTTTTTGTTATATTGTCAATCACATTTGACAGGTCATACTGTTGCTCGAAGTAATCAAAGTCATAATCAAAATTATGCGTATGATAATTTACATCTTTGTAATCACGTAAAAATCTAATTTCTTGATCAGCAAACTTACTTGGAAACAAGAAAGTGTCTCCTTCTTTTTGTGAATCGTTAGCCCACACGTGTAATTGGGATGATTCATGTTGTTCAGGAATGTAGTCAAAATCAAATCCAGTGTAGTCTACCTTGCTACTCAGCATCCATTGATGCTCAGTCTTTGTTACAGGCAAAAATGCCTTTGCAATCGCAAAATAACTTTCTACGAACGGAACTACAACTGCGTTGGGAAAATAGTTTTTTATTATTGCTAAATTTGATTTACTCCTACTGTTTCCAAAATCTACTGCAACGCAATCAAAGGCCATAATATTCCTTTATCAATTGACACACATATAGCACTTCACTTTTCTTGAGAAACGGATGTATTGGAAGCGAAAGCACATCTTGGCAAAATTTTTCCGCGTTTGGCATTTCCTGTCCGGTGTCAAACATTTTCATATTTGACATGGGTTGCTTATAATGTATTTGCGTCTGCACACCTTTGCTTTCGAGGAATGCTTTGAGTCCGTCCCTGTCGAGTGTTCTAATCACGAACTTGTGGTTGTTAGAAGTTGTGTTTGCACCAGTCTCAATAGAACTGATACCCATGTCATCTAATTTGCTGGTGTACCATTGTCTTACTTTTTTTGATTTGTCTAGAAGTGATTTGTATTTGGATAGCAAGAAGTTCAAGACATTGGCATGGTCATTACTTAGGCAACTGTTGTAACCATAAGACAACTTGCCAGTGCCTACAGCATGATACCTCAGGCTTCTAATCAAGTCGCGTTCACTTTCATTATCTGTGAGCACCATCCCACCATTGCCAAAACAAGGTAGTGGTTTAGTGGGTGCAAAACTCAAAATGCTTACATCTCCCAACTTGCCACTCGGTGTCTTGCCGTAGTAACTTCCTAGGCTCTGCGCCGCGTCTTCAATCAGCGGTATCTTGTACTTGTCACAGTACTGCTTCAATCTGTCATAGTCGGCAAGGTTACCAAAAAGATTCACATATACCAACGCATCGGGCAACACCGGGACAGGTAGTTTGGATATGAGTCCTTTCCTATCCACGTCAACGAAACTGATCGTGGCTCCTGTACGTTTGATTGCTTCTGCGGTGGCAAGGTAACTTACCGCCGGACACAAGACGTTTGATCCTGGGCCTATTCCTTTTGCCTTAAGGGCAAAATAAAGTGCGTCTGTGCCACTACCAACGGCAACTGCGTATTTCCTTTTTGTGAATTTTGCTACTGTTGTTTCGAACTTGTCAAGGAACGATCCTGGATGATGTCTGCTACTGATTACGTTGCCTGTACGCCAAACTTCTTTTGCCCTACGTGTGATCCTCCAACTGTATGCATCGTAGATTCTGTCCAGACCTCCAAACTTTATCATCCCAATACTTTGACACCATACCTGTTGGTAAATGCTTTACCGTCTTCTCGATCATTTACTATTGGCTGTCCTTTTATGTTGAGACTGGTGTTCAAAAGTATAGGACAACCTGTCTGTTTTTTCCATTCTGTGAGCAGTGCGTGGAACCCTGGATTATCCGTCTTACGCACCGTTTGAACCCTACTTGTGTGATCATGATGTATTATGGCAGGAAAGTCTTTACCAGCAGTACACGCCGCTGTATATTGCATATAAGGGGTGTTTTTGACGCCAGTAGGTAGGTCAAAATACTCGTTTACATCCTCCTCTAATATGGCCGGTGCGAACGGTCTGAACTTCTGTCTTTTCTTGATCGAGTTTACCAGATCCTTGATGTCCTCACCCCTCGGATCAGCCAACAGAGATCTATTACCAAGTGCCCGTGGACCAAACTCGGCCCTTCCACTTGCAACTCCCACCATCTTGTTTTCTTTCAATTCTTTGATCAAAGCATCAACCGGATATTCGCCATTTATGTTGTGTCCCAGAAACGGGTGTTCCCAATTCAAGTGTCTTTTCTCGTGTGCGGCTATGCAACCAAGACTTGATCCTGCATCACCGGGATTTGGTATTATCCAGATGTTGTCAAAAAGTCCGAGGTTGGCAAGCACTCTGTTCGCGGCACAATTCAAAGCCACTCCGCCTGCATAGACTAAATTCCTACTGCCATACTTGGATGCCCTCGTCCAAAGATCCGCCAGCAGTTCTTCCGTGACTGCCTGAATGCTGGCCGCTATGTCCATAACATCTGCTTCTGGATGCCAATCGCTTAATCCCCTGTGTAAGTTTTGTTTCAACTTGAAAGGTGATTGTTCAACGAAATCGTTGTATATGTCCTGTTTGTATTTTGGCGTGCCGTAAGCGGCCATGCCCATTAGGATGTATTCCTCTTCCGCAGGCTTCAACCCGCAACGATGTGTGAATGCACTGTAGAGTATTCCTATGCTGTGCGGATACTGTATGGTTTCTTTCCTTTCAATCCAAGTTTTATCTGCCGTTGATATAGACACGGTGTCCCATTCTCCTATTGCATCCACCGTCAATATTGTTGCTCCTGTGTCTTTGAAAGGTGATGTGAAGTAGCCGGCCGCCGCGTGTGAGTCATGATGTTTCACATACTCATCTATCTTAATCCCGAAATGGTCCAAGTGCCATTGTGGCATCTCTGTGTAACTCATCGCAAGTCCATATTGTCCTGCGTACAATTGCCTTGTTTTTTTAAGTAATGGTTTTTCATAGTACACCACTTTGTCAAAAGGACCAAATGTCATCGCTTCGTCCACTATCTTCTGATTTAGATAATGATCGTTTTTGACTTTGCTATATCTCTCACTGTGGGCCGCCCATAGTATTTGTCCAATTCCAGAACTGAAATCAACGACAGCCATTGCGGCGTCGTGGTTCATGCAATTAATTCCCAGTATTCTCATCGTCCTCCTTGTGCCATCCCATGTCTTCTATGTTACCACTGCTACATTTTGGACACACGTACCATTCGTCTGCAGAATCATCTTTGTCCAATTCATTGCCGACCCCTTTCCATTTACAGTCATAGCAAAAAAAGTTCCACCAGCTCATTTAACTTTCAAAAATCCTTTCGCCTTGACCAAAGCAGTTTCCCAATCCTCTAGACTGATGTCATACTCAAAATTCTGCGTGGTTTCATTTACTTGTAATTCTTTGGCTCCGTTTTTGACGTGGAAGTTCCTGGCCATGTCTGTAAGTGGTGATAGTGTGATCAACCTGTTGAGATGATTTGACTTCTTGACCATTTTATAAACTTCGTTGACTATGGCTCGTCCACCGCCTTTCTTCTTGGCCCACACCGTGTATGCTACTGCTATTGATCCTTGGACACCTGCCCTGTGTATTGATTGCAGTGCGGCGTCACAACTCATGGTATCCATCTCTTTTACTGTCTTAGGTACATCGTTTGTGAAAGCGAAACAAATTATCGCTGATATCTCTCCAACTTCATCCTTAAGGCCAAATATTTTCCTACCGTATGATTGTCTGAATGCTAGATCTAGTTCAGGACGCACAGGATCTTCCTGCACATCGATGTATGGCAACTCCACCAATTCATACTTAGATTCCTTTATTTTTTGCTTGGTGTATGATTCGAGAGTTTTATAATTTTTATTCGTGTATGACTGCAACTGTGAAAATTTTTCCATCAGACCTGTTACGGACGGATGTTCCTTCCACCGTTCCAAAGTTTCCTTCAGTTTTTGCCTGTTAAGAATTTCCATTTATTATTTGTATATAAACGGATCTTTCTTCTTAAGTTCTTTCAGTCTCTTCCTATAAGCGATCTCTTGTTTGATCTTGTTTATAAGGTTCCTGATCCAAGTTAACATTATTTTCCTCCTATCAGTTTGTTATTAGTGAGTTAAAGGTTTGTGTCATTAATTTTACAGCATCTTCATGTGCCTGGTCAAGTGGGTGTGTGGTGCCACGGTCATATCCATTCAATGATGCCCATTGATTGAAACCCATCATTCGATCGCCAAAGAAATACCATTTTCCAAAATCAATCTCTGAATGTAGTGCTTGTAAAAAGGGATCTATCTCACTATGGGGTTGAAATTTATTGTAGAACAGGGTGTTATCAGCAAGAGTGAACATGAAAGGAATTTTCTTTCTTACCAAAATGTTTTGTAACCAAGTGATGCTCTTCCAACTGAGATAGGTTTCATGGTACTGATTGGCCGCGTACTTGTATATGGATTCAGCAAAATCCTTAACCCCTGTTTCCTGGAATTTTTCCTTCCTGATCTTCCACTGCTCTCGCTGTGTTTGAGATCCAGCGAGTTTTCTGAACGCTTCCTCGGCACCGGTGTCAGTGTCCCATGGTGATATTGACGCCCAGCGTGTGTCCTCTAGTTCTTTGTGCCTTGGCATGGCCCAATCGTACCTCGAGAGAAAACTCCACATCACAACCACACCACTGACGTCATTTGTCCTTGATACTTTATTGAACACTCTCCTCGCTATACCGGAATTGCCAGAACCTGGATGTGCTGTGCAGATGTAGTCAGCGTTAATTTGATTGGACAACAACGCAGACCAAGTCTTCTTGCTTGGGACCTGTCCATTTTGATCGTCGCTGAGCTCATGTCCAAATGTGAAACTGCAACCTCCTGCTATTATGTTTTTAGTCATATATCTTCAAAATGTTATTTAAAAGCGGAAACACTTCGGAAAAATTTTCTTTCCTGTACTGGTCGGTTTGCAATATCCTAGCCTTGCGCCTCTCACGTATCTCTGGTGTGTCCCTGTCCGCGGCATGCATGAACCTGATGCTTGGCTGGTAGTCAGTCAGCATGTGGTATCTGTCCCTGACTATGTCCTTTACCTGCTTGGGCAGTGTCTGTATGTTGAACACATCTGGATCAAAACATGTGTTCACATAAAAGAACCTAGGCTGGTACTGTGCTACCCACAGTGCTATCTTGGCCCAATTAAAAACGTTGAATATAGATACCGTACTGCATATCTGGAACTCCATGTTAGATGTTTGTCTCTCTTTGAACTTAACAAGATTTGCACTTACTTCTCTCCAGTTCGCAGGATGCCTTTGGTACTCAAAGGCTTGCCCTATGTCATCAATGCTGAATGCTATTTCAACACGTTTGAAATATGACCACAGGTCAAATATTTCCTGTGGAGGCAACTGTGTTCCGTTTGTATTATAATGTATGTCTATGTTTTTGGCATAACCTTTCTCCACACAGTGCATCAATATCTTGTAGTGATCCTTTATCATAAATGGCTCGCCGCCTGTGAATTCAAAGTACTCCACGTGTTTGAGGTCTTCCTGTAACTCCTCGAAGAACTGTGGGTTACGTTTTGGCCAGCCTCCGTCCTTGAGTTGTCTCCTCGCGACAGGATTATCCCCGCCTTTTGCAGTTTCATAGTCTATCTCCTCCTGTGCCCACTTGCTGGAACTCCACGATCCGCATATCCTACATTTGAGATTACACACGTTGCCTAACTTAAAGTCTATAAACTTTAGCGTTGGCTCGCTATTAGGAGTCCAATCTTTAAGGCTATCTTTCATTTTGTAGATAGAATTTTGCCTTTTAGATGTTTTGCCTGCATCTTCTTCTTGCCAACAACTTTGACAACCTGCGGGTCTTTCTCCATTTCGGAACTGTTCTCGCAGTGCTGACATATATTCTGTGTCCTGTATTGATTTCAGGCTTTGTTTGTACACCTTCACATCAGGAACACTACCCTTGTAAAGGCAACAAGGAGATGCACCACCATTGACATCAACTTCTAGATGTGTCCACGGCAATGGACAAACGTTTGATTTTATATACTTGTCCACCATTCCAATGCTTTCTTGTTTTTAGATAATATTTTTGTTATATCTGTACCTCTGATCCTATCTAATCTTTCAATTTCTTCTTTGCCGTCTTTTTGTCCTTTTTGGTATTCTTCAGGACTGTACACCAATTCGTTGTTCCTTTTTTGTCTCTGCATCTCGTCTAACTGTCTAAAAAAGTTGTTCAAGTTTTTATTTTGATACTTTATTGTTTTGTTTCTCACGTCATCGATCATTTCGCTCATTATATCATAAGGCATGAACAATGGCGCCATTGCATTATCATTTGAGAAATTGAATACTTGCTTGGTCAACAATTCTATGTTGAGCTCGTTGCTTAGGTGTACCATGTTCTCTAGATCAAAGAGTCCAGGCAACGTGATTGTAAGGTCCAACTGCATTCGTTGTTGTTTACCGTTGATAGTGTTGAGTCCGTACTTGATATTCTTCAGCCACTCGTCGTATTTTAGTCCAGTCCTTATGTATTCGCCTATCTCACCTGTGCCATCTATTGATGCACATATCTGCCATTTGGGGAAGTGTGATAATATGTCATCAAAAAGGTTCTCCCCATAATAATTTATCCTGCTCATGTTTGAATTGTATCTGGCTAATACTTTGTCAGCGTATCCTAGTTCCACAACCCTCTTCATTGCTGTCCAGTGTATTTTCCACATCAATGGCTCACCACCGCACCAATAAAATTCTGTAACCCGTTTTTCTTCCACTGCTTTCTGGAATTCTTTGACTATCTCTTGATCATGGAACTTCTCTAATTGTGCTTTAATATCTTTCCTGTCCCAGATCCTGTAGTTTTCATAATCTCCCTTGCCGTGTTTTTTGTTCTCTGTCTCCCATGATGAACTCAACATATCGCCACACATCCTACAACTGAAGTTGCACAAGTTTGAGAACCTGTAGTCGAAACTTTCAACTTCCATGGTTGTCGCACCTGTTTCGTCTGTGCTTTCAAACACTTGATCCATCTTGTCTCTGTAATACCAGTTGAAATGTTGCCTGTAAACCTGTTCGTTGAGCAGTTTGTCATTGCACACGGCACACTGTGGTATCTTCTCACCTGCTAACAACTTCAATCTTACACTTTTCATGTAATCTGAATTCCAATGCTCTTCCAGTGTTGAAAGATTTATCTTTTCATTTTGTCCTTTTGTATCTATTGTGTCTATGTACTGTTTGAAGTTCTCTGATGACTCTCTCGAACTACAACACAATCTTCTTTCCATTTGAGGGGAAAGATACGTGTGCGTCCACGGTGCCATGCAGAAGGTTTTGTTGCCTTCGCTAGGTTTAATTCTTTTCATATTTGTCGAATAATTCTTTCCACTCTGGGAACACATCCAGGGTGTTCTCGTTCCTTATTTTGTCATATTTCCTGGTGTTGGCAAAAAAGAGATCAAGGTGTTTTTGGTTGTCCTTAGAATTCATCCATTCCAACGACGACTCATAACCCTTTGTAGCACGTGTCAACGGATCCTGTTTCGTAAGCCATTCGATTTGATCTTTGTATTTCTGTTCAACTTGTTCTTTGTATTCCTTGGGCAGTATGTCCATCCTTTGCCATACAGGATGTTGTAGTAAATTAAAGTTAAAATCTTGAGGCTTGATCAGTCCCTGTTCAACCCAACTCTTATGGAAGTCTGGGACATGTAGACTGTTTATCAATCCCACTGTTGCACTGATGTAGAAGTCCACTTTCGGACACACCTCCATCATACGTTTCCTGTTCGCGATTGTTTCTTTCCATACTGTGCCCTTACGCATCAGTTCTGCCCTGGCACCTTCCGCGTCGAGGCTGGCACCTATGGACACGGAGTCAAATTTATTCCATAGGTCAAAAACATCTATGTCTTTAAAGGTAGTTCTACTGAAGTTTGTGTTGTATATCAATCTGACGTGGTACATCTTACGCTTGTCTAACTCTTTTAAAATCCTGTAGTGTTCTTCCATTATTATTGGTTCACCGCCTGCAAAATAGAATTGCTCTGTATGATCAAACTGCTCAAGCATCTGCTCCCACATGTCATTTGTGGTCCTGCCCACTTTCATGACTTTTGCATGTGGGGGAGGACTGCCTGTAAGTTTTTTATGATCTTCATACCAATTACTACTAAACCACGTGCCACAACTTCTACAAGCCATATTACAAAGGTTAGAAAACCTGATATCCCAATACTTCATAACGAAGTCTGCTTTCCCGTTAGGAAGTGTGTTGTGCACCAAAGGAATGTTGTGTCCGAAATGTTTGTTGGAACTTAATCGTAGACTGAAAAATCCTGACTTTTCTTGATCATAACATTTCATACATTCTCGTGATTTTTGATTGTTCAACATCCTTAAACGCATCTCTTTCATTTTATCGCCGTTGAACACTTCTTCCATGCTGTCCTTGTTAAGATCTCCAACCGGATAGGGGTCAAACGCAAAACAGCAAGGATACGCCCTGCCGTCTGGATAGGCATGTAAATGCATCCACGGTAACATACAGAAAGTGTCACTTTCTATCAGCAACTCCTTCTCCTTAGGAGTCATATCTTTAATTTTCAGTTTCTCAGGCTCTTTCGCCCCGTACTCATATGCCACGGTACCATTCTCCTATTATTGGGAAAGTTTTTTCAAAGTCCTTGCCAGTCCTTTTGTCGTATTGGCTGTAGAATGTTTTAAAATCTTTCTGAAGTTTGCTTTGTTCTGCCGCACCCGCATGCGGTGTTTTGACAACATCCAAATAGTCTATAAGCCGTTGTGTTTGATTTACTTCCATTTGTTCCAAGTGTTTTTCGTTGGTATTTAAAAACTTCTCCAGGCCCAGTTTAAATTTATTTCTTAGGTCATTTGGTAGCACCAATGGTGATTGGAAACTAGGAAACCGTAGGATGTTAAGCGTGAAATTCATTTTTGGTCCATAGACTTTACTTGCATTCTTGAACCATACCATCTTCTCAAGGAATTCAGGCAATGTCTCAAGGCAAAGTGCATTAATAGTGGCCATGTTGTGTATCTCAGAAGGAACTTTTTCTGACATCATATTAAGCACGTTCCCAAACCATTCTGAATAATTCAACCCATCTCTGATGTATTCCGCCTGGTTGAAAGTGGCCTCGCAACTGGTATACAAGTGGAAGTGTTTAAAATCTTTCAGTTTGCTTTTAAATCTATCAATGATACTCTTTTTTGCCCCTAGGTTGGAATTAATTGCTATCCGCATTTGTGGATTCATTTTATCGCCCTGTGTTTCAATCCAATCTAGAAGTCTCCACAGGTTAGGTGACATCATTGGCTCTCCTCCTGTTATCCTCAGTTCATCTAGACTCCTGTGTAGATCAGTCTCCCACCATTTGTAGAATGCCTCAACATAAGGATTTGTCTCATCTTTCTTGTAAGGTTCCGCTGAATCATGTGCGTGTGTGAAATGGTTCCTTCCGTCAGATGTTAGTCCTGTGTATGGTCCTTGTTGTTTAATATTGTTCGCCCATGTGGAACTGAATGCAGGATTACAATACGTACAAGCGAACTGACAGGTCCTGTCAAATGCTATTTCTAAAGTTTTAAGATTCCAATCAACGTTGTGATCTGATCTGTGCGCTTCGTCCAATGCATCATTTGTAAATATTTTTGATTTGTATACCCTATCACTTATGGCATCTCTGCCCATGTCCTCTATCTTCCAACAGTACTCACAGCCTTTTGGTCTATCTCCACACTGCATCTGTCTACGCTGTTCCTTTTTCTGGCGTGTGTTGTGTATGGCACTGGGATTGGTTTTGATTTCCTCTACATCAATCTTGTGTGGCAATGGATGGTGACAACTGGTGGTCATTCCTGATCCCAACCATATTGTAGCGTTGTACCATTTTGCCGCACAGAAACTTGCACTCTTTGTATCTAATATTTGTTTTTTGTATTCTAAATCATTCATGCGTTTTTACAATCCATCCAAAACTCTTCCATCTCAGGAAAAGTGTTTAAAAATCTAGTTAAGCGTCTTCGATCGTGTTCGTTGAAGAAAGCGTAAAAATTCTTTTTGTTGTGTGTACTTGCGTCCGCGTTTTCGCGCCAGTATGCGAGATTCCTCTGCATCTTCTGGATCTCGAAGTCCTTGAATATGTGCAATCCGTTGTCTTCGCCAGAATTGTTCTTCATGTACTCTATGTTGTCCTCGTGTATGCTCTGGTACGACTCTGGCAGTAGCGTGATCTGTTGCCATGCGGGTTGTCTCAGCAGTGGCACGTCGAACCACACCCTCTGGTAGGTTTTGCTGTACTTCTTACGTAGGTCCAGTATCTTCTCCAGCAGTTTGTCCATACTTGTAATGCTGAGGTTATTGTAGGTGCAGATGAAGGTTATGCTGTTTCTCCCTGGTATCCTGTCAAGGAACTCCTCCACATTGTCCATCATGTAATTGAAATCCAACCCGTTCCTGATGTACTCCGCACGTTCACCATATGCGTCCACGCTCACGAACTGCATCATGTGTTCGACCTTCTTCTCCATGCATATGTTCTGTGCCATGTTGAAGTATTTCTCCTTCAGTTTCTTGTCCGGCGGACACATGTTGCTGGTCACGTTCAGGTGTAGGTCCGCCTTTGGGTGGTCCATTATGTACTGGAACACTCGGTACGTGTTGGGATCCATCATGGGCTCACCACCGGTCATCCTGAAGTGCTTGAGGTTCTTGTACAGCGTCGGCCACCATTTCCAGAACGCTGTCACGTATGGGTTGTCCTCACGATTTGGTATTGGACGCCTACGTCCCTGGAAGTGCTCAGGAGCGTTATGGGGAGGTGTTGTGGGGTACTCCCCATAGCGTTCAGTCTCCTGTCCCCAGGTTGTGGAGAACTGTGGCGAACAGTAACTACACTTGAAATTACAAGCGTGGTTGAAGTTTACCTCCACGTACCTGGGTGTCCAACTTGTGGTCATTGGATTCTGTTTTATCTTGTCGAAGTCCTGCATGGCCCATGGTTCACCTGAACGGTAGTGCCTGTCACTCATCTCACCGGTGTCCTCTATCTTCCAGCAGTAACTACAACCATCGGGTCGCTGTCCATTCAGCATCTGTTGTCTCTGTTGCAGTTTCTCCGCGGTGTTGTGCAGTGCCGCGGGATTGTGTTTGACCTGCTCTGCGTCCATCTTGTGCAGGGGTGGATGATAGCAAGAATTTGTGAGGCCAGTTGGCAGGTGCAGTGACACCTGGTTCCACTTGGCCAGGCACATGGTCGGGGACACTGTCTCCAGTTTGTCCTTGGCCTTCAGTGCGTCTGCCTTGTAATCACTGGTACTCACGGTCTTGCACTCCTCTGTTTGTGTGTTGTGGCATGACGAACCTGTAGAACCTGCTCTCGTTCTCGTCGTATTCCGCTATCGGCATGTCCAGTTGCTGTCGCAGGCTGTTGCCATAGAGTGTGAGATCCGTGTCGACGTCTTGGGGTGACTGGTCCTTGTAGTACAACTCCATGTCGTCGAGGTCACGTATCTTGAAATGGTCATTGCCCGCTTGTATGACAGTGTCGAAGCAACCCATCCTGGCACCCAACATAGCGTACTTGCCGAGTTCAACATCAGCACCTATCGTACACCATGTGCTCAGTATCCTTAGGTTAGTGGGCCACATCTTGTGGAACTCCTGCGCCGGTATGGGTATGCCCTTGTTTGTGCTCATCTTCACGCCCTCCCTGTAGCCTGCCACGAATGCCTGTTGCTCCGATGCGTTTATCACAGTGGTCGAATAGCAGTTGTGCAGGTTCTCGTGTGGTACGCCCCAGCAGAAATCTATCTGGTTCTCTTGAGTGTCAGCGTTTTCGTGCGTCTTCATTTCTCTACAGGTGTCCCTGTGCCAGCCAACCAGTCCACCATTGCCGTACACCAGGCCATTGATGTTGTTCTTTGCCCTCCACCTGTGTACTGCTTTCTTGTTTGTCTTTGTCCAGTCCAGTGTCTCCAACAGGAACTTCTCGTCAATGATGTTGTCTCCGTCAACGCTTATGAAGAAATCTGTCTCCGCAACGTCCGCCGCGGCCTTGTGTGCGTTGTCAAAGCCCACCACACCGTCCACACGTTTAGCCCATGGCACCTTGTTCTTGAGATCCGCCCAGTTCTGCTCCTTGTTTGGCTCCTTGAAACTGATGTAGACGAAGTCGAGATCGCTTATCCTTATTCTATCAGCCATGCCTCGCCTCCTTCTACTACCGCGTTGGGCCAGTGTATGTCTCCGTCCTGGAACACGTAGCCTTTCGTTGCTTTCTTCAATATTGGATATCGTGCCTTTGGTTTGGGTTTGGGTTTGAGAACTATTTCGGTTGGTGATTTCCACGTGTATGCATCCTCACCATGTTTCATCACTTCCAGTTTCTTTTCCAGAGTGACAACAAGGCTTTGTCCTTCTATGGTCACAGTGTGTACCTTTTTTGTTTTGGGCGGTAGTCCCCGCAGTGCTTTAAGAAGTTCTGACATCCAACTCCTTATCGAAATAGTGCCATACCCTTGACACTTTTTTCTCTCCGAGGAACACTGAATCACCAGCGGCGTTGGGATAAAGGTAATTGTTTTGATCCTTGACACGTGTTAGATTGTTCACTGCGGGTTTGTGATGCAGGAACTTGAACCACTCGTAGTCTATCAATGCCTTGTTTGTGGGATCCATCATCCTGTATGCCAACGCAAACACAACATCTGTGCTTGGATACGGGTCATGACAATTTATCAAAAGTTTGGCCTTTGCTTCTTGCCAGTTCTGTGTTATTGATTCTGCTATCTTGAAGAACTTCTGTGCCCGAGTACTTTTCCTGAAGTACATCAGGCCGTTGTATATGTTTGGCAAATCATTCCTTTTGAAGAGATTCCTGTAAGGTGTGTGCTTTACAATTTGATCCTTGTAATTACGACAGTCAACACTGAACACTAGGTCATGTTGCCATAAATGATACCACCACCAATCCGTGTTGGTGCTCCACAGCATGTCACTTTCCAGTTTTATGGTGTGGGTGAATGGGGTCACTGAGAAAGCCTTGTATTCGTTGGCCCATTTCACATCGTGTGTTTCACTGTCATCATTCTTGAGCACCTTGACCACGTCCACGTGCTCGCTCTCGAACTTGCTCTTGGCATCTGTCACCACACAGATAGTGTTATGCCTATTGCATTTCTTGATGCTTCGTGCAAGTTTGATGGACAACTCAACGTAATCTGTTTTGCTGTTGTTCTGTGCGAACCATAGGAAACCCCTAGACATTGGCCACCTCCTTGTTTAACACATGCACATCTTGATCTTTTGTGTAGTTTATTTGATCATTGAACTGCCATGCTATTCCCCGATCATCCATCTTTAACACCTTGCAGTCTGGTGGCAGACTTGGCAGTGTGATGGGCAGTGTGTCATATGTTATCATTCCGTTGGCCTGTTCCAAAGCGATGGCGAACGCATAGTCGTTACGGAATCGCCTGTCTCTGACCCTGTAAAGGTCCATGAAGTAGTTGTAGTACTGCTTGACATACTTGACCATGTCAAATATACGCTTGGCCTTCTTGCCTTTCCTGAACACGAACACCGTGGCCCACACCATGTCTATCATGCTGTATTTCCTTGTGTCAAAACTATTCCGATTTGTCAGGTCATACGCATTCTTCGAGATCAGGAAATCATATTTGGTATCCAGGAACTGCCGCAGGTTGTCAGTGAACGGGAAGTAGTCTATGTCTATCACCAAGGTCATGTCATATGGTGAAAGTTCATAGGCCATGTGCCTGTCCACGTTGCGCCACTCCAGTCCATTTTTCTTGTTGCCCAATTCAGGCTCTATGAATTTGTAATTGAGAAAACCCAATGGTTTTAGATGTTTGTAGGTTTCAAAATTTGTTGCTACAGTGATTTCTAATTTGAGATTCTTCTTTATGAGTGCGACACACTTCTCCAGTATTTTGTGATATTGGAAGTCTGGAGTGTCAAAGCAGAACAGTAATACACCTTTTGTCATCAGTCACCTCGTTTCGCAAATGTTTTACTCATTTGATGATACGAACTAATGGCTTCTTGGTTTCTCTCGATTAATGTTTTCAAAAATTCTTCAGGTTCAGATATCTCAACAGGATTGTGATTCGTGTCCAACAGGTACAATGGTGAAGTGTGTACTTCACTCAGTGTTTTCACAAGGTTGATCGTCTCGGCGTCCGCACGGAATATGTGTTCATTGTACACCACCACAATTCGTGTGTTAGCCTTCTCCAATGCGTTGCGTTTGGCAACAGCAATATCGTATGAGATGTCTGATTGTTTTTTTAGTTCGCCAATGTCCATACCACAATTATACAATAATTATGGTGGTAAAGCAACCTGCTAAAATTATTACTATGGGCTGTTTGAAACCTGGGCGTTTGAACTCACCCTGATCGCTGACGCCAGACCCTCTGTATCGTTTGGATGATTCTCAATGAGTGAAAGCACCATAGCCGGAGCCAAATTTGGGTTGACTGGCACACCAGCAGGGTTGCTTGGATCATATGTCTCGTCACCCGCCCCGTCCGTTGATATCATCTTGATAGTCAACACCGTGGCCGTGGCCGGAGCGGCATCTAACTTGGCCTGTATTTCTATCGTGTTTGAACCGTAGTCTGCGCCGTTGTCTGAAGTCAACACAATCAAAGATGTGTATGAAGTGGTTAGGTCATGGAAACCAGTCGAGCTGGCTAAACTTGTCTCTGTCTCACCTGTGCCCGTCCTCTGTGTAGAGTGTGCTTTGATGTTAAGGTTTCCAACAGCGGCCGCAAGTTCCGAGAATACTGTGTCCTTGTCACCATCCGTTGATCCTGATATTCCTGGATCTGCGCCAATGTATCCACCTGCATTGAAGAATGACCTCATGGTGGCATTGTCCGCGAATGTTACTGACCTTTCGATCGTGGATGTGCTGTTCCATGTAGTTGAATTTGTTGATGTGCCAGCCGCAACACCAGTGGTGATCGCAGTCGCACCTGTTGACCCGGCCGCAACCGCCGCCGCCAAGTTCGCTAGGTCAGTGACCAATGCTGATTTGATCGCAATAGTGTCACCCGCTGAGACCGATGTTGACGTGATAGAGGTGTTTGTGTGGTTGGCTATATTATCCAGCCCTGTGAACAAAGCATTCCAGTTTGACGCACTGATAGTTTCACCGGCCGAAACCGATGCTATCGAACTCTGGTTCAAACCGTACTCCCCTGAGCCTAAGCCCGCAAAATGGTTGTATCCGTACGGATCTGAACTGCTGGTTACGAACAAGTTGTATTCGTCATCTAAAATTGTATCACCTGCTGTATATCCCATAATTTTTATTTCACTCCTATAACGCACTCCGTAAGTGCTGTTTCCGTATTATATTTATCCTTGATCAACCTGCCTAGGGTGTTAAAAGCGGTACATTCTTCCAACTCTGCCACCCGGGCCGCGCCGTTTCCTGCACTGACAACACGATCTCCCGCCCGTCCCGTGCCCTGTAGTTTGACCATCACACGCCCTTTGAGGGCCACCATAGGATGTGATCCGTTGTCGCCCGCTTCGGCATTCATCAAAAACGCTGGTGCCTCGGAGATCACTCCAAACACAGCATCAGACAATTCTTCCTCACATCTAGTTATTTCTGCTTTTCCACCCAGCATGACCACATCTCCCACTTCTGTGTCACAGTCGGCTTCGTATCTTTCTGCCAGATCGGCGTACATGGCGCTGGTTGTGGTCGCGTGTACCACGTTTGCCCTGATGTCCACCAACGTTGGTGCTGACATTTCGTCATCGCCGCCGCCCGACTTGAATGCGGTCCAGGCACCACCCGCGTTACCGTGCGTGGTCGTGCCATCGTCGGCGAAAGTCTCGTCCCATACCCAGTACAGGTTTTGCTCTGTCGCAGTTGACAATTCACCTCTGTTCACTTTCAGACCGGTGTAGTTGGGCATACCTGCATTACTAGATATGTTCCTGTTCAATTCTATAATGTTGTCCTCGACAGACAGCGTGGTAGTGTTCATGATCGTCTGTGTCCCATCCACTGTCAGGTCACCGACACGCAGGTGTTCTATCCTTCCGGTTGATCCTTTTATCCTCAATGCCTCTTTTGTCGTTCCGCCGTCATTGACTGTGAATATGATGTCCTTATCCTGTGTTGTCTGTGCCACTGTAAAGTCATCGCTCGACAGTGTCATGGTCACGTCCTGACCGGCACCCAAAATCAATCCGTCGTCGGACTGTATTACCAATCTGCCTGTGGTGGTATCGTCTGTGTCTGAACGCAGGAAGTTGGCCGCCGCTATTCCTCCTAATGCGTCTGAGTTCGTAGCAGTGCCTCTGAATTTTGCAGATGCGACAGTAGTAGAAAGTTGTATACCTTGTGCTATTGACGAGAACCCCGCCGTGATCAGTGCGGCACCTAAAGTTTCTGTTGAACTTGGTGTGAATGCTAGGTTTGAAACTACTCCAACCACCGTGTCATTGGTCACTAATTTTAAAATACTTCGTTTTACACCTGTGTTGTCTTCTGGTGATTCTGATATGACCTGTGTGACTCCAGAGCCAGCAACAGTAGTGGGTCCTATCAAGGTCCAGGCACTGCCAGTGTAAACGTATAACTGCGTGTTGGTGGTGTCAAACCACATGTCGCCCAGCACTGCGTTTGTTGGAGCAGTTGCAGAGTTTGATGTTGATCCCACTGGTTTGAATTTAGATCCAGTGTACACATTCAATTGATTGTTTGTCCTGTCATACCACAACTGTCCTTGTATTTTATTGGAAGGTGCTGATGTGTTGTTGAAATTCTCTAAAAGTTTTACAAGATTCTCATTCAACCTCTCACCGAAACCGGCATACCCTTTACCGATAAGTGTAAGGTCTGTAGTGGCGGTGTCGATTGTACCGTCTGCTAGTGTGACCAATAAGGTTCCGAATGTGTTGTTAATCTTGTATGCCATTTTTAGTCGTTGTTTGATGCGTTATCTCTGATCTCTGTCAGGAAACTGACATCGCCGACTAACTTGATCAAAATAGTTGCCAGTTCGGGCGTCAGCATAGCGTCAATCTTTGCTTCTTCTTCTGCCGTCCAAGTTGACTCGTAATTTGCATTGATGTAGTCTGCGACTTCTTGTTTTGTTGCCATTTAAATGCTCTCCTTATGCTTATTTATTACGGCTATCGATCTGCTCATCATCAGATATCCAAGTTAAATCCTTGGAATATGACCCATCTAGATCCCTCAAGAAAGTCTTCACGTTGCTCTCCGTAAGCATCATATTGTGGTATTTTGTGTATCTTTTGTGCAGTGCTTGTTCTTTTGTGGCGGTATAAACTAATTTTAATTTTTTTGTTATTGCTAACTGAATGATGTCATCTATACACTGTTTCAAACAATTATGAACAATACGCTGTTTTGCGTCCTTGTCTGTCACTAACCATTCCATTAGACCAAACGCAGTGCCATCACAAACATACAGGCCACCAGCACAAACAGGCACACCGTCATGCTCAACTACTATACCGTCGGGAGGAAGACACTCCTTTGGAACTATACCAAACTCCCACTGGTTCCACCATTTAACCAGTGTTCTATAATCTTTGTCTCTATCCCACGATCTACTTTGCATTTTTCTGTAAAACTATCTTGTTCACATTGAACGTTGACTCAAAACAGTATCTTACTGCATCTGCAACTTCTTGTGCTGTTAATTTTGGAAGATTGTTCCATA
>Ga0222719_10002195_pt1 | contig 18016 bp, 25 predicted proteins | sample C33_34DmetaG_FD_165039 | JGI IMG/M metagenome (GOLD analysis project Ga0222719, IMG submission 165039) | Estuarine water microbial communities from San Francisco Bay, California, United States - C33_34D | ecosystem: Environmental > Aquatic > Marine > Unclassified | place: USA: California... | reverse complement strand
TTGTACCATTTCTCAAAAAGTTTGAGTCAACTGTCCGATGCTGCACACAAAATGGCATCAGAGGTGGAAGCGCAACAGTCCACTTCCCCATCTGGCACCAAGAAATCGAAGACATCCTAGTTCTTAAGAACAACAAAGGCACAGAAGATAATCGTGTCCGTAAACTAGATTATTCCATTCAAATCTCCAAGTTGTTCTATGAGCGTTTCATCAAAAACCAAGAAATCTCACTCTTCAGTCCACACGACGTTCCTGGTCTGTATGATGCTTTTGGCACTCCTGGATTTGATGAGTTATACAATGTTTATGAACGAGATGAGTCTATTCCAAGAAAGACTATCGGAGCTCAAGAACTTTTTCTGGACCTCTTGAAAGAAAGAGCAGAAACTGGTAGACTGTATATCATGAACATTGACCACTGCAATTCTCACTCTTCTTTCCTGGATAAAGTTGAGATGAGCAATCTGTGTCAGGAGATTACACTCCCAACCAAACCACTACAACACATTGACGGTGATGGCGAAATTGCTCTCTGCATTCTTAGTGCTATTAACGTTGGAAAAATTAGGGATCTTGAAGATCTTCAAGTTCTTTGTGATTTGTCTGTTAGGAGTCTTGATGAACTCATTGATTTTCAGGGATATCCAGTCAAGGCAGCAGAAATCGCCACAAGGGCACGTCGTTCCCTTGGAATCGGTTATATTGGTCTAGCACATTATCTCGCCAAGCACGGGCATTCATACAACGATCCTGCCGCTTGGAAATCTGTTCATGACCTCACCGAAGCATTCCAGTACTATCTCATTCAGGCAACCGTAAATCTTGCAAAAGAGAAAGGTGCTTGTGAATATTCTCATCGTACCAAGTACGGACAAGGGATTCTTCCAATTGATACATACAAGAAAGATGTTGACGAAATCGTCTCCAACGAATTGAAGTATGATTGGGATAATCTTAGGGAACAGGTTAAGCAGTACGGAGTACGGAACAGCACTCTGTCCGCACAAATGCCTTCGGAGAGCAGTTCCGTTGTGTCAAACGCAACCAATGGAATTGAACCACCTAGAGGATACCTGTCCATTAAGAAGAGTAAGAAAGGACCCCTTAAGCAGATTGTCCCCCAATACCAATCTCTTAAGAACAATTATACGCTTCTGTGGGATATGGAGTCCAATCGTGGTTATATTAATATTGTTGCTGTAATGCAAAAGTTTTTTGACCAGGCAATCAGTGGCAATTGGAGTTATAATCCAACTAACTATCCAGACAATGAGGTTCCAGTGTCCGTGATGGCACAAGACCTTTTGACTACATATAAGTACGGATGGAAAACGTCCTACTATCAAAATACCTACGATATCAAGACTGATGAGGTTGATGAAACCAAAGAAAGTCTTGAAAGTTTAATCTCTCAACTAGAACAAGCCGAGGAGGAAGAGTGTGAGTCTTGTAAGATTTAAGACAAATAAAGAAGAGAGACCTATGGTCGAATCGATGACAGTATTCAACTCAGAAGAAGTTGATACCAAAAAACAACCAATGTTCTTTGGTAAACCTTTGGGAATTCAGAGATATGATTCTTACAAATATCCAATTTTTGATAAACTCACAACTCAACAACTAGGTTATTTCTGGAGACCCGAAGAGGTGTCTCTTCAAAAAGATCGCAGTGACTATCAGTTGCTGCGTCCAGAACAAAAGCACATTTTTACCAGTAATCTGAAATATCAGGTTATGCTTGATTCCGTTCAGGGACGTGGACCTGGTATGGCATTTGCTCCATACTGTTCTCTTCCTGAACTGGAAGCTTGTATGAAAGTGTGGGAATTCATGGAAATGATTCACTCACGCTCCTACACATATATTATCAAAAACGTATACTCCGACCCTTCGGAAGTTTTTGATACCATCCTCAAAGAGGATCGAATTTTGGAGCGTGCAGTGAGTGTGACTCAAGCGTATAATGACTTCATTAATGCTGCCCATCAGTATGATAATACCAATCAATGGCAGCACGCACTAGAAGGAATTTTCTACGCACAAGAGGCAAGATATGAACTCAAACGCAAACTCTTCAGAGCAGTTGCAAACGTTAATATTCTTGAAGGTATTCGCTTTTACGTATCATTCGCTTGCAGTTTTGCTTTTGGCGAACTCAAGCTTATGGAGGGAAGTGCAAAAATCATCTCTCTCATTGCAAGAGACGAAAATCAGCATCTAGTCATCACTCAAAATATCATGAACAAGTGGAAAAGTGGTGATGATCCAGAAATGGCACAGATTGCCAAAGAGGAAGAGCAGTGGGTCTACAAGACCTTTGAGAATGCCGTAAATCAAGAAAAACTTTGGGCAGAATATCTGTTCAAGGATGGTTCAATGATTGGTCTGAATGACAAACTGTTGCAACAGTACGTTGAATGGATTGCAAACCGTAGGATGAAAGCAATCGGACTCAAACCGCTCTATGACATACCAGCAAAGAATAACCCACTTCCTTGGACAGAACATTGGATCTCTTCTAAGGGTCTTCAAGTGGCACCACAAGAAACCGAAGTTGAATCCTACATTGTCGGAGGAATCAAACAAGACGTTAAAGCAGATACCTTCTCAGGGTTCTCTTTGTAAAGGAAACTGCAAATGTAACTGTATAAAAACCGAAGATGCTTTACAAATGTATACGGAGGCAGCAAAATCTGACTCCTATATGTTTGGAGAATATAATGGATATGAAGCATATGGTGACATTCCAGATTAAGAAAAAGGGTCGCCAGACCCTTTTTTTTATAAATAAAAATACGCAATAATTTTATTAAAAAGATGCAATCTGCAGATATTAAATCACTTACCGAAGCATATTATAGTATCTACGCACCCAAAGAAGAGACCGTAGAAATTACGGAAGAACTTCTTGATGAAGCGTTTGATGAACTGGTTGATGAATTTATTGAAGAAGGATACGAAGAAGAAGAAGCACTTGCCGTACTCGAAGAAGCAACCGATGCTTATCTAGAAGAGGCAAAAGTCACTTTTGGAAGTGATACTGCTCCTCTAAGAGCATCTGGTGCTCGTGTAGGTGCTAGAAGAAGATATGGTAAAAGAAAGGCAGGTGAGACACTAAAGGCAGCAGGAGAGAAGGCAAAGTCTGCTGCTGATAGTGCTAAGGGTGCTTATAAGACCGCTAAGGCAGGCGTTCAGATTGCTGGTTCAATTGCCAAGGACGAAGCAAGAAGAGCAGGACGCAAGGCAGCACACGCCGTTACAAGTGCTCCTGGCAAGGCAAAGGCAGCGGTTGACAGAAAGAAGAAAGAAACCAAGAGAGGAATCAAAGGATTCATCAAACGCCAAGCAGAGAAGGTTGTGAAGCGTATGAGTGAAGACACAGAGCAACTTGTAGAAAGACCTGTTGTTCTTCTTCCAGGAAAGCGTGGATATGTTGCTACGGGTCCTATTAACAAAGATGATAAAAAAGTAAGCGGTCTTGGTCCTATCGGAACTTATTCTGCTGCTAAACCTGCATCAAGTGGTGGTAAAAAAACCACGGCAACTATGAGTATGCAAAATAATAGTAATGAATTGGAAGGTGAAGTGATTGAAGGATACGTAAGCGTTGAAGAGGGTGTTATCTACCTTGAGGGCAATCAAGGACCATCAACTCCTGTCAGAATTTACACTTTCCCTGATGGATCAAAGAGAGTTCAACCTTATGTTGGTGGTGGTGGTGCCGTACCCAGAAAAGGTCAAGCATCTTTAAATAAAAAACCAACCACACAAATGGCTGGTTATGAACCAGAAGGTGAGATGGTTGATGAGGCACGCAGAGCAGATAAGGAAGGTTATGCAAAAGGATCCAAAGAAAATCCAAAAAGAAAGGATGTTTCTCATGGTGATCCTTCCCAAAGAACCATGCTTCACTCTAAGTTGAAGAGACGTGCTGATGAAATGGGAAGAGAAAGAAGATCTTCCGCAAGAAATAAAGCAGGTGGAAGAACTCCTGTATCCAAGAAAGAAAAAGCATTCTTGCAAGCGGCAGACAGAACCAGACAGCAGGTTCGTAATCCAAATGTTCCTGATACAGGAAAGCATAAAGTTAAGGAAGGATTCGAAGCACTCCAGGCATCTGTATTGTTCTCTGAGAAAGAACTTGCCAAGATTGCCGAGCAGATGACCACTCAGACTCAAATTCCTCCCGCTGGTGATTCATTTAGACGTGGAACCACTAAACCACCTGCTGCTCCACAACTTCCACCCCCACCATCAGCAACCAAAAAGAAACCAGAACCAAAACTAGGTGCTGGAAGACCAGGATTTGGATATGGTGTTGGAACTGGTCCCTGAGATTAAATTTAAATAAACATTCAGGAGGGGTAAACCCTCCTTTTTTATTATCTAGTAACTGCTTTTTTAACCAAAACGGTTCCTTCTACTGCTCTACTTGTCGTTCCAGCAGGGGAGTTTAGTAGCAAATCATAAAAATATTTTCCTGCCTTAAGATTTGCTGTTGTACTTGCACCAATTGATAATGTAACTTTGCCTGATGTTCTATCGTTTGCAAATCCTACTGTAAAATCGGCAGTTTTTAAAGAAGACTCATATCTTTTCATCTGGGCACATCCACTATACCCAGTTAAATCTTTCAGTGAATTTGATTGTGAGTCTTCTAAAATAAAAGACTGTATGAAATCAGTGCCAGTATAAATTATAAGATTTGTGGTATATGTTGCTGACATTTTTTTAAAATATTTATGGAAGGTCAACCAAAAATGGAGTAATCCAGTCCTCATTACTATTAGTTACTGTTGTAATAGTAATTCCTCTGGCATTGAGTTTCGAAACTAAAAGTTCATATGATGCCTGGACATTTGCTTGTGTCATACTTCCAGATCCATCAATAAAGAGTGCAATGGAAGAACCATCTGGAATACTATCAAGATTGCATATCTTATACCAATCAGTTGCTTGTGTGGCATCTCCATTGTCTCTGTTAACTTGAATAGGACCAAATGTAAGACCATTAGCAGCCTCTCCAACATTGCGTGAAGTATCGTTTACAACAATGACAGGTGTAAATGCCAGTTCTTCACCAGTAATACTATCTTTACGTAAACGAATTATAATTTTTTCTTCACCCTCAGTAAGTCTATCCGATACTAGAACTACATTAAAAGATCCACTATTACTATTGACGGTGACTGTTCCATTAAATGATGCTGGATTGAAATCGGATGCGGTTACAGTTCCTTCTTCTTGGTGAATAGTCCAGTAATATGTTCCATTAGGAATATTGGAACCCGATACGGTTACTGTTAGGGTATTGCCCTCATTTGTTGCTAGTGCCGATGGTGTTAATGTATAAGTAGAAACTACATCATTTACAGTTACTGTAGGACTTGATTGAACTACTGGTCCCGTAACAGAGTTTGTTCTTATGGTCAGGAAGAAGTTTTCTTGCCCTTCATTTAAGAAATCATTTGCAACTGTTCGTGTAATTGTTGCAACACCTGTGGTTGCTCCAGTGCTGACAACGCTTACAGAACCAGTTAGTGAATTATCAGAGAAATCACTTGCCAACATGCTGGTGGTGCTGTTGAAATACAGCGTTGCTCCAGCAGCAACATCAGTTGTATTGATTGTGAAATCTACAGATTGACCTTCATCAATAACTGTTGTCGAAACTCCAACTGTGTATGTTGGTACGTTCGAAGATTGTAAGAGAGCGCCACCAAGTCCTTTAATTGTAAGGACTTTATTGTTGTTGATGGGTATAGTATCATTTAAATTATATGTGGTTCCATCATAGGTAATGCCACCATCTTCACCAACAAATTTAAATGTATATGAAGATTCTCCGATACTTAAAGTGACAGTATCATTTGATAATGCGGGAAGATAAAATAGAGTATCATTAGAAACATCTGTTGATACATTTTCAGTTCCAAAGTTGTTAAATGGTATGACTCTGACATTATCTGTTGTCGATATTCCAGATGCCTTTTCTGTTAAAATGTCATCAATATAAAACTCAGGAATAGTTGTATTTGCAAACTTTGGTTTATTGTATCTTAACCAAGTTTTGAAACTAGTTCTTTGGGATAATGTGGGCTTTGGCATTTAGAATATCCACCTCGCTGCTGCTGCAATTGCTACCATTCCTACTAATAAATCATATGATGCATTGGCAACGCCGTTTAAATTTTGACCAGGGAAGTAATCATCATCTCCAATATCAGGTGTGTCATATGCAACTTCAACTTCAACTACAAAATCTAAACCAGGATTAACCCAAGTTGCATTAACTGTTGCCTTTGATGCACTATCCCACCATTTTTTCCATGTTAACCATTCTGTACCATTTAAGTTGTTGTAATATTCAGTTCCAAAATTTCCTTCATCTTGGTTATACCAATCCATTGCCCTAAAAGCCAATAAATTTTGACTACTACTAACAACGCCAAGTCTACCCCATATTCCGCCATCAACACCACCACAAGGTCCACTCTCTCCAACGCATGTATCTGTTATATAAATTGTATCTGGTATTTTAACCAATCTAGCAAAAGGTCCAACATTGATACTATGCGATGCATCACTATTTTTTTGTGCATAACTTCTCCAAGGTTTGGGATAATTTGTTCCCCCACCAATTGGTATATTGCCATTTGGATCGAACGGTGCATTTATCGGTGCAAATGGTCCCCTAACAAATTCTTCAGCAAATGGATTAGTGACAACTCCACCAGGATTTAATCCCTCACCTTGACTATAGGGTATACTTCTTCTACAAATACCATCCCAAAACAATTTTGGATTTGCTGATTCTAACTCTGAATAGTTCATTTAAGTCAGATATACGTGTAAATCATTGCTAGTTCCACCCCATCCAATTTGAATTGATGCTATTCCTACCACTGCCGTTGTTGGAGTGTTTATGCCAACATTATTATATGAAAAGGTATTTGCGTCTATAATTTTTACAGGAACACCATTTGGATGGGTTGATGTTGATATATTGAAAGATGATGCTATACCAGTATTTAGATTCATAATAACACCCCAATCATCATAGGATGTGGTCATACCATGTGCTAGTGTTGTGGTAACAATAGCAACATTATTTGATCTAGAAATTGATGTTGGAGTGCATACACCAACCGAATCATTCCAATTATTCCACGGTTTTGATGAGTAATCTCTAAATGTAAGATCAGAATCTGTAGTTCCTATTCCAACTTTTTTTAAGCAATTGAAAAATATATTTACTTTTGAAGCAGTGCTCCCAACACCAATAGATGTAGTTCTTTTTGAATTACCATCTAGAATAGAAATTAACATTGCTTTCACAACAGAATCTCTATATTCATGAATTGCTTTAAGATTTGTTAGTTCACCACCAATCTTTGGATCTGTGACATAAGTTGATCCAATTCCAACAACAGGAGATGGAATTCTTCCAATGAATTTAGAAAGTGTTGATCCAGCACCAGACTGTATTGCTGCTGGTGTTATTCCCATAGTATCACTGAACTTATATAAGTTATATGAAACTAATGATGAACCAATACTGATGAAGTCTTTTTCACCTTCTACATCATCTAGATAAGTATCTAGATGTCCTTCTATTGCAATTTTATATCTATCAGTATTCATTTTAGAACCTCACTTTAATTGGAAATGGATTTCCTTGCCCGCTTTCGTGTCCGCCAACAATAAATGATCTACCAATCCTTCCAGCGGCACCACCAAAATTTTCCACTGCTGCTGATCCTTCTACTGCGCCACTTCCGATTTTATGATTAACTTGTGAATGAGTTAATCCTTCATTACGATACATTGATCCATCTTGTTTATTTGTATATGGTTCTCCAGGTGATGATCCATCACTTCTATCAATTTCATATCCATATATGAAATCATAATCATCATGTATAGATTTTATATCTCCATCAGAATTCTTAATTACAATTGTGGTTCCAAGCAATAATTCCAATGTGCTACCATAAGTTCTTACTGTATGTGCAGTATCCCCTGCTTGCATATCAAAATCAAACTGTTGTTGAGATGTAGGTGTAAATTGCACTGTTCTGGGCACTCTTGGTGCATATCTTCTTAGTCCTGTATATCCAGGATCTATAATAGTGCCACCTTTATCAAATACTTCTTGAAGTCCTGTTTTAAGATCTGCTAATTCTTGTGGTGTAAAACTATTTTCTGTTACTTGAGATCCATCACCATTTAAGTAGTTATTCATAAAGTCTGGTATTTTTGCAGTAGCTTTATTTCCCGTAGAAAACCATATTCTTTGTGCAATTAGTCCTAGATTTGTCCAATCTGCAAGTGCAGAATCATCAGAACCAATAAGTGTATTCCATAAATCTTCAAGAAGTGTTGTTGGTGGTTGGTTATTGTTATTGGGAGAATTGCCTGCAGGATCCCCAGTTGCACCATTCATAACTTCATTTATGAGTGCTAATGCAAGTGGTGTTCTAGGAGATCCTCCAATAAGATTTTTGTTAATATTGAATGCAGCTGCCATTTCATCTTTTGTAAATACACATCCAAGCATTTTCATGAATGTTCTTCTTTGTGATGCAGACATTGAATTGAGGAGTGGACTATTTCCAATAATAAAGTCTGTTCCAGGACCAGTTCCACCAGATCGTTGCTTTATAATAAAAGATGCATAAATTAGACCATTTTCTAAAAGTTCTTTTAGAAAATTTTTATCTCTATATGGTTCTTCAAGATAACGTTCAATTTTATCCATCACAACTACTTTATTATTATCAATTTCATATTCGTCAATAATTGCTTGTGCAAGTGCCTTATATTCAACCACAAAGGCATCAACTTCTGTTCCCGAAAAAGGTATATCTGGCCAGTTAAAACTCATCTTATTCGTCTCCTATAAGTCTTCCAGTATTAACGGTAGTTTCATTTAAGAAATTATCGGGGCAGTGTAATGTAGTATATGTATTATTATCAACCAGACTACCAAATCCAGTTCCTAGAGCACTGTCTGTTCCACAACAACCGATTGGAGTTGGTTGTAAAAGATAAAAGGTTCTATTAGGATATGTATTACGGAACTGTTCCCATTTTGTATACATTCCAGAAAATGATTGTGTTCCTGCATTTTCATCAACCACGGCAATACAAAGTCTTTGAGCACTACTGGGAGTTGAGAATGAGCACCCTGTAGATATACCCGCTCTTACATTTATATTACCTTCAAGAATAATATCTTTTTCACCATTTGGTTTGGTGAACATCACGTCATAAACATATCTTCCTGGTTTTAGTTTTGCAGTCGTCCAACTTGGGATTGATAGTTTAATCTTTCCTTCGGTTCGATTTACAAAACCAACAGTAAAACTAACAGCAGTCGAACTTCCCTTGTGCTTTCTTAATTGTGCTTTTGCAGAATAGTTTGTCAAATTTGCGGCAGTACCATCATTAGCAAAGAAGTCATACTCTTGCGAGTAATCCGTTCCTCCATTGATAATAAGATTGTTAGTATAAACTACTGCCATCTTTTTTAACTATTTAGAACCAGTTCTCTAAACGCATCATAATATGAAGTTGGATATGTTGGACCAGAGAATATGTTACTGTCACCCTGAACAAATAAGATTCCGTTACCTATTTTTTCATATACTGACAATACTTTTGTTCCACCTTCAATGGTATAAACGGGAATTCCACCAGTCCACAATACCGAGGCATTGTGGTTTTCTGTTTCTGGAAATCCACTGGCAACTACACTAGGTGCTGTAGAACGATCTGCATTACCAACAAATCCTTGGTCTGTCGATGCCCTAATTTCAGTTCCGAGTAATGTCAGCATTGCATTTATATTGCTCTTATCGGAACAATTTCTTTCAGAAGGACTTCCATTCCACCATTCTGCATTAAACCAAATAACACCACCTAATTCAATATATTGTTTAATCTTAGTCAGAGATGCCGAATCTTCAAGCATATCTCTTGTTGTACTACTTCCAATATCAAAGGTGCTGCATTGATTAAAGTTCACTCCAATATGAACAACACCATACTCTGAAATATCATCAATGGTAATTATGTCTTCTGTTGGTGTTGGACTTGAATTTAAATTTTCGAGAATAATACCTGTTTTGGTAAATGCATAATCGGTTTTTACACATTCACTGATAGGTGTATAGTCTTCTCTTGCATTGAACATTCCCTCAAGAACAATACTCTTTTGATCAGAAGAGTCTGTAAACATTACATCATAAGAATATCTACCAGGTTTTATTTTCTCCGTAACATATCTGTCTAGTGATAGACGAAAATGACCATTAGATCTATCTACAAAGGATACGGTAAATGTTGCGGCAGCACCAACACTCTCTGGATGTTTTCTAACTTCAGACTTTCCAGTATATCCAGTCAGATCTAACGGAGTTCCATCTGCATTATCAAGATAGAAATCTCTGAAAAAATTTGAACCAGTATCGACAGTTATATTGTTAACGTAGACTGCCATATTATAAGTCTTTATTAGATATTTATCAAGGGCTTGACAAAACTCAATTCCGTGAGTAGAGTTGGTTTGTTCCGGTTAAAGGATAAATAATATCTCTATAAGATTATATTATGAGCTATGAGAATCCATGGAGATATGATGGGAAAGTTTTTGACTCTGATGATATTGGGAACTACTTTGGGTTTGTTTATCTCATTACCAATAAGTACAACGGACGATCGTACATTGGTAGAAAGTATTTCTGGTCGTTTAGAAAACCTCCTGGAAAGAAAAGAAAAGTAAAACAAGAATCAGACTGGAAGAAGTATTATGGTTCTTGTCCTGAATTAAAGGAAGATATAAAATTATATAACAAAGAGAATTTCAATAGAGAGATATTGAGTCTTCATGAGACGAAGGGAAACTGCAACTTTGAGGAAACCAAGCAGTTGTTCCTGAATAATGTGTTGTCAGAAGCACTTGACAATGGAATGCCCGCGTACTACAATAGCAATATTCTAGGACGCTACATGCGTAAAGATTATGGTAACTTTAGAACAAACTCTTCAGGAGACTCATGATTGGGTGGTTGATCGAATGCACTCCCTCTGTGAAATTGAAACATATGATGTGCTAGAATCGGTGGAAAACGCTCATGCACTTCAGGCTGAATTTGCCGAATGGTTGAATCCAGAAATTGAAGATCATGACATTTATTCTCTAGAATATCTTGGAGAATAAATCCCTATATAAAAAATGTGCCGTGAGGAGTTTAATTCCTGTAACGGATGTCGAGTTCTACTAATTTAATGCTTAAAAAACTACTTGCTCTTTCTTTGATTACTTCTATTCCTGCTGCTTGTGCTTATCCAAGTATCAGTCAAATTGAAAATCCACCAAAAGTGGATGTTTCTGTAAATGAAGAGAAAGCAGTTCCGATTGAAGTGGTTTCGAAGACTTGGAAGTGCCCAGGATGTAATTACAATGAAAAGTATGTTCTAGAACAACTCCAGGAAAAAACTAGAATTTCTGATCGTAATGCACTTGCTACGATCATGGGAAACATTAAATCTGAAAGTAACTTCCATCCCAACATTTGTGAAGGTGGTGCTCGGGTAAATTATAACCAGTGCCATAGTGGTGGTTATGGTTTGATTCAGTGGACTTCTATTGGTCGTTATAATAACCTTGGTAAGTTTGCTGTTAAGTATGGTTATGACCCTTCTACTCTTGAAGGACAGACTGCTTACATGATTAACGAAAGTGTCTTCCAACGCTACCTTCCCGAATTTGAAGGTCCTGGTAAGACAGTTGATCAGTATATGGTTGCTGCCTATTACTGGTTGGGTTGGGGTATCAAAGGTTATCGTCAACAGTATGCTTACGACTATACTAAAAAAATGATACTAGCATGATTAAATCTGTACTTAAAAAAATTCAAAAAGTTTTTATTCCTAGAAGTGAATTCGAGACACAAACGTCTCTTCTTCATAAAAAGAATATGGCTTATAAAGAACCAGAATCAACGAAACCTTCACCTGGAGTTCCAGCACCAGTTCAAACTCCAGTCGATCCCTGGTTCAATGATGTTCCTCCCGAAACGATTAAAACCGAAAAGCAAATTACCCATGAGGAGATGCTTGAAGAGGCAGCACGTAGGGAAGAAGAGAATCGTAAAAAAGAAACCAAAGAACCAAAAAACATCCATCAAATGATGTATGAGATTGCGACTAAAAACTGGAATACTGTTGCAGAAACTCAAGGTGGTTCTGAAAATTTTCAAGAAGGACCTGGTGGTTGGACTTCTGGCACTGGCATGGGGCAATTTAACAAATGAAAAAAACTCTTCTTTCAATTTTTGGACTGTTGGTCTTAAATAGTAGTGCTGCTTTTGCAGACCCTAAAATAACCAAGGGTTACTACACTATGGATGCAATGGGGTGTATGTTACTCCGCGAATGCACCAAAGATGTCCAGCGAGTCGAAAATATCGATACTATTGCTGATGCTCATCCCAATAGTAATTTTAATATTATTGCTGACGAGTTCGGTAGGATGCTCACTGCCCTCGATAGGATCGGAGTTAAGGTGTTTCTAGCAGATGAAAAATATTTTCCTGTTGGGCACCGTGGTGTTTATCATACTGTAAGTAATAACTTTTTCCTGAATAAAACTTACATGCGACGCCCTGGAACTCTGATGAGTGTTATGCGTCATGAAGGGTGGCACGCTGCACAGGATTGTATGGCAGGTTCTATCAAGAATAATATGATTGCCATCATTCGGAATGAAGAAGACGTGCCTATGCTTTATCGTGAGATGGTAGAACGTACCTATCCACCTCATTCGCGTCCTTGGGAAGCAGAAGCATCTTGGGCAGGTCGTACTGAGAAGATGACCATGGATGCACTCGAATCTTGTGCTCGTGGTACAATGTGGACTGATTATGAACCAACTCCCCTCACCCGTAAGTGGTTGATCGAAAATAAGTACATCACTAAATAATAACATTCAAAATATTTTTTTGAAGACCACCCAAGACAAATTCTTTGATAATCTTTTCGGTTTTATAATGTAGAATTTGTTGTTGGAAACCAGTATTTACATATGACACATTTAACGAGAGATGTGTTAATCAAGACCATCGTTGCCGAAGAAATGGTAGGTTGCGGAGGTACTGATTACGTCAAATTTCTAAAAAGTGCATATCACAAATGGGAACACGAATCAAGCGAAACGCTTTGTAAAAAATACAACAAAATAAACAACACACAAATTAGCGTAGAGGTTCTTGATCCATAAATACAAGAGCCTTACTCTCTACAAATGCTCGGAAACAAATCCAAAGCAAAGGTAGAAGAGAAAGACGACCAGCATGAAGATAAAAGTGAAGTTCTTGGTAATCTAGTGAAAGTTGTAGTACTTATTTGGTCTGCCTCTCTTCTCACTTTCAGTTACGTTAGACTTCCTAATGGTCAAAAGATTCTTGATTTTGACCCTACTTTTATTGCATCGGTATTTTCTGGTTCATTAGCTGCATTCGGATTAAGTCCTGCTAAGGCAGGTGGTGGTAATGGAAATGGTAAAGCAGTAGCAAAGAAAGAACCAGAGGTTGTATCTGCGGTTGAACCAAAGGATAAACCACAATAATCCATCGCTTTTAAGATAATGGCATTATGGAACAAGGATGTAAAACCAGAAGTTACTGAACAAGTCACTCCACAAGAACCGAAAAAGTCACCTCGCAAGTTTCCTGTTAAAGGTATTGCGATTACTCTGGGTGCTCTTGTTGGTGTTGCTCATATTGGAGTCCTTGGTCATCTATTGAATGCCACTCGTCCACAATATCCCGTCATTAATTTTCCTAGTGGTGATTATTCTTCTTATGAAGTAGAGGCAAATAAAGACGGGTATAAAATTAAGTTTAAAGCAAACGACCCTGCTATTCTAAACTCCGAAAGATCCCTTCAACTTGATCAAGAGAAGAGAGGATTCTTTGGTGGTGGCACAACTCGTAGAAGAGAGTATCGTGTAGACCAATATACAATGGACGGTGCTAGAAACCTAGGAGGTGGGGCATTTGACCCCGAGGGAAAGTTAGGTGTGAAAAGCGAAGAGTGCATACGGGCGGACGCTGGCGCACGGTCTCAAGGTGCGATGGCAGGGACAGCAATTAGTGCTGGTCTGATTGTCCCAGCAGTCACTAGCATTCCTTATGTTGGATGGTTGGCAGGTGGTTGGGCACTTCTTCTTGGGCAGAAGGTTGGTTCTGATATTGGTTCAGAGGTTGGTAGTGCATTTAATGACTGCTAATGAACTTATTTCTCAAACCTCTTGCCGATATTAATGACCCTGTTTGGTCTGTAATTATACTATTGGGATGTGGACTTGCATTCACAATGTACTGTGTCGTCTATATACTTCGTATGTCTTTCTCTGAAATGAGCGATGAGCGACCTGACGAATAAGGATGCCGAACAGGATTCTAAACTTGCTGTTCTAGAAAGTAGAGTAGAAAGTTTTAGGGAAAGAGTTATTAGTTTAGAGGAACGTATGAAAGAAGTTCCTCAAATGAGTGAGTTGGATTCTTTTGCAAGTCGTATTGAAAAACAAAATGATGACCTTAAGAATAGGGTCAGACAACTAGAACGTTGGGTATGGGGTGCTGCTGCAGTCATTGCTGTTGGTGCTTTTGTGATTGGTATTGCAGCAAACGCACAGGAGGTAAATCATGGGAGCAATGACCCCACCAAGTCGGAAGAGTTGTTACAACTTCCGAGTTATAGAAATTAATCGTGTTGTCGATGGTGATACTATTGACGTTACTATTGATCTCGGGTTTGATCTATACAAGAAAGAAAGAGTTAGAGTTGCAGGAGTTGATACGCCTGAGAAAAGAACAAGAGATGATGAAGAGAAAGCATTAGGTTATGATGCAACAAATTGGTTAAAAGAAAAATTAGAAGGAGCAATTAGTGGTGATGATGACCTTATTATTCGTACTGAACTTGTCGGTGGCATGGGTAAGTATGGTCGTTTACTTGGGTGGTTGTACATTGGTGACGCAGAAGTCTCTCTCAACGAACAAATGATTACTGAAGGGTATGCCTGGGCATACGATGGTGGCACCAAACAAAAGAATTTTGAGGAACTGCGTGAAATTCGTCGTGCTCATGGCACATTGGTTGAATGATTTCAACTCTTTATGTACTGCTACTTCTTTTCCTTTTAACATCAGGGATGATGGCAGTGGGAAACAAAACATCAATCAATAGGAAATACTAAAATGCAAAAGTTAGTCAACGTAGTCGCACTACTTTCAGGTCTTGTATCACTTTCAGTCGTTGGTGGTGGAGCATATCTCTATCTCAATAAGGATGCAATGATTGAAGATGTAAGAGTAAAGGCAACAGAAGAAATCACAAAGGCAATCACAGAAGCACTTCCTGGAATGATTGATAGTGCTATGCCGGAGGTTCCTGAGTTACCAAAAGAAACTGGTGGTGTGTTGCCTTTCTGACAATTTGATGAGAAATGTTAAATAACAATAATATTACTGCTCTTTTCAATGACTAGATCTGTACCTAGAAAAAAACAAAAAGATAATCAAGATAAGTTCTTCTTGTATGTTATTTTTTTTCATCTCTTCACTGCCATTTCTAACATCTTTAAAGATTGATGCCTGAAATTCGTGATATAAAAATAAATGAAATAAGTATTCCTCCAGTTAGAAGTATCTTTACTGGACCACCACAAGCAATACCAAATTCACCACCAGTCACTGTCACAATAGGTTCTCCTATTGTTGATATTCCAGGATGTGTAGAGTTTAATCCTAATGGTCCTGGATTAGTTGATAGTGATCCAGCAGGTAATAGAGTGTTGTGTGATGGTAATATACCATCATTTAATCCAATTGAGTATGAACCAAATCAGGCAATTATGTCTGGACCTCCCGAACCTATTCCTTCTTATGATGAGACATCAAAACCTTTAACAACACCACCAATATTAGATATACCATCAGGGGCACCTCCGGATACTGCTATTGTGGATAAGAAAGAAGAAAAATCAATAGAAGTAGTAGAGGATCCAACATTCGTGGAGCAGTATCTGCCATCAGCACAAGAAGTTACTACGACAGTTATTATTGCTGCTACAGCAGCTTCTGCAGCAGTGTTTGGTAAACCAATAGCAGATTTTTTACTTAAGTTAATTAAACCTACTGTTAGAAAAGTAATTCAGAAAGTAAAGGATAAGGTAGGTGTTACTCCTGAGGTGCTGTCTGTGAGGGAGAGACGCCAGTTGCAGAGGGACTTGAGGAAGTAGGAATAGAATGACGGTGCGGAGCAATCGCATTCTTATTCATCACTGTTACATCGGCACAAATCTTTGCCATCTCTGTGCCGGGAGTGAACATAATCCCCTCCTTCATTAGATTTCCACAATTCTTAAGTCTTGCCAATTCAAAATCCAATCTCTTATTAGCAGTGAGTTGTTGCTGTAAAGCAATCTGTGTTGCTGCTGCTTTCTTACACTGATCTTGTAGTTTTTGATCCAGTGGTTTACTCCATGTAGCAGAGAATCCAACACTCAAATTATAATTATCTTTTTGTCCTGTTCTTGTACGTTTGTAGAATACTACATCACCAGGATTATCTAAAATACCATCACCAATAGGGTTGCCATTCTCATCAAAGGCACCAAAGTTATCTGTGACATCATATACTGGGTCATTATAATAAGGTTCATATGGTCTGGCAGATGATACACTGCCCGTTACATATGGGGTGAAGTTTAGAGTAGGTCCCTGACACTGGATCCCACCGCCGTAAGTGTTTGTGATGTATGGACCCTGTAAAACCTGTATTGCCTGATTAGTAACAGAACCTGAAGAGTTAGCAACAGGATTAGCTGTGGCGCTAACACCACCCACAGTATTAGCCAATGCTTGAGATGGTGATAATACACTTAAAATTATTGAGAAAAAATAGAGGTGGTATCGGTTATGCTTTCTATTATTGTTTCTCTTTGAATAATCGTCTGGTTTTGTAGTCCTGGTCCTTGATAGGATTCTGTGAATTGAAATGCTGCTCCAGGATTTGATTGTTTCCAGGTTTGATTTCCTTGTAATCCTGTCCATGTCGAAGTCACTCCGTCTATAGTATTAGTTCCCGCAGTTGATGGGGTTAAATTGATTGTTCCACTCGCAGTTTCTACATTACTTCCGGTTACAGAATATTGATAACCAGTAGAGTAATCCATCGAGTTAATGGTTTCTGTAATCTTTTGTGTCGTTTCGGTATGACTCGTCATAGAGCCTTGGGTAAAGTTAGGCACGACTGGGACAGCTTGTGCTGCTCCATGTGCCATACCAAGAATCAATCCGAGACCGATTGCTTCTTGTAGTCTTGTCATCAGTCAAAAATAGATACTTCAGATACAAATTGTCCGATAGCAGATGTGCCAGCACCACCAGCACCTACAGTGATAGCACCATCTGTTGTGATAGTACCAGTAGGAGTACCAGTTCCAGCAGCAGTAGAGGTAAGATCGCCAAAGTTAGCAACATCACCAACACTTACAGCAGCAGAAGGAATAGCATCACCAGCAGTAAAGGAGTTTGAGAAACTGAATGTAGTACCATCAGTTGTTTGATATGCTGTAGGAACAGAACCAGGAGCAACACCGCTGGAAAGAGTTCCAAGACCACCTACAGAATAATCGGCAGATGCTTTTGAACCACCACCAACATCGAGAGTTACACCATTACCGGATACAGAGTAGGAGTTTCCAACTCTTACTGCTCTGGTAGCAGCAGCATCAACCGTTAGTTGAACACTAGATGAAAGTTTATGTGTAAGGGCACCGGCATTTGCTGCTGTACCTGTCATCAATAACATTCCAAAAGCAATTAATGCTTTTTTCATTTGAAGGATTATATGTATAACTGAGATTATTTATGATTCTGATTAGCATAAATAAAATGAATTCATAAAATTGAAATGAACGAACAACAAAATCATTTAACAC
>Ga0222719_10002194_pt1 | contig 18030 bp, 18 predicted proteins | sample C33_34DmetaG_FD_165039 | JGI IMG/M metagenome (GOLD analysis project Ga0222719, IMG submission 165039) | Estuarine water microbial communities from San Francisco Bay, California, United States - C33_34D | ecosystem: Environmental > Aquatic > Marine > Unclassified | place: USA: California... | reverse complement strand
GCCGGGCACCTTCGTGAGAAGCGCGAGGTCGTACATGCCGTGATGACTCGCCCCGTCGGGCCCGGTCACCCCGGCCCGGTCGAGGCAGAGGACGACCGGGAGCCGATGGAGGGCGACGTCGTAGACAACCTGGTCCCAGGCCCTCGACAGGAAGGTCGAGTAGATGGCCACCACCGGCCGGAGACCCGACATCGCCATGCCCGCGGCGGCGGTCACCGCGTGCTGCTCGGCGATCCCGACATCAAAGAAGCGATCAGGGAAACGCTCTTGGAATGGCAGTAGTCCCGTCGGACCCGGCATCGCTGCGGTGATCGCCACGACCCGGGGGTCGTTCTCGGCGAGCTTGACCACCGACTCGGAGAACGCCTGGGTGTAGCCCGATGGTCCGACCCTCGGTGGACCCGAATTGCGATCGAAGGTGGGTGCATCGTGGAGGTGCTTCTCGTCGTCGTGCTCGGCGGGCGCGTAGCCGCGGCCCTTCTGGGTGAGGACGTGCACCACGATCGGCCCCTCGGCCGACAACTCCTCGGCGTTGCGCAAGGCCTCCTCGGTGGCTGCGATGTCATGGCCGTCGACCGGCCCGACGTAACGGACCCCGAGCGCCTCGAAGAACGCCGGGGGTTGGAGGAACTCCCGCACCCCGGCCTTGATCGCCTCGAGGGCCTTCTCCGCCTGCGGGCCCACCCCGGGCAGCTGCTCGAGGAACCGCTCGATGCGGCGCTGACGGCGCACGTACACCGGGTTCAGCCGGATGTCGGTGAGAGCGGTGGAGAGCGAACCGACGACGCGGCTCGCGAAGCTCGGATGGTTCTCGCGCTCATCGACCGCTTGTGCGTTGGCCCAGAGGTTCGACACCGTCGGCGCGTAGCTGCGGCCGTTGTCGTTGAGCACGATGATCACCCGACGACGGCTGTGGCCGAGGTTGTTCAGCGCCTCGAAGGCGAGACCGCCAGTCATCGCCCCGTCGCCGATCACGGCGACGACGTGGCGCCGGTCGACCGTTCCCGCATCTCGGGCCACCGCGAGGCCGTAGGCGTAGGAGAGCACGGTCGAGGCGTGGCTGTTCTCGATGACGTCGTGCTCGCTCTCCTCGCGGCTCGGGTAGCCCGACAGGCCTCCGGCTTGGCGCAACTCGGAGAAGCGATCAACGCGCCCGGTCAGGATCTTGTGGATGTAGGCCTGATGGCCGGTGTCCCACAGGATCGCGTCGCGTGGCGACTCGAACACCCGGTGGAGAGCGATCGAGAGTTCGACCACCCCGAGATTGGACCCGAGGTGCCCACCGGTTCCCGACACGGCGTCGACGACGAAGTCGCGGATCTCTGTCGCGAGCTCGTCGAGTTCGGATCCGGTGAGACGACGGAGGTCCTCCGGCCGGGTGACGCGCTCAAGATGCATGGTGCCCGAACGCTATCGGTGGGCCGAGCAGGCCGGGAATCCGTGCGCTCAGCCCGGCGAGTTGTCGGCGGTGCAGCACCGCGACATGAAGCGCTCAAGGTCGACGACCGCCCGGGTGACGCGCCCTGCCGCCACGATCCCGCCGGGATCCGAGGCCGACACGGTGAACATCACACGGCGACCCTCCACCTTGTCGAGTACCGCTTCGGCGGTCACCTGGACACCCACCGGCGTCGGCTGGAGGTGATCGATCTGCACGCGCATGCCCACGGTTGATGATCCGTCGGGTAGTCGACCCTCAAGCGCGGAGCAGGTCGCCTGCTCGCAGAGCGCGAGAAGCCTCGGGGTGCCGAGCACATCGACCGTGCCGGAGCCGAGCGACCGGGCGGTATCGGCCTCCGTCACGACAAGCGACGCCTCTCCCCGAAGACCGGCCGGCAGTTCCACGGCGAGGACGCTAACCGTCACCGCGGTCGATGCGCACCGGCACCGCCGGGCGGGGGCGCGAAGGACCACCTAGCATCGACGGGGTGATCGACAGCGACGTTCTCGACCGTGTCCTCGCCCGCGCGGTGCGCACGGGGGCGGGGTTCGCCGAGGTGTTCGCCGAGGACCGCCGCTCGACCTCCCTCGCCTTCGATGACGGCCGCGTCGATCGGGTGACCTCCGGCCGCGACCGCGGGGCGGGGATCCGGGTGGTGAACGGCTCGACCACCGGCTACGCCCACACCTCCGACCTCACCGAGGCCGGACTGCTCGCCGCGGCCGAGGCCGCCGCGGCCGCCGCCGGTTCCGGTGGAGCGGGAGAGCGCGTCGTCGGGTCCGTCGGATCCCGAACCGAGGGTCGACGCCACTCTCCGGTGCTGACCTCGCCGGGCGATATCGCCAAGTCGGACCGGGTCGATCTCCTCCTCGCTGCTGATGACGCCGCGCGCTCGGCCGGATCGGAGATCGTTCAGGTATCCGCCGGGATCGGCGATACCCGGCGCTCCGTCCTGATCGCCAACACCGACGGGGTCAATGTGAGCGATGAGGTGACCCGGGTGCTCTTCCGGGTGAGCGCGGTCGCCGACGGTGACGCGGGCATGCAGACCGGCTACCGCTCCCTCGGCCACACCGTTGGATGGGAAATCTTCGACACCGTGGAAGTGGCCGACCTCGCCGCCGACGCCGCTCGGCAAGCGCTGGTGAAACTCGCCGCCCGCCCCGCGCCATCGGGATCGATGCCGGTGGTCATCAAGAACGGCTCGGGAGGAGTGTTGTTCCACGAGGCCTGCGGCCACGGGCTCGAGGCCGATCACATCGCCAAGGGTTCGAGCGTCTACGCCGGGCGCATGGGCGAGCTCGTCGCCTCGCCGCTCGTCACCTTGGTCGACGACGGCACGATGACCGGGGAGTGGGGTACGGCTGGCGTCGACGACGAGGGCACCCCGACCCAGCGCAACGTCCTCATCTCCGACGGCGTGCTCACCGACTACATGTGGGACCTGCTGCGGGCTCGACGCGAGGGCCGGACACTCTCAGGGAACGGCCGCCGCGAGACCTACGAGTGCCTGCCGATGGTGCGCATGACCAACACCTTCGTGCTCGCCGGCCCGCACGATCCCGATGAGATCATTGCCGCCACCGACCACGGCGTCTACGTGTCCGAGCTCGGCGGCGGCAGCGTCAACACCGCCACCGGCGACTTCGTGTTCGGCATGCGCGAGGCCTACCTGATTGAGAACGGCCGGATCACCGAACCGCTTCGCGAGGGCAATCTCATCGGCAACGGGCCGAAGGTGCTCGCCGACATCGACATGCTGGCCGGCGACTTCGCCATGGGCGGGCCCGGCACCTGTGGCAAGGACGGCCAGGGAGTGCCAGTCGGAGACGGTCAGCCGACGCTGAGGGTGTCGTCGATGACCGTCGGCGGTACTGCCGCATGAGCGGAGGAGCTCCGGTCGATCTCCTCTCCATCGGCGATCGCCTCGTGGCGCGCGCCGCCCCGGGGGAGCAGGTCGAGGTGTTCGTGGCGCGCGGAGACTCCACCGAGGTTCGGGTGTGGGGCGGCGAGGTTGAGCATTTCGTGAGCGCTCACTCCGAGGGAGTCGGCGTCAGGGTGGTGTCCGGAGGACGCACCGGCACCTCCTACGCGGGCACCCTCGACCCCGCTGCGGTCGACGAGGTGCTCATGGAGGCTCGCGCCAACGCCGCATTCGGCACTGCCGACGAGTACGCCGGCCTCGTCGAACCCGACGGGGTCGACACCGTTCCGATCGAACTCTGGGACGAGCGGCTCGCGGCGACCCCCACCGAGGACAAGATCGCCCTCGTCACCGAGCTCGAGCGCATCACCCTCGGGCTCGATCCGCGGATTCGTGTCGACGACGCCGACTACTCCGACGGAGGCGGTGAGTCGGCGATCGTTACGACCACCGGGATCCGACGCCATCGCCGCGCCAACTCCTGCCATGTGACGGTGTCGGCGCTCGCCGACGACGGCGACGAGACCCAGACCGGCTTCGGGTTCAGTGTCGGCGACGCTCCGGGTGACCTCGATCTCACCGAGGCCGCGCGCGACGCTGTCGACCGGGCCACCCGTCTCCTCGGGGCGACCAAACCGCGATCCCGCCGGACCACGGTCGTGCTCGACCCCTTCGTGACTGCTCAGGTGCTCGGCATCATCGGCTCGACGCTCAACGGCGAGTCGGTGGTGAAGGGACGGAGTCTCTTCCGCGACCGGCTCGGTGAGACGATCGCCGCCCCCGGCGTGACCCTCGTCGATGACCCAACCGACGCCCGTGCATTCACCGCCACCGACGTCGATGGCGAGGGACTCGCCGCGCGGCGCAATGTGTTGATCGACGGAGGCCGGCTCGAGCGATTTGTGCACTCGGGGTACTCCGCGCGTCGGGCCGGCACCGTTTCGACGGGCAACGCGATCCGAGGCGGAATCGCCGGCCTGCCGGGAGCCGGATGCTTAGCGCTACAACTCTCGCCCGGCGCCAGCTCCCAGGAGGAACTCATCGCCGGCATCGACGACGGGGTGCTGGTGCAGAGCGTCAGCGGGATCCATTCCGGGGTGAACACCGTGTCGGGAGACTTCTCGACCGGCGCATCGGGCATGTCGATCTCCGGCGGCGCGCTCGGCGCTCCGGTGCGCGAGTTCACTATCGCGACCACCCTGCAGCGACTGCTACTCGACATTGCCGAGATCGGCGCCGATCTGCGGTGGTTGCCGATGCGTGCTGTGGGGATGTCGCTGGTGATCGGCGACGTGACGGTCAGCGGCTCGTCGTGAACACCGCGATGCCGTGGTGGCAGGCCGTCGTTCTCGGGTTGGTGCAGGGCCTGTCGGAGTTCTTGCCGATCTCGTCGAGCGGTCATCTGCGCCTCGTCCCGTGGGCCTTCGGCTGGGAGAGCCTGTCGGAGTCGCATCGCCGGGCCTTCGATGTCGCCCTGCACTTCGGAACCCTCATCGCCGTCGTCGCCTACTTCCGCAACGACCTGCGTCGCTATGTCGTCGACGGTCTCTCCGCGCTCGGGCGTCGTCCGGCGTCGGCGGATGGACGCCTGGCCTGGTACTTCGTCGTATCGGCCCTCCCGGCCGCAGTCATCGGATTCGTGCTCGAGAGCCGGTTCGACGACTGGTTCGGCGATCCCGGCCCGATCGCCGTGTCGCTCATCGTGTTCGGACTCCTGCTGCTTTGGGCGGACACCCGCGGCCGTCGGGACCGCGAACTCGACTCGGTCGGTTTGCGAGACGCGCTGCTCATCGGCTTCGCCCAGGTGCTCGCCCTGAACCCGGGCACATCTCGGTCGGGGATCACGATCACCGCCGGGCGGCTGCTCGGGCTGCGTCGCGAGGCCGCCGCCCGCTTCGCTTTCGTGATGGGGATCCCGGTGATCGCCGGGGCGTTCGCCTTCGAGATGCTCGGGTTGGTGAGCGATGGCATTCCCGACGGGCTGCTGTCGACGATGGCGATCGGCGTGGTCACCGCCGGGGCGTCCGGATGGTTGGCGGTGTGGGGGACGCTGCGATTGGTCACCACGCGCACCTTCGCTCCCTTCGTCGTCTACCGGTGCTTACTCGGTGCCGTGGTGCTGGTCGCACTCGCGTTCTAAGGGGCTAAGAGCACGACCGCCTCCTCGGGGCGCGCGGCGACGACCGCGGCTGCGCCTGCGGGAAGGGCAACGGTGATGGTGTCGTCGTCGATCGAGGCGACCACCGCGCGATCGGTGAGGAGGCGACCATCGAGGGCGACTGTCACCGGGTCGCCGGCACCCGCGGCTACCCCACGGCGAGGCGCGGGAACCCCGAGCCAACCGTCCGGGATGTCGACGGTGGTGGTGAGGTGGGCTTCGGTGATCACCGTGCCGGCAGTGGCTCGCGCGGTGACGACGGCGCCATCCAGACGGTTCGGGTCGACGATCGCGCGTTCGGGGATGGCTGGGGCGGGCAAGCGCCTCGTCTCCCATCGGCCGTCCCAAAGTTGCCCTGGGGTCAGATCGGCGGTGGCGACGAGCACCGAGGCGACCCGTCCCCATTCCGCGGTCGACCGCTCAACGGCGCGAGTCGCGTCGATCCGGGACTGGAGGGCGAGGAGGCAGATGAGGGCGATCGCGGCGGCCACGGGGCGAGGGTGGCGCCACACCCAGAGCCGTCGGCGGGCGTCGAGGGCGATGAGTCGGTCGCGGACGACGGTAAAGCGGTCGCGCGCCTCGTGAGCGCTCCAACGCATGGGGCCTCCTTCGCGGAGGTGGGGGCGTCAGGAAGAGGTGGACGACGCCGACGAGGATGTCGACGCGGAACCGTCCGAGCCAGACCCAGACTTCGGTGCCGAGCCGGAGGACGAGTCGCTCGATGAGCCCGAGGTGGATGACTCGCTCGAGGAGCCCGAGGTCGACGATGAACTGGCGCTCGACGATTTCGAGGAGCCGCCTCGGGAATCGTTCTTGTAGAAGCCGCCACCCTTGAACGTCACCCCGACCGGGGTGAACACCTTCTTCACCGGCATGGTCTCGCCGGTCTCGGGGTGCTCGGCCTCAGTGAGCGCCTCATCGGAGAAGGACTGCTGGACCTCGATCGTCTCACCGGTCTCGACGAACTTGTACACGTAGGTCGGCATGGCGGCGTCAGGTTATCGTCGGCCTCGTGGAGGTGCGCAGCGCAGTGGTGCCCGCCGCGGGGCTCGGAACGAGGTTTCTCCCGGCATCGAAGAGCGTGCCGAAGGAGCTCATGCCGATCGGCGACCGGCCCGCACTCCAACACGTCATCGACGAGGCGGTCGCTGCCGGATTCGACCACATCGTCGTGGTGTCGAACGTCGCGAAACCCGCGGTCGAGCACTACCTCACCCCCGACCCGCGACTGGTGGCCGACCTCCGAGAGCGGGGTCGCGACGACACCGCTGATCGTCTAGAGGCGATGGGACGCGACTGGACGGTCGACATCGTGTTCCAAGAGCGACCACTCGGCCTCGGCCACGCGGTCGGCTGCGCCTCCGAAGTGGTGCGCGGAGACGCCTTCGCCGTGATGCTCCCCGACGAGATCATGGGAGCGCACACCCTGCTCGCGCGCATGACCGCGGTGTGCCGGGAGAGCGGTGGGGGAGTTGTCGGACTGCTTCGGGTACCCGCTGATGAGGTGTCGGCCTACGGGGTGATCGAACCCGAGGGGCCGCTCAGCGACGGCGTGGTCGCCGTGCGGGGACTGGTCGAGAAACCCGCCCCCGAGGAGGCGCCGAGCGACCTGATCGTGATCGGTCGCTACGTGCTGACCGTCGACGTTTTCGATCGGATCCGGACGCTCACCCCCGGTTCGGGTGGCGAGCTCCAACTCACCGACGCCCTTCGGGAACAGGCAGCGAACGGCCCCTTCCACGGGGTGCTGTGCGAGGTTGAGCGGTGGGACACGGGAAACCCCGTCGGTTTCGCTGTTGCGGCCGTCGATCTCGGTCTGCGAGATCCCGTCGTCGGGCCGGCGCTCGCCGCCCACCTCGATTCGCTGCGTTGACCGGCTCAGCGCCGTCTGAAGGCGCCGTCGACGTCGAGGGGCAGTCCGTAGTCGTCGACACCGAACTCGCACAGGACGATGTCGAGCGAGGTGTCGACCACGCTCCAGCGACGCTCCGAGAGGCGCTCGTATCGACGCTCGCGGAGCGACACGCCGAGGGTCTCCACGTCGACGCAGGCCACCGAAATCGTTGCCGAACCGCCGGGCTCGAGGCCGAGGCGTCGTACCGGGGCGACGTGATCGAACGGCGTGCAACCAACAGCGATGTCGCTCGCTCCGGTGAGCTCATCGCGATGTGAGCCGTTCACCTCACCCCAACGGACGCCATCGGTGCCGAGCCAGAGATCGGGTTCATCGAGATCTCTGAACAGCAGGAACTGGCGCACCTCCCAGAGCGGTGAGAGCCGCACGACGTATTGGATGTTCTCGCCCGTCACCACCCCGGACGCTGTCCAGGCCTCGTTCTCCCAGCGCAGCGTCAACTCCTCGGTGGCCTCGCCGTCCCAGCCATCCCAACGGGCGGTCCACCCGTCGGCGGGGAGCGCGCTCAGACCCGACATGGCGCCAGTCTGGCCCGCGGGTGACGCGGCGCCCACCCGCGGCTACCGTCGCCTCATGGCGATGATTCCCCTGCCCGAGGCGCAATCCGTCGTACTCGAGGGCACCCCGGTGCTCGATCCCCGGGAGGTCGACTTCACCGAGGCATCCGGCCTGGTGCTCGCGGACCGCGTGCTCGGCACCGAACTCGTGCCACCCCTCGACAACACCGCGGTCGACGGCTACGCGGTGCGCTCCGCCGATGTCGCCTCGGTCCCCGTCGACCTGACCGTCGTGGGCGAGGTCGCGGCGGGCGCCGCCACCGATCATGTGCTGAGCGAGGGTGAGGCGATCCGGATCATGACCGGTGCCCCGATCCCCGCAGGCTGTGACGCGGTGGTCATGGTGGAGGACTCCGAGCGGCTCGGTGTGATCGACGGGATCGAGCGGGTGCGCCTCACCGCGAGCGTGGAACCCGGGTCGGCGATCCGTCCGGCTGGAGACGACGTTCGCCCGGGTGATGTGCTCTTTGAGCCGGGCACTGCGGTCACGCCGGCCGTGCTCGGGGTGCTCGCGGGCGCCAACTGCCGACGGGTCAGCGTGTATCCGGCCGCGCGGGTGGCCGTGTTGTGCACCGGCGACGAACTCGTCGACGAAGATCGGCCGCTGCGCCCCGGCGAGGTGCGTGAATCAAACCGCCGCATGGTCGTCGGACTCGTCGCCGAGGTTGGTTGCGCGGTCACCGACCTCGGCATCGTCCGAGACGACGAGGACGAACTCGAACGGGTGCTTCTCGCGGCTGCCGCCGACCACGACGCGATCGTCACGACAGGCGGTGTCTCGATGGGTGACTACGACGTCGTGAAAGCCGTGCTCGGGCGGATCGCCGACATGACCTGGATGCAGGTGGCGATCAAGCCAGCGAAGCCCTTCGCGTTCGGACACATCGGAGGGGTGCCGGTGTTCGGGCTGCCCGGCAACCCGGTCTCCTCGCTGGTCAGCTTCGAGATGTTCGCCCGACCGGCCCTGCGGCGGATGATGGGCCACACCCGACTCGCCCGACTGAGCGTGGTGGCGGTGGCCGATGACGACCTCGTGCGTCGTCCCGACGGCAAGGTGCATCTCATGCGGGTCGAGGCGGCGTTCGGAGAGGACGGGCGGTGCCATGTGGTGCCGGTTCGGGCGCAGGGCAGCCACCAACTCGCAGCGACGGCAACGGCGAACGCGATTGCCGTGGTTCCCGATGGTGATGGGCTGTCCGCCGGTGACGACGTGGCCGTACTCCTTCTAGGCTGAGGCGATGGGAGGGGATGTGGTGACCGAGGATCTGGTCGACCCGTTCGGGCGGGTCATCCGCGACCTGCGCATCTCGGTCACCGACCGATGTAACTTCCGCTGCACCTACTGCATGCCGGCCGAGGGTCTGGAGTGGCTTCCGCGCAGCGAGGTGCTCTCCTTCGAGGAGATCCACCGGGTGTCGCGGATCTTCGTGGAGCGCTTCGGGGTGGAGGGCATCCGCCTCACCGGAGGTGAACCGACGGTTCGCGCCAATCTCCCGAGGCTCATCTCGCAATTGTCCGGTCTCGGTGTCGATCTCGCCATGACCACCAACGGCGCCACGCTCCGCAACAACGCTGAGGAACTCCGGTCCGCCGGCCTTCGCCGCATCAACATCAGCCTCGACACCCTTCACGTCGACCGGTTCGAGCAGATGACCCGTCGGAACGAGCTCGCGAATGTGCTCGCCGGAATCGACGCAGCGGTCACCGCCGGATTCTCGCCGGTGAAGATCAACACGGTGATCGAGCGAGGGGTGAACGACGACGAGATCGTCGACCTCGCCCGATTCGGCCGCGAGCGGGGAGTCGAGGTGCGCTTCATCGAGTTCATGCCCCTCGACGCGACCGGTCACTGGGCGAACGACCGGGTGGTCGGCCAGGACGAGATCGTGGAGCGGATCTCCGAGGTCTTCCCCCTCGAGCAGATGCCGGCCCGGGGCGCGGCGCCCGCGGATCGTTGGCGCTATCTCGACGGAGCCGGCACCGTCGGCGTGATCCCCTCGGTCACCAAGCCGTTCTGCGGTGACTGCGACCGGGTGCGACTTACCGCTGAGGGGCAGTTCCGCACCTGCCTATTCGCAACCGACGAGTTCGACCTGCGGGAGATCATGCGATCGGGTGGCGACGACGACGCGCTCGCGGAGCGGATCATCGCGGCGGTCGGCACGAAGTGGGCTGGGCACCAGATCAACCGGGTTGACTTCATTCGACCGAATCGCTCGATGAGCCAGATCGGCGGCTGAGCCGCTCGCGCGCTCTCGGTAGCATCTCCCCATGTCCGAGGTCGAGTTCACACATCTGGACCCCATGGGTCGGGCTCGGATGGTCGACGTGACCGAGAAGGAACCGACGCACCGTCGCGCTGTCGCTCGTTGCAAGGTGTTCATGCGGCCCGAGACGACCGCGGCGATCGCCAACCGCGAGGTGCACAAGGGCGACGTGCTGGCGGTGGCGCGGGTGGCCGGCATCCAAGCAGCCAAGCGCACCTCCGACATGATCCCGCTCTGTCACCCGCTGATGGTCGGGGCGGTCACCGTGAGCTTCGATCTCGGCGAGGACCATGTCGCGGTGGAGGCCTTCGTCGACACCGTCGACCGCACGGGGGTCGAGATGGAGGCGCTGCACGCCTGCTCGGTGGCGGCGCTGACCATCTACGACATGTGCAAGTCGGGCGATCGGTCGATGACGATCGGCGAGCTGGCGCTCTGGGAGAAGACCGGTGGCCGGTCGGGCACGTATCGACGCGCCGACGACGCCAACGCTGCGACCGAGTGATCTCGGGCGGAGTACCGGGAAAATACGCCCGCTGTGACCGTCGTCACCAATCACCCCGAGGCGTTGGCCGTTCTGTCACAATTGTCGTAGAATCGTAAAGAACGGCGAGAGGCAACTCCCGTCCGCGAACGCGAAACCGCACACCGATGACCCGCTCCACCTCCCTCCCGACGAACGGCGCCGACCGTGGGTGAACTTGTCCTGCTCATCGTTGTGGCCGCCTGGGCCGCTGTGTTGATTCCGCCCCTCGTGCGTTCGAGGATGGAGAACCGTCCCAACTCCTCGATCACCGACTTCAACCGGCAACTCAGCCGCCTGCAGTCCTCGGTGCCCCAACGCGCGAACACCAACCTGCGCACCGCCGGTCGCGGGCTCGCTCAAGCCCCACTCGAGCGACCCGGGTCACGTCAGCACGGCCAGGTGCGTCCCACCGAGATCGCGAACCGGCGGCCGCGCGTCCACCACGACCCCACCAAGCCGATGCCGCGTCCGAACCGCGCCGTTCCCAACGCCGACCTGGTGCGCCGCCGTCGCTCGAACGCCCTCATGGCCCTCGCGCTCACTTCGGTCAGCACGCTCTTCCTCGCCGCCACGACGAAGGAGACGATCATGCTGTACCTGTTCGCTCTCTCGTTCATGGCGCTGTGCGGGTTCTTGTATCTGCTCGCCACGGTCCGCCAGCGCGAGGCCTCGCGCTGGGATGACCAGTGGCTGAAGCGCTGAACGGCGCGTGACGGCCGGTCGACCACCGGTACACTCAGCGCCCTCGGGGCTGTAGCTCAGTTGGTAGAGCGCGACAATCGCACTGTCGAGGCCAGGGGTTCGATTCCCCTCAGCTCCACTCCGGGTTCCCTCCGCGGCGAACCTTGCGGCGGCGACCGGTCGTCGGGTCAGCGTCCAAGGGAGCGCGCGAAGGGTGGTTCGCAGCGGCGGATGCCGGTTTCCGGCAAGGTTTCCGGGCCACCGGGTTACTCGCAGCCCAGCAATCTGCCACGCTGATGGGGTGGTACCGATGCGGGAAGCCTCATGCTGAAGTCGTTGGGAGTGGTGATCTCTCAGGCCACCCAGCAAGTTCGCGGTTCGGGATCCCGGACTCCGAATCCCAGCGATCGGGCTGAGCAGATCGCGAAGCGAAGCGAGCGGCGTCGCCGACGCAAGACCGTGCTCGTGCTCGCGTGCATTTTCGTCATCCTCGTGGTGGCCTTCAGCTTCGTCTTCCATGAGTTGATGGCTCGCGAGGGCCGGACCTATTCGTGGCCGACCAGCATCTACTGGACGATGACGACGATGACGACCCTCGGCTTCGGCGACATTACGTTCACCTCAGATCTCGGGCGTCTGTTCTCCGTGGTCGTCCTCGTCTCAGGCTCAGCCTTCCTGCTCGTGGTGCTCCCGTTCACCTTCATCCAGTTCGTCTTCATCCCTTGGATCAATGAACGGGAGCGTCGACGCGCCCCTCGCACCCTCCCGGAATCGACCTCGGGACATCTCATCCTCACGGCCTTCGGCCCGATCGAGCAGGCCCTGATCGAACGGGCCGACAAGACGGGTTTGCCCTACGTTCTCGTCGTCGAGGACGTCGACGAGGCCGGCCGCCTGCATGACGAGGGTCGACGGGTGGTCGTGGGGGCCCTCGACGATCCGGTCACCTACCAGAACGCGCGCGTCGAGCAGGCGGCTCTCGTGGTGGCGACACAGAACGACCAGATCAACACCAACATCGCGTTCACCGTTCGCGAGATCGCCCCCACGACGTCCATCATCTCGAGCGCAAACTCGCCAGCCGCCGTCGACATCCTCGAGATCGCCGGATCCGATCATGTGGTCCAACTCGGTGAGGTGCTCGGCACCGCCATGGCGGCGCGAGCGCTCGGGCTCGGAGGTCAGAGCCACGAGATCGGCCACTTCGCCGGCCTGCGGATCGCCGAGGCCGGGGTGGTCGGCACCGACATCGTCAACCGGACGCTGCAGGAGACCCAATTGCGGAAGCGCTTCGGGGTGGGAATCATTGGGGTGTGGGACCGGGGTGATTTCACGGTCGCGACGGGGGACACCACGCTGTGCGACTCGTCGATTCTCCTCCTCGCTGGAACAGCCGAACAGCTCGCGTCATTCGACAGGGCGTTCGCCGTCGACTCCCCGGCCGCCACCAAGGCGATCATCATCGGCGGCGGGCGGGTCGGTCGGGCCGCTGCCCGCTCGCTGTCAGAGGACGGGATCGACGTCACCATCATCGATCGCCTTCCTGAGCGCAGGCGTCCCCATCCCACCTATGTCATCGGGGACGCAGCCGATCGCGCGGTCCTCGACCAAGCGGGAATCGCCGATGCCGGAGCGATCTTGATAACCACCCACGATGACAGCGTGAACGTGTACTTGACGAGGTACTGCCGCGGTCTGCGACCGGACGCTCGGATCGTCTCGCGATCCAATCTCGGCCGCAACGTGACGACGCTGTACCGCGCCGGAGCCGATGCCGTGCTGTCCTATGCCGGCACGGGCTCGGCAACGATTTGGAACCACTTCCGCGGCGACGAGACGCTGCTGGTGGCCCAGGGGCTGAACATGTTTCGGACACCCGTGCCCCGCGAACTGGCCGGAGCGACCCTGGCCGAGGCCCACGTGTACCGGCGCACGCACTGCAACGTGGTGGCGATCGAGCAGAACGGCGTCCTGCAGGGCAACCCCGACTCGCAGCATCCGTTGCCGGTCGATGGTGAACTTCTCCTCGTCGGGACCGATGCCGCCGAGGAGCAATTCTCCCGGGTCTTCCCCCACGCCCGGCGGCGGCCGCTCCGCTCACGATCGCGTCGCTGATGCTGCGGTTGATGCCCATCACGCACCCTGACGATCAGGTGGAGCCGTGACCTCCGACCCATCGATCTGGACACCGGAACCCCCGGCCACAGCGGAGCCCCCGTCGGGTGCGGTGCCTCGTGCGCTCATGGTCCAGCACTGGACGGACATCGTGTTCTGCCACTGGCGCTACGACCCGGCGGATGTCCAGGCCCTCCTTCCAGCGGGGATCGAGGTCGACACCTTCGACGGGTCGGCTTGGGTCGGTCTCATCCCGTTCCACATGGATGGGCTTGGGGTGCCCGGCTGGGCGCCGCTGCCGTACGTCGGGTCGTTTCCTGAGGTCAACGTTCGCACCTATGTTCGCGCCGGTGATCGACGAGGTGTCTGGTTCATGTCCCTCGACATTGACCGCTGGCTTCCGGCCCTCGTCGCGCGCCTTGGGTACCGCATCCCCTACTGCGTCGGTGATGTGCGCCACGTCCGCATCGGCGACCGGGTGCTCTCCTCCGTGGATCGCCGATGGCCCCGAGTCGGCGGCGCGACCGCGGCCCTGTCGGTGGCAGTCGGTGACCCGGTCGCCGACGATGATCTGTCGCGCTTCCTCACCGCGCGATGGGGGCTCCTCGCCCGACCCTTCCGCGGACGACCAGTCTGGGCTCCGGTTGAACATCCGGCTTGGCCGCTCAGGTCCGCGGAAGCGAGCGCGATCGACGCTGGTGTCGTCGTCGCGGCAGGCCTGCCCGCGCCGGTCGGGGAGCCGCACCTGCTTTACTCGAGCGGTGTTCCGGTCAGGATCGGCACGCCGCGACTACTTGGTGCGAGCTAGCCGCAGCTCACCAGATGCCGATCAGGCCGGCGAGCCCCCAGACGGCCATCATCACGCCGCTCACCGCCATGAAGCGGTCGGTGCGTTCACCCCACATCAGGGCGGCCCTCGCCCGGAGGAGTCGGTAGATAGGAGAGGTGGATGAGGCGCGGGCCCAGAGACCGATTCGCAGACCGATCACGACGAGGATGACCGCCCAGACCGCGCCCATAGCCACAGCCTCCCATGAACGCACCGATGTCGCCGCGATCAGATGAATCGCTGCTCGATGTCGGCGCCGACGGAGACGATCCCCTCAGCGAGCTCCGCGGCGGCCGGGTCGAGGGGCGATCGTTCGCGTCGCATGAGCGCGAGGTGTCGTCGGAAGAGCTCCGGTCCCTCCACGATGCCGTGGGCATCGCGTCCTCGGGCGCGCGAGAGCGCGCCCCAGCCCATGCCGAGACGCACCATGGCCCGCACCACCGAGGGCTGGTGGCTGTCGGCGACCACCGTCAGGTCGCACCCGAGCGCCCGAAGCGCATCCATCGTCGATGACCGGGTGTGCGAGCCATCGGGAAACAACACCCACGGCCCCCAGGAGTCCGGCGAGCCGATCTCGGTTCCCGGTGGGGCGATCACCACGATCGGTTCGGACAGCACTCGGGTGACGGTCACGCCCGGAGGGTGTTCGCCCGGCTCGACGCACACGATCAGGTCAAGGGCGCCGCGGCGCAGGTCGGCGATCAGTTGGGCGGAGGGAGCCACCGAGATGCTGAGCGAGACCTCGGGTCGCTCCATCCGGAACGCGTTAATCACCGAGTCGAAGTGCTCCACGGCGGCGACGTCGATGAGGCCGAGGCGGATCGACCCGAGGGAGGAGCCGCGCATCCGATCCGCCCAAGCGGCGAGGTCGCCGGTGAGCGCGACTACTTGACGGGCGTGCTCGAGAACCGGTGTTGCCGAGGTCCGCAGTGGTCGCCGTCGACCGTCGCGATCGAAAAGCGGTACGCCCACCCGGCGCTCGAGTTCGGCGAGGCCCTGCGACAGGGCCGACGGGGTCACGCCGAGCGAGGCGGCGGCATCAGCCCAGGTCGGAGCGACCGACACGGCCACCAAGTATTCGAGTTGGCGGAGGCTGAGGTCGGGGAGCGATGAAGGCACTTCAGGAAAATAGTTTAGAAATACTGAACAAACAAACCTAAATCAACAGAAGCCATTTAGGTTCGTTGGATGTCCTCACCACAACCCTCCAGCCGGCTCGGCATCCTTCTCCCCGGGCTCGGCGCCGTCGGCTCCACCTTGATCGCCGGGGTGCTCGCCGCCCGTAACGGCCTCGGATCCCCGATCGGCTCGCTCAGCCAACTCGGCCGAATCGACCCCGGCGACGGCGCGCCACGACCCATCGGTCAACTCGTCGACCTCGCGCCACTCGACGACATCGTCTTCGGTGGGTGGGACCCGATCACCCCGAACGCCCTCGAGGCCGCCCGCACCTCAGGTGTCCTCGGAGCCGAGCACCTCGACGCGCTGTCTGGAGAGCTCGAGGGCATCGTGCCGATGGACGCCGTCTTCGATCAGCGATGGGTGTCGCGACTCGACGGGGTGCGTGTTAAGTCGACTGCCGGTCATTGGGCCAGCGTTGAGGCGCTCATCGACGACATCGCCCGATTCCGTTCGGCGCACGACCTCGAACGGGTGGTCATGGTCTGGTGCGGGTCCACCGAGGCCTATTCCGAGCCGAGCGAGATCCACGAGAGCGTGGCCGCGTTCGAACAGGCGCTCCGCGACGACGACCCGCGGATCGCTCCCAGCCAGATCTACGCCTACGCCGCGATCCAGTCCGGCGTGCCAGTCGCCAACGGTTCACCCAACCTGATGCTCGACCTGCCCTGCATGGTCGAACTCGCCGAGAGCCGCGGTGTTCCGATCGCTGGCCGAGACTTCAAGACGGGGCAGACCCTCATGAAGACGATCCTCGCCCCGGGACTGCGGGCGCGGATGCTCGGCATCCGCGGCTGGTATTCGACGAACATCTTGGGCAACCGCGATGGCTACGTCCTCGATGACCCGGCCAACTTCCGAACCAAGGAACTCTCGAAACTCGGCGTGCTCGAGTCGATCCTCGAACCCGACGAGCATCCCGATCTCTACGGGGAGCTCGACCATGTTGTGCGCATCAACTACTACCCGCCGCGCGGAGACGACAAGGAGGGGTGGGACAACATCGACATCTTCGGCTGGCTCGGCTACCCGATGCAGATCAAGGTCGATTTCCTCTGTCGAGACTCGATCCTCGCCGCGCCGATCGCCCTCGACCTCGCCCTCTTCCTCGATCTCGCCCATCGCAACGGATCGGCCGGAGTGCAGGACTGGCTTGGCTTCTACTTGAAGGCACCGCAGACCGCCGACGGATCAGCGCCCGATCACGACCTCTTCCACCAGCTCACCGCACTCGAGTCGCAACTGCTCGAGTGGCGGATCGCCTGACGCCGGGTGACTCAGCCACCGGCGCCGGGGTCTCCATCCTCAGCCGGTGGGCCACCGCGCCCGCCGTCGAGATGGGACGCCTCGCGGCCATCAGGTGCGGGTCCGATGGCCTGTCGATCCCGTGGCATCTCGTGGTGCGCGACTCCGACGCGACCGCCGCCTCGATCGCCCGGCTCATCGGCGACCGGTTGCGCTCCAGCGACTGATCGTCCGGATCAGGCTGAGAGGTCGATCACGAAGTTGCCGATGTGGCGCTTCTCGAGGAACAGCGCCTGAGCGGCGCCAATCTCCTCCAGCGCGAACGACCCGGCGACCACCGGCCGGAGACGCCCCGCCTCGATGTGGTCGACCACCCGGGCGAAATTGTCCGGGGGACACACCGTCGACCCCCTCATCATGAGATCGCCGTAGATCAGGTGCCGGAGGTCGAACTCGACGATCGGCCCGGCGATCGCCCCCGCGGTGGCGTAGCGCCCGCCCGGCCGGATGATCGGAAGCAATTCTCCGAAGAGCTCGCCGCCGACCACATCGATCACGGCATCGACCCGCAGTCCGAGCGCGGCGATCCGCGCCCCGGGCGACTCCCCGCGCCCGTCGACGACCGCATCGGCTCCCAGATCGATCAGCGCGTCGCGTTTTGACTCGGCCGCGAGGGCAACCACCCGAGCGCCGCGGGCCGCGGCCAACTGCACCGCGCAGGTGCCGACCCCACCGGACGCCCCGGTCACGACCACCACCGAGCCCGATCCGACCTCGGCGTCGCGCAGAAGGTGTTCGGCGGTGGTGGCCGCGCACGGGAACGTCGCCAACTCCAGATCGGTGAGCGGCGAGGTGATCGGATGCGCGTTGCGGGCGGGCACCGCGCAGAACTCGGCGAAACCGCCGTCGATCTCCGATCCGACGAAGCGGGCTCGTTCGCGCTCTTCGGGAACGTCCGCATCGAGCACCCACGGGTCGACGAGCACGCGAGCGCCAACCATCGACTCCGGCACCTCCGGGCCGACCGCGACGACCTGTCCGCAGATGTCGGCCCCCTGGATACGGGGGAACCCAAGCTCGCCACCCCACCCGCCGGCCTCCACCACCGGCGTGGACCGATCGTCGGTCGCCGAGCGAACCTCGGGGGAGTACCAGCCAATGCGGGTGTTGATATCGGGGGTGTTTACGCCGCA
>Ga0222719_10002193_pt1 | contig 18036 bp, 26 predicted proteins | sample C33_34DmetaG_FD_165039 | JGI IMG/M metagenome (GOLD analysis project Ga0222719, IMG submission 165039) | Estuarine water microbial communities from San Francisco Bay, California, United States - C33_34D | ecosystem: Environmental > Aquatic > Marine > Unclassified | place: USA: California... | reverse complement strand
ATTAGGCAATGTGTTACTTGCATTAATTGGCGTTGCCCCAACTTGAGTAGGAATCATTTGATTAGCTGACTGTGGCGAAGTTTTTGGCTCAGTAAATCCTCTTTTCTCAGCAATTTTCCCAGCAACTCCGCTCATAGCGGCTAATACGTCGCCAAATATTCCTTGATTAGTTTTATTTTCAAGAAATGGTGCCGGCATTGTTGTTACTTGATTAGAACTTATAGGAACATTTCGCTCGACTCCCCTGTCTTGTTGCGCTGCCTCGGATTGCGCACGAGCGTATTCATCAATACCAAAATCAATTTGTGGCATATTTCCAGATAACAATCCGCCAGATCTAATATTTGGAGATACAAGTTGTCCTCCAGATGCGCCCATGAATTTTTGCTCGTCTCTAACTCTACCTCCGCGAACTACTCTATCTTGAAACTTAGCAGGAAATCTTTCAAAATTTTCTTCTATTGAAGGCAAAGTCCTGTATATAGATTGATCCATAAGCATTCTTTCGCCTTCGTCAACATAATTAGCGCCGCCTTCTGGCGCTCTCATGTTGCGCATATAATCTATGACTTCTTCTTTTTCGCTTTCAGTAAGTCGTCTAGCCATTATCTTGATATCCCTAGCATTCTTCGTTTAAAGTTTCTGCGCTCATCTTCTTCGCCCATTGCAGACTGAGGATTCATATTCATTGATGGATTTTGATAAGCGCTCTGCATTTCATTGGATCTGAAGTTTGGCGTACTAATGTAATTATCTTTTGGCTCAAATTGACCGACATACTCTGGATCACCAGACTTCATGTTTCCAATCATCTTTTTAAATCCGGCCTGTGTGCTTTCATCAAGCGTCATGCCATACGGTTCCATTGCAATTGGATCAACGGCCTCAACCATCTGTGGCGCCCTCATTGGAACCTCAACAGGAGTTCCCATTGGATTTATTGGCTGACCAAACAATCCTTGCGGCTGTTGCCTGTTTGCATACGGATCTTCAAATCCTAATAGTCCTGCTTGTAAAAACTGATATGGGTTGTACATTTTTTTAAACTAATTCTAATTTAGAGTAGTCAACCATTAAATATCCAGCAAGACCTTTAAAGACCGCATCGGGATTCATTTTTCTAACTTCCTGAGCAATAACTCCAGTTTGCGGATAAATGTCTGCGCCAATTTCTTTAGCTTTACTGTTCCATTTCCAAGAATAAATTTTTATTCCGTTTTTAAGTTTTTTAATAAATTTAATATCTTCCTTAAGATTTTTGTCTGATGCAGCATACATAGCTGTTCCAGCAGTCAAGTAATCAAAGAGACCGGGCTGTTTGCTAGTCGTTTGAGTCTGCGGCACTGGTGATGCGCTAATTGCGCCAGATGCCAGATTAACTCCAGCCATCGGAGCGCCTGTGTATCCAGCAAATTGCTGTTGTGCTGCGTCGTACAATGCCTGCTGCAACGCTTGTTGTTGTGCGCCCTGAGCCGCAAGATTTTGTTGTACTTGCTGCCCCATACCAAAACCAAGATTAGAAATATTGGCAAGCTGCGCCCCAGCGCCAAGTTGTTGTTGTGCGCCTTGCAAGTCTGATTGAACATTAAACTGATCTGCGGCAAATTTATTTTTAATGTCAGCCAAGGCCATTTGTTGCGCGTTTTGGAATCCTTGAGATCTTAGCCCAGCCGATGATTGCGCTAACTGTTGCGCAATGTTTCTGCCGTATTCCGCCTCTGTAACGGCTTGCCTCGATCCTCCATAAGCGCCAGCTGCCTGCGCCTGAGCGCCTAACATATCAAGGCCCATTGTCGCGCCTCGAAGTATGTCCGCCTCGTTAGCCCTAACAACCTGCTCGGTAAACGGATCTTGATATTGACCAATATTAGTTGATGCCAACTGACCAGCTTGAACTTGCTGTGGCGTGTATCCCATCCCAGCCGCCGCACCAATTCCAGCTCCGTATACGCCTTGTGCTGCTGCTTGGTTTACGTTAGGCATTCCGCCCTGTGGTGATCCAGCCATAATCTATCCCTTATACAAATAAGTTGTTATATGCCGCAACTTGCGCAGGATTGCGACGTTGCATTTCTGCCAACGCTTGGTCGTACAGCGGCATTGATGAATATCCTTGCGATCCGTCTGCAAATGTTTGTGGAGCAGGCATTCCTTGCGCCGCAGTTACAGTATTTGGCTGCATAAGCCCAAACGCCTCTGCTGCGCCAATATTTGACTGCATTGCCGCTAACTGAGTTGGATTAAATGCCGCGACTTGCGGCCCCGTGTAAGGCGTGAATCCAAGCCTCTGAACCTGTTCCGCCCTTGCAATGTTTCTTTTAGATGCATCTTGCAAATACTGAGGGATTTGTACCTCTGTCGTTTGCTTACCACCTTTTCCGCCACCACCACTCATTATATTTCCCTCTTAAGCGTTGTAAATTGATATTCCCAACCTTCGCTTGCTAATGCTTTCTCCCATCCCGGACGCCCTGTCAATGTCATTGCAGTACATCCTTGAGCCTTAGCCCACTCAGTTGCTGGCTTGTGGAATGCTTTAATTTCGTTAAGACTACCACCAGCCAAAAAAACGTGAAATACTTTTTTTCTTGGATAACTTATTATTTCAGTAACCATGCAAGAATTAGCCGCAGGCCAAAACTGAAAGTTGCCAAGCAAAATACCAAGCATGACATCGTCAAAATTGTGAGTATCCCCACTATAAGCAAGGGCATTCTCAATATATTCTCGACAGCGAATAATTTCATCAACCATGCCTTTTTGTGCTTGATTTTGCTTCATGGAACATACAGTTCTGCTACAGACAGCGTTACAGATGGCGATGCTGGGCAAAATGCGGTTGCCGCAGTCGTTGATAAAGAGCCACTTGTGCTATCTACGGCAAACATTGATTGCAAATAATCGTTGGCATTAACATCAAAAACGCCAGATCTACTTATTATTTTCTTTTGCCCATTGTTGTGCAGCGTAGTCACCATCGTTGAGTTTGCTAGATTAACGCCGTTAACTCGAGGCCAGAAATAAAACGTAACCGTGCTGGCTGAACTTGAAGTAATTTCAGCGCTAAAATTTAATCGATATATGCCAGATTTAGCAAACACAATCTTGCTTGCATCAGTGCCGTCAATAGACACATTGTGCGACGATGCACTTGTATTAAACGTTAACGCAGTAGCCGTATTAATAGTTGAGGCAGTTTGATTAGTAAAATCTACAAAATAACCGTATGAGTTCTCGCCATATGGAATAGGTTGAAAAGCGCCATTTGTTGAAACGACCATATGACTTATTGATGCGTCCCATAGCATAATGCCATCTTCAGACGCAGAATCGCCAGTTAACTTAAAATCCAGCTTATTCTTTGTTCGGGCAATAAAGTTATTAAGACGCTCGGCCCATTCTCTCCAACTACCGCCTAATGGTGGTGGAAGTGCGCTCAACGTTTGCCTCCAGCCTTAGCCTCAATACGCATCGTGCCAACTCGCCAGTCGTTGTTTACAGTAGTCTCAACTCTCATTCTTACCTGTCTGCCGCTAAAACGAACGCTAGTAGGATTTGACATTGTAAACGAGCCAAATTCTGACTCAGTTCCATTTGGATAAAATCTCGTTTTAAATTTTGCCGTTACTTGGCCCTGAGTTAACTCATCTGGAATTAAATCAGTGACGTGCATAATGTTATCACCATTACCAAGGCTTATCGGCCCAGATTCAACAAATTGCGTCGCGCCGTCGTGATTAAATCCATATTCCTGAAAATACAATTCTCCATTTGGGCCAGCCCATATTGGATAACGCAAAATGCCAGTATCAATAGCAGCCGTTCGAGACAGCTCGCCAATCATCCATATATTGTCTTTGTAATCGTATGAAACATAACGATTGTTCTCTGTAGAATCTTCACTAGCATAGAACCACCAGATTTCTGAAAAGCGGCTGTTATGCGTGGCGTATACTTTACTGATTTGGTTTGTGTTTATATCTCGGAATATATGATCGCTAACTTCGCAGTTAAGCTCTTTTACAATTGATCCATCAAAGAAAAAGAATCCTTTTTGCCCCATCCAAAATGCAGCTTGATCTACCGCAACCAATGACTTTGGCGAATCAGTGCCACAAGCAGAGCCAACGCGCTCAAATCCGTATACATATGGCGGCCCTTGATAGGTAGCCAAGTGAGCGTCAACGTCAGTAATAATTAACGTCCTGCCTCTAATTCTAATTGCAGATCGAATTGATCCAGATGATTGCAGCTCAATGTCACCAGCCTCATTTGTTGCCGCTGGCGTCCATGACGTTAAGTTTTCTTTATCGCACCATTGAATTAATCTTGGATTTCCTCCGGCTCCGAGGGCAAACAAAAATCTTTCTTCAGTAACCACTAGCCCTCTGTTATTAATTGGTGCGTTTGCGACCAAAGCGGCAGATCCGCCAACCGATACATCCCACTCATATATTCTTCCGTCGTCTGTAGCACACGCAACCAAGTTTTGCCCAAAGTTATCCAAAGACCAAGTCGTCGCTGGTAGCCAACTTGCGGTAGGCGTTCTTGGAGTGCTGTAAGATCCAACGTTATAATAACCGCCACCGTATCCTGTGTTTTGAGCGGCGTCTAATCTTCCTGTGTTCGTGTCGCCATAAATTGTTGGAGTGATGTCGGTTACAGTGCCAGATGAACTGACGTAATAAAGAGCATCCCAAACTCCAACTGCGACATTATTACTAGCGTCGTTCGCTCTCCATCCATGCATTCCTCTAGGAGCAGCGTTGATTCCTGACGCCAAAAAGGTAGTCCATCCGCCAACCGGTCGCATACTGCCCTCAGACCAACGCACTAAACTTGCGTCACGCCATCTGTTTGATTGCTCAAACTCTGTGCCGTTCTTATAAACGCCCGGCGGTAGCTTTAATGGAATTAATGCCATTTATTTTCCCTTATGCAGTTCGTTTCCACATAAAAACTGTTATGTACGGTTGTAAGTTCTTACCTGTTGCTGATATACCTGCATTAGCAGTGCTACCTGATATTGAGTGAACGTGCGACCCTTGCGAGTCTGTAGTTGATAAAGCTGTACCAGCAGCACCAGCGTGTAAACCTGAGAAGTAACCAACAGTACTACCAGCAGTACTTGCTGATCTACCTGTTCCAGTTGTATGCTGGTGTGCGCCTTGTGAATCAGTTGAAAGACCGCCTGCTGAGTGATTGTGCGTAGGAACAATAGCATCTTTAGTACCACCAGTTTCTTCTGCGGCGTCAAAATCTGTATCGCTTGCGTCGTAACCAACTAAAGCTCTTCCAGCTCCAAATCTAACCCATGTTGTTCCGCCCATTGCAGCAACTACTGCTGCTGAGTTAGCATAATTAGTTACCGTTGTAAAAATTGATCCAACTGGATTAAGCGCATCTTTTATTTGATCTAACGTAGATAGCGCATTAAATTGAGTTTGTATATTTGACGTAACGCCATCACAATGATTTAGCTCTTCTGCTGTCGCGGTGATCGATGTGCCGCCAATTTGTAGCGTTGTGGCGTTTGCAGTTGTAAATGTTCCAGCCGCTGGCGTGGTGCCGCCAATAACTGCGTTATCAATCGTGCCAGAATCAATATCAATTCCTGTAACGGCAAGTGTTCCATCGAGCAAGTCGTCAACCTTGTCTAGATTAATATTTAACTTTTGGCCCCATGTATTTTCAGATGCGCCAATCTCTGGCTTTACCAGAGCATAAGTTGTGGTCGTTGTATCTGCCATTTATATCTCCTGTTAATTAATCTGCTGGCTCTGGTTCGTTGCCTTCTGCTAACCACTCAAGGTATTCTTGATAGTCTGTGTTTGCTTCGTCAAAAGGGATAAAAGCATTGTCTGCTATACGTTTAACAACATCAATGTTATTTGTTGTTGGATCTAAAATTAATTTATACATTTTATAATTCCGCACTTAATATAAGTTTAGCGTTTGCATTGTTCATTCTTAAATCAAGAGCAGCGCCTGTAGCTGTAGAAGCACCACTGTAAAGCAGAATACAATCATTAGTAGATGCTCCGCTTAATGTTAAGGAACTTGTTGATGAACTAGTTCCATTATAATAGTAGACATAATAACCACTACCAGTGTTTTGAGTTAAAGTAGGGACAGCTCTCATAGTTACTTTTAGATAAAGCGGAGTGTTATTATTTCCTGAAGTGTATGCTGCTCCAGTAGCAATAACTGCTCCTGAGGTAATACTACCGTCTGCTGGAATACAACAATACCTCTGACACAACTGCAACTCAGTCGTATACGGTCTATGCTCAAACTCAGTGGCTGACTCACCAACCTCTAGCTGGACTCCTGTGATGTAGAAGGTGGCTCCTGATGTGCCGACTACTGATGTTGCTCCTGTGGCTGATAGGTAGTTTGTAGCTGCCCATGCGCCAGCAGGCCCACTGTAGGTAGTTCCTGTCCCCAAGTTAATTGATAGCGTAATACCAAGACCATTAGTGTTTAGCCAAATCCCTGTTGTATCGCCAATAACGGTAATTGTTTTCCGTTCCCAAGTGTTTGCCACGGAAATAACAAAACTAAATGGGTACGACCTGTTTGCACCAGAAGACTTGTTTTTGATGCTCCCCCCAAAAGTACCTGTTAGGCTAGAGCGAACCCAAAACGAAACAGTGACTGATTTGGCATCAGCCGTACCCCACCCTAAGTCGGCTACGTTATAGCCCTCAATCGTTTGCTCCAGAGTAAAGTAATCAGCAGACGATGAGGTATATGAAGACAGGGAAACCACTCCCAAATAGTTAGCAAAACCCGCAGGAGGTGTTACCCCACCCGCATTTTGTTGCACTGAGTACTTACTTGCGGCTGATTGATACTGTTTCCAACGATCAATGACATATGTTCCATTTATTGGCGTAACACTAGCCCCAGCGTTCCTCTGGTCAATCACCATGTTGCCATTAATGATTCTATTCTTACCAACTACGTTAGCTGAGTTAGGCGTGACTCCATTGATGGTTGTTGTGTTACCATCGTTAGCATCTGTAATTGCATTGACTGCGATTGTACTCATAGTTATCCGATCATATATCCCATAAATGTACTGGTGCTAACTACATTCCAATTTGTATCTGTTGACGTATAAACGCTGGCATTAAAATAATCTGATGTTGTCATTTCTGCCATTAAATGCCCAGATATAAAATCATAAGTGGCGTTTGGACTTTGAACAATACTATAACTTTCAGCAGAACCACTTGTAGAGTCATTTTTTCTAACAGTTAAAATAATATAACCAGAACCTATAAGGTCAAGCCTAAGAATACAATGAACCATATATAATCCAGCAACAGGAGGATAAAATTTTCCATCAGTTACCGTAAATCCATTATTAAATAAATTTTGAGAAGCGTTGGAATAATTATTCCATAAAATAGTTGTATGTGTAGCGGAAGCTGTAATATTTTGTGTACTAAGACTACTTCTAAATGACGGAACATTTGGTCTAGTTACATAACCATTAGAGTCAATATTTAAAGAGTTTGCTGGGGCAGAAGAATCTACATTGACCGCTCCGCTACTCGTTAATATTTCTCCAGCCTCATCAGGTAACGTCAGCGTCCTATCTGTATTGCTATTAGGGGCAGCAATGGTAAAGTCCCCTGTCCCACTAGCATTCCCCTGAATAACAACTCTACTCATTACATATTCTCCACAACAGTTTTAAGTGCGTCTACATCTGCAGCAGCATCGATATCAGTCTGGACTGTCTCGTACTTAGTCCTAATAGCAGCCCTAGCAGTCTCAGCAGCAGTTGCATCAGCACTAGGGATCTGCTTAGATATAACTTCATCATGTGGCTCAAACTCTTCAGCACGTTTAGCTCTACGCATATCATGTGCAATAGTCTTAGCTTTAGTTAAGTTAGTTACAATCGGCATTATGAATACTCCCAAGCATCTCTAAAAGTTCTATCACTAGGGATGTCAGCTACATCGACAATCTGATACGCTACACCAGTAGGTACATCCTTCTCTGCGATCTGTTCTATTGTTAATCCACAATTAGGAGCAGGTACTATGACTGCAACTCCTCCGTCATCTGTGGGATATATAATTCTTTTATCCATTTATTGCTCCTTATCTAAAAAATACAACAGACGCTACTTCTGGATCAATATAAGCAACAGACCATGTATATCCACATTTAATGTTGATTGATCCTGCAGCATCAGTTCCTTTACTATACAAAAGTGGCATTTCTCCTGCAGATCCTCTACTAGAATGAGAAGCCATAGCATAATTTCTATCCGCAAAAGCAGTAGCAAAGTTAACAGTATAGTCTCCAGTAGTGTTATCAGTGATGCTAGTCACGTTATGCGATGCTCGTATAGCAACAGTACCTGTCCCATTCCAATTAACCCAAGCCTTTGCAGATCCGTTAATTACATTAGTGACCGCAGTAGACTCTGTGTCTAACTCGTCAGCTATTGTTGTTGTCTTTACTTTTCCTGTTTTAAGTGTACTCATTTGATTTACCTGTTAGCGGAATATAGCGACAGATACATATTCAGGATCAATATATGCAGAGCCTGTAGAAGTGTATGTACGCGTCCTACAAGATGTAGTAGTAGGAGCAGCAGTAGAATTAGTTGAAGAAGTTGCGTTTCCAACAGCGCCGCGACCACTGCTTGATATAAATGAATAATTAACATCCGGCATTGCAGTCGTAAAGTTGACCGTGTAGTCACCAGTACCATTATCAACAATGCTACTTACATTTCCAGATTCTCTAATCATATTGGCTGCTGTTTGTGTGCCATCAAAGTTAACCCACGCCTTGCAGGTATAAACTTCTACGTTGCCTGTGGTCTTGATTGTGTCTACCTTAACTGTACTCATGGCTTAGGATTCTCCGTCTTAACAGCAGCAATAGCATCCTTCCAAGTGGTTGTACCATTCACACTATCCCAGTACTGCATGTCGAGTTGTTCTTGGATTGATGGATACTTAGATGCTCGCCTATCTTGATATGCTTTAGAATCCATTAACGCTTGTGCAGCATCCATGTCATATTCAACGACATTGTTGTTTGCGTCATAACCTACTCTGTCAATAAGTTTAACAATAGAAGGATTTAATTGAAGAATAGCCTCTTGAATAATCATTGTGCTACCTCCATTAAAGTTATCATTGACGTGCTGTTTCCTTGCTGGACAATATAATATGAAGCGTTTTCTGCATTCCTACACGTTGTTTTATAAGTAACAGCAGAAGTAGTTGAAGGAGAATCGTACCATTGAAAAGATGCACTATGTCTTAAATAAGTATTTGTTACTGTATAACCAACACCATCAGCACCAACAACTAATTCTGTAGAATCTCGATACAATTTAAATATCCCTCTATTACCATTATTTGCATTACCTTTTTGATTAGTCGGATGATTTACTAAAATTAAAATTTTACTAGAAGTGCTAGAAGGAGTAATTGTTGCAGTTAACGTAGTATCTGTTTCTGTATTGTTACTTAACGTAACTTCTGTTGTTGTCGTAGCATGAACAACCTGCAATACTCTGTTATTAGTAGTGCCAGCAGTGTTAGCAATCGTGTCAACTCTTAACGTACTCATAAGATCACCCAGTTCCCACCGCTTGTCACAGTTACTGTAACGCCACTACTAATCTCTATGTCACCTATGCTTGCAGCGTTCTTAGTTGCTGCAATAGTGTAGTCAGCGTCTATGCTTTGTTCGTTCTCTATAAAGTTAGGAAACTGTATTCCTGATGATCCGTTAATTACAACTGCCATATATTCACCTATGCCGCTAGTTTAGTCCAAATTTCAGAATTTGTAGATTGCTTTGTCCAAGTCTCGCTGTTTACACTCACCGAACTCCACGTCTCACTATTGGTGTCGAGAACAATCCAAGTTTCTGCATTTCCAGACACTTCCGACCACGACTCAGCGTTGACCGCCTCATCTTCCCATTTTCGTCTTGCGTCAATTGTGATTGTCGAAACTGAACTCGATACGCAACTTCGCTCGCGAACGCGCTCCATGTCTGCCGCAGTCGTAGCACTTGCGGATATTGCTGAATCTGCTTCAACAACCGTTTCAAAACTTGCCGTCGCGCTTGATGATGCAGATATGCTTGCGCTGAACAGCTTGATGCGCTCACCGTCTGACGTAACAGACGCGCTCGCAGATACCGTTGCCTCAGTTTGCCGCTTCCTAATGTAAACAACTGCAATAACTGTATCGCCAGCTGCGAGTGATCCAGACTCCCGTAATCGTGTTGAATCGCAAGTGTTAATCGCTGCACAAGTCGCGCTCGATGTTGAGTCAACGACCGTAACAAAACTGGCACTTGTCGTTGACGCCGCATTAATCGTTGCGGATGCATCAATATAATTCTTGCCAGCATCTGCCGCTGAAAAGGATTGTTCACTAAATGCGCCTACACTAAACATTTAGACCACTTTCCAACTAGATCCTGACGGCACAGTGACGCTAACGCCAGAATTTACAGTTAATGGGCCAGCAGATATTGCGTTGTTTCCACTGGTAATCGTGTAATTTGATGCAATCGTATGCGTATGCTCAAATATGGCGCCAGAGATAATGCCGCCAACAGACGTTAAGTCTGCCGGAACGTTTACATCATCATTTGAGTCGGCGTATATCGACTTTTCCGCAGGATAAGTAACAAATACATCTTTTGTCCCAGCGCCAAGATTTAATGCGCTGCCAGAGTTTGATGACTCTAATATCGTTGTGCGGCTTAAAGTCGTGCCAGAGGCCGTATAAGTACCTAGCCCAACCTCGTAGTCGTTGCCTGACACAATTGCATAATATGTCGTGTTGCCATCGCCAACGGCGGCAAAAGACTGAAAGCCGTCTGCAGCGCCGTCAAGCGTTAACGTGCCAGTTCCGGTTGTCGTGCTGGTTTCTTTGACTCGATCTTTTACAACTAAAGCCATATTAGTCCTTAATCAAGCGTGATATCTAAGTCTCCAGCTGGTACACGAAACACGTCGCCAGTCTCAATAGCCTTGGATGTCGTTAGTGACGCATAAGCAATTAAATTACCAGCGCTAGATGCGTCGTAAATGCCAACGTGACTTACTGTGCCGTAGTTTGCAGTCGCTGTAGGAAACTCAACTGCCGCGTCAGTCGTCGCAGTGTTGCCAGATACGCTAAATGTTACGGTCTGTCGAGCATATGCCGTGCCAGATGTTGTGACCTCAGTTCCACTGCCATCCTCGTCTGGATTGCTTGTAAAAAGCGCCAAATATAATGTTGACGGCGCAGTGTACGCGCTGTTCGTAAAGACGTGGTCTAGTAACTCAGTCTCTAAATAGTTGGAGAAACTCATCCTAATCCTCTCACTTTAAGTTTTAATCCAGATCCAGAATGTCTAGATCGGTCTGATGATTCGTTTAATCTTGCAACCGCCGCTGAATACAACTGCGCCCAAACTGTGATCCGTGCATCTTCCTGCAAGTATGGCGCAGAATGCATTAGCGATCCATATAAATATACATCTGGCGAGTCGTCTAGCAGCCAGTTGTCACTGTTTGACGCCAAATCAGGTACTTTAGCAAAGTACAACAGCTCCAGCGTGTAGTCCGCATCTGGCGTCGGATAGAAGTTAAACTGCCCATCTGCATGAGCGTAATACTCAGGCCGACCAGACACATCCTCAGCGCCAGCGCGCTTATCTGCCATAGCATCTCGAGATATTAAATTAACAACGGTCGTGCCTGTGCCTTGTATGCTAACTCGGATTGTCTCCATCCAGTCTGCCGGAACTTGCGAGTATTGATCGCCAGCGTCAATCGTTGCCGTTGATCGAGTTTCCATCTTGTAGTGCCGAATATCGCGATTGATCTGCGACTCCGCTAACTGAATAAACGTCGGTATGACTGCCGTTAGATCACTTCGATTTAGGTAATCGGCGACTGTCGATTGTAATGTGCTGTAGTTTGTTATTGTCATATTCCTATTCCCGGTCTGCGATCAAATGTCGGCACTGGCGGCGCTTTATAATTATCTCTAAATAACTCATAAACACCTTGCCTGATCTCTGGACTTAGATAATTAAACTCATGCATTAAATATCCTTCAACATCCTGTATTCCTTGTTGACTAAAGTAATTAGTTAAATACTCGACCATCTCTGGCGACATATTTTCTCTGGTAAACGCATCTGGCGGCCTTATTGATGGATCGTTACCGTATCCATAAGATGGCTCATCCATAACGCCGCCTCGAGGCACATTGGGATCTAAACCGTAAACATAATCGTCTTTCTTCTGTTGTTCACGAATAGACTTTTCCTCTCGTTTTCTAGCAAAATCCAAGAACTGGCTGCCAAGCCCTTTTGCCCCTTGGATAATTTCATCTAGTAATCCTCTTTTTTCATCTGCCATAATTATCCTTAAAACAAAAGTCCATAATTATTTTTTTTATCTTCTTGTTGGCTAGATAACAATCCACCGCCAACTGGTGCAACTGGCGCGGCACTAAACAATGGCTGGCCTGCCTTAGTTCCTGACTTCATCTCTGGAGTAATGTCCATATACATGACGTCATCTCCATTGTCCAGCTTGCCCATGTAAACTTTAGACTTAAACTTTTTGGCAATTTTTTTCATTGAGTCAATGTAGGCTTTGTCATAATAATGCTTAAATCCATCATAGCCATATTCAATGTCTGAGCCATCTTCGTTTTTTACAACTCTAATTTCAGAATCGTCTACTGGCGCGTTTCTAATTCTGTTAGCTAACTTTTTGCCAAAAATATCTTCTAATGTTTGATAGTTAGATGAATAAGCATTTAAGAAAACAGTCTCTTCATCCACAGGGCCAAAATATGTGTTGTAACCGGGGAAAGTAACAGAATCGGTTTTTTCATCATATTTTATTGAGGGAGTTGTTTGATACTTACCGTATCTTTTCGCCTGAGTTCTTGCATTTGTCAATGCAATTCTGTCGTATCCCTCGTCCGAAGCAATTTTTGCCGCTCTTTTAAGTGCTACGCTATACCACTCATCCTTAAATGGTGCGTCTGGAACGCTGCCATATGAAATCAGTTTATTTTTTAATTCTAAAAGCTTTTCGTTTAAGGGATTTAAAAGTTTTTCTAAACCATCTTTACGTTCTCTATGGGCCTGATAAGTTACCAGTGGATTTTTCTTATCCCAATCACTTATAAACTCTTCTTTCGCGTAAATAATTTTTTCTCTTAAATCCTGATATTCTTTTTCAGCGGCTCGCATCCCTTCAAAATCTGTAATGTATTCAGGATTTGTATACTTTCCTTGGTCATCTGGCTTTCCTCTTCCTGCTTGATGCCAATCCGATTGTATTTCATCTAACAATAATACTTTTTTACCATCATCAGATTTATGATCAGCCGTCCTCATATGGGCTAATACGTTGTTAACACGTGGATAATGAGAAGTTTGATAAACTTCTTGTGTCGCATCATCTGGCAAGGTAAACACAATTTCTCTTAAATTATCGCCACCTTTAGTAATGTAATCGTTATATTGAGGCAATCCGCCGCTTAAAAATTCACGATAAAAATACTGTGCGTTTTCCAGTTCATATCCATCAATTTCTGGATCTAATTGATTTATATATTCCTCAAATTCATAATCTTCCGTAAATCCATAAGGATTTTCTTGATACGTTACCTCTTTAACATCAACTCTGTTATCCCTTATGTATCTTTGAACTTCTTCTGCTGTTACGTTTTTCTTGCCTTTTAAAAACTCATCAAGGCCAATCCATTTTATTTCGCTGTCTTTAATGTTAGGAGTTTTTCTTATATCGTTTAAAAATGATTGCCCAGATCCAGACTTACGATTTAAGTTCATGGCTGCGTTCTCAACTGCGGAATAAAATCCCATAGCGTTAACGTTCGGCCCTGTTGGGCCGCTTGGCGCAACTTGAGGCGATAGACCAAGCCTTTGCGATGCGCTATCTGCCATATCTACAAATTTTTCTCCAGCAGCCTTCAGGCCCGGCTTACTAGCCCGTAACAATCCGCCTACTGTTTGAGGCGCACTAAGTCCAACGCCAAGGACGCCTGCCCCTAAGTCAAACATCTCTTCGCCAGTCAAGTCAGCACTTGCATCACCATAAGATATTTTATTTAGCGCCTCTGGAATTTGCCCAGTGATTACTTCGCCAAGAATTGATGGGGATGTCGTTATCGGTGCATATTTTCCTTGAGCGCCTGTAATCTCAGCGCCCAAACCAGTTCCAAGAACATTTTTTGCAAAATTTCCAACGTCAGGCATTTCGCTAAAATAATTTTTAACGCCAAAAATAGCATCTGAAAAAATACCAGCAATTGGCCCTCGAGGGCTTTCTGACAATCGGTCGTTGGCGCCGGGCGATGGATTTAACATTGAGTCAATGTTATCTTGCATTGTCCGCTGCATTGGATTAAATGTTTCTAATGGCGTTCCGACTTTATATGCCCCTTCAGCAAATGCAAGCGCAGATTCTTTATCTTTCATTTGCAACATATTATTACTTGCCATAGCGTTTATCATTGCAGCCATATTGTCTGGATCGCCATTTGGCAGCACAAACTCTTTTAGTTCACCGTTTGGCATTTGCTGGATAGTTGGAAACACATACCAATTTCCATCACTGCCTTGCTCTGCTGCCATGCGGTGAGTAGATATTGAACCGTCACCATTTAAAATAAACTTGTGACTCTGAGGATTGTAAATCCTGTCTATAAATTCTGGAGCGCCTGCGGATGCTGTACCAGCTACCAGTCCGGGAATGCCAACCATTCCAAGCGCTTTAAATCTTTCTAATTGCTCATCATCCAAAACACTAAACGTAATGTTTTTGCCAAGAGCCGTAAGATCGGCAGACGACGGATTGTTAGGATCTAAAAGCGTCTCAGTTCTAGATACGCCTTGACTGTTTCGCAATGTATCAATTGGGATTCCGCTTGCGTCTTTTGCATATGCCTTTTGAAGATCGGTAAAATTATAAGGGCCAATATTTCCAGCCTCAATTATTGGCGACACGCCCTCGCCGGGGAATCCAGTTGCGTAACTAAAATGTTTAGTTGGAGTCAATTCACCAGCGGTATTAAAAATACCAAAATTACCAAACGTGCCATCTCTAACATTCAATAACTCTGGCTTAGTAACGAGCGTTCGCATCGCGCCGGGGGAAAGAAATCCTTCGCTTTCAAAAAAGTTTTTAGTTCCAAGTCTATTAACAATTGCTTTTCTTAAATCTGCCGGTGCAATCCTCAATTGGTGAACAGATAAAGGATCATCAATACCAGCCCAATTTTCTATTTTGTAATTTTTTGTATAAGTTTCTTTTTTGCCATTAGGGAGATCTCTAGTTTTAGTTACATCAAATCCTTTTTCTCTAATTAACTTGTCTAACTCTTTTTTTGCTTGTGGGCTTAAAATTTCAAAAGCATGAGCCATACCAGTTTCTGCCGTAGCAGTCGAGAAGTCCACTCCCGTAGGAGACATATAATGTGGGGCAAATAATGGAGGCACTCCAAATTGATCTTCTGCCGCCCTAGCAACTTGTAAGTGCCTATTAGCTATTACAGGTTGATTTGCAAATAAAACAGGATCTTGCAGTAGCCCTCTAAACATATAATCATCGCCGCCCTGAACCATAACAGGGCGAGATAAAGGAACTCCATTAATTTCATGGATAGATGTATCTGTTTTTGTTCTATCAACAATAGAGGACAAAATAGGAACTCTTTTATTTCTTTGAGCAAATTCCTCTATGCTTCTAGGCTCAGGAACAATTGGCGCTTGCGAAGCATCTTCTTTCCATGTCAGATTTTTTACAGAATCTATGCCTTTTTTAGAAGGATTGCCAGACCCAGCCTTTGCAATTCTAGGATCAAATATCCCACGAACCATCATCTCTAACAAATTTTTTGCTGGCCCCACTACGCTATCCCTCGCAAGTTACGCCTGATTGGATCGCCCCAGCTCGATGCTTGATTCTGGTATCCAACCGCCAAGTAACGCATTGCATCTGCGCCATGTGATGTCCAGTCATGCCGAGGCCTGCCTCGCCAAGTTCTGCCCTTCTCGTCAAAATCTCGTTGGTATTGCCGCAATGCCTCGATGCCTCGATTGCACTTAGATTCGTCGAACCAGCATCGCCCGAGCATGGATCGCACTGCCTGTATTCCATCATCGACCATTAGCTTTGGTGCTATTGTCACGGGCCTTATCCCTAGCGAATCCAACGTTTCGAGCCGAGACTTGCCAGTTCCCAGCTCTTTGACTTGCACGTCATGCGGTAGGACGTGCGACTCATAAACATAATTCTTGTCTTGCAACACTTTGGCGTAGTGATCTAATCCGACGCCAGAGCTTTCGTAGTAGTCGATCAGCCTGACCTCGGCTCCAACGTGTTGTGCAAACCAGATTGAGGTCGAGTCACCAATGCCTAAATCCCACGCTGTAACGACTCCAACGGCTCTATCATATGGAACTACGGCAATCCGTCCAGTATTTGTTACTTCCTTCATCTCTGTGCCGTAATAAGCGCCAGTGATTGCAGCCTCGAAGCTGCACTCGAACTCCTGCTCGTATCGATCCTCGCCCATTGTCTTTAGCGCCGCGTCTAGCTCATCGCTCGGCAATATGCCAGTGTCACTAGCCTTATGCACCGCCGAATACCACGCTGGGTCATTGCGCGATGCGTCAAATATCTGGAAAAATTCGTTCTTACCTTTGGGAGTACCGATAAACGTTGCGCGGCCTTGACGATCTGCGATCGCTGGTCGAATGACTGTCGACCATGCGTTCGCCGGAAAGTCAGCTGGCTCGTCCAACACCACCGAGTCAAAGTACAGCCCTCGCATCGAGTCCGCTGTCTCGGCGCCAAACAATCGTATGCGAGCGCCATTAGGAAAATCTATGCGCAGCTCGGACTCATTGATCTTGATGCCCGGTATCCCGTGCGTAAATTCCTTACAGTAATCCCACGCCACCGCCTTGGCCTGCCGATAGCTTGGCGCAATGTACGCCACTCGGACGTTGGGACGGTCAATCGTGAGCGCGTCGCGGATCAAGTCATTGATCGCGGCGACAGTCTTGCCGCACCGCCGATGAGCCACCAAACAGGCAAATCGACTCGTTCTATCGTGAAACGGGATCATGACATCCCGAGGTTTGTACGGAATCGTTATCTCAGGCATACCATCCTAAGAAGTCCGCCATCATCGCAAAAGTCGTCAGCACACAGCCAGCCACCATCAAGAATAGGAACTTATCCCAGTTACTCATCCTTGCCCTTCCATTTGATGACCAACGGCCCACCAGACTCGCCAGTGTGCTCGAGCTGCTGTTTCTCGCCATAACGTTTGGGCAGCAGCTTGCTTGCCACCCATTTGTGCGCGTCGACCTTCAATCGCGCCACGTTGTATGTCTCCGGCGTCGCATCGTAGGCTATCTCGAGGATATCCTCTGCGGCAAACTCTTGACACGCATTCTTCGCTCGCGCGTATTTGTCGCGTATCGAGTCGTGTTTGTACATCCACCGATAGAATGTGGACTTATCTGGCGCCCAGCTCTCGGTCTTGCAGATGCGATTCAATGATCGACCAGATGCGATCTCCTCGCAGATTCGATCCACCAACTCATCGGTGTAATCAGTTGGCCTTCCAATTTTTACTTCTTCATCACTCATCTCTGACTCCATCCAAAATTCAATATATTCCATTCTAGTTCAGACATGACAATCGGGACAGGACAAAAAGGACAAAAGACATAACTCTATAGAGTTATGTCTTGTCTTGTCCTCTAATTTATTTGTCCCCGACAATGTCCTCGACTTTGTCTTTAAAAATTGTAAGTTGTTGATTTTATTAAGTTTGTTAAGGCAATACTCCAGGACATTGCAAAATGTCCTCAAATGTCTTTTGTCCTCAAATTGCTCTAAGTCATTGATTATATTCATTTGTCCTCAGTTGTTAACTTGTGTGTCTAAAACTGCAACAAAAGTGTTATCGGTAACCGACCATCCCT
>Ga0222719_10002192_pt1 | contig 18037 bp, 31 predicted proteins | sample C33_34DmetaG_FD_165039 | JGI IMG/M metagenome (GOLD analysis project Ga0222719, IMG submission 165039) | Estuarine water microbial communities from San Francisco Bay, California, United States - C33_34D | ecosystem: Environmental > Aquatic > Marine > Unclassified | place: USA: California... | reverse complement strand
GTTAGTGTGATAGTTTCCTGTATCTCATCGTAGTTAGCATCCAAGCCTTTGATTAGGATTGTGTAGCCTGCGTCTGCTGTATCCCAGCGCAGAGTCATAGTTGCTGCTGCTGTGGGCCAGGGGTAGGCTGCGGCCAGTTCCCAGGCTGGGATAAAGTCTGTGCCAATGGCTTCATTGTATCCAAAGATGTTGCGAACACTATTGCCCGCACTCTTGCCCAGTGCGACTGAGGTTTCCCAATTTATGTATTTTTCGTTATTGCCGGCCATCCTTTAGATGTCCCACTTGTTGCTTAGATAGTTTTCCACGTTGGCATATTCTGTAGCACTCAATGCTCTGTTAAACATAATAACTTCACCCATATAGCCTGTTAGGTCGTAGCCTGCTTCATTGGTGCTACCAAGATACATTATGTTACTGCCTGTGCTTAGTTGTGCTGGCTGAGTCCCAGTGTAGAGTGTAGCACTGGTCTTGTCCAATCTAGCGATCAGCCTTGCGTTTCCTGATGCTGTGCCATCATATATCAAACTCCATATATGCCAAGTGTCATCTGTAATAGTGCCTGTTCCAAAGTAGGCATAGTTGTTGCCTGTGCTTCTAAAACTGGTGGAACCATCTGCGTCAATTCTTATCTTCAAGTCGCCTGTGTTTGTAGCACACAATCCGCCGTTGGCACTGATGTCAGTAGCATTGGCAACGATGAACATACTCCACCCTTCTGCTGCGTTGAGTTGTGCGAAAGGATTGACACTGAGAATGTCGTTGCCGTCGAATTTAACATACTCATGGCTATTTTTTAAATCGCTGGCTTCATACAACGGTTTCGCAGATGCTCCTCCAACAGGATTAGCGTTGTGAGCAAAATTAGATTTATCATTCCATTGTTCTATATCTTCTTCATCGACTCCAGCATTTTGAATAGTTGTAGGATCACTACCATCATACCAAACCTGTAGGTCCACCAAGGTCTCTCCTTGGACTGCATCAGCAATACTTGCCGGAGCAGCGATTGCTCCAACATCCCAGGGACGCTTTTGGATCAATGATCCAGTGTTTTCATCATCATCCACATTGTAGTCATCGCCCTCGTAGGGATTGGGCAGCATAGTCTTGTCATAGGTATTTGCATTTCTATAGTATGTGGCTGTGGTATCGTTTGCTGCCAAACCCTTTCTCTTGGCTTCCGCAATGTAGAGTTTTTGATCCGCTCTCTGTTCCTTGGTTAATGTTGCAGGATCGTCCGCTGGTGTGCAGATAACAATGTCTCCATCTACCAACCCTGCTGCTGTCAGTGTCTTTGCACCATCGTTGGTTTGATTAATGCTTGGGTTCTTTGCGGCACTTATCTCGCCATACATTGATGTAGTAATATTGTGTCCTTCCACGGCCTGTGCAAGAGCCGTAAGTCCGTTCATTGTGGTCGAACCCATTGTTACCGTAAGATCAAATGTTACACCTGTAAGTCCTTTACACTTGATGGTTGCCATTAATTATCCCCGTGAATTCTTGTTGTGGTTCCGCGAATATCATCCACGTCCTTGGTGCCCTGCCATGTATCAGCGCCAGCATCGTGTGTGACCGCATTTACACCTGCGATCTTTTGTTTAGGCGTGTTACCATAGGCTGTGTCTTCCGTGTCAACTACGTCAGCAATCTGTTTGAATCGCTTTACGTCTTTTTCTTCGTATCCTTCTGGATTAGGATCAAGATCATTTACAATTTCTTGTGAATCTGCTTGATCAATTATATCAAGGATACTACGGATTATTTCACTTATTCGCATATATTTGTTCTCCAGTAGTATTTAGTTAAATACACACATGTTCAAATTAATTAAGCGTTGGTGGAAAAGCATTGAAGAATGCGAGGAAACTCTTGCAAGACAGGGCATACACAATTTCACTGGCTACTTTGGGCAAACCTTTATTCTAAGAGCAGATAATGATAGACAAGAAACCAATAAACGAACTGCTAAAAAATCTAAAAGATAGCGGCAAGTATAGAGTATTCAACGACATAATTCGCGAGCGAGGTGATTTTCCCAGCGCGATCTGGTATGGCCCCTACAACATCAAGAAGATTGTGAATTGGTGCTCCAATGATTACTTGGGCATGGGACAGCACAAGGTTGTGATCGATGCCATGCACACCGCACTTGATCAAACAGGATCGGGAAGTGGCGGAACAAGAAACATAGGTGGCACGTCACACTATCACGTTGCTCTCGAACACGAAATTGCAACACTACACAACAAGTCAAGAGCATTGCTATTCACATCAGCCTACGTGGCTAACGAATGGAGCCTTATAGCTCTTGCTAAGATTATACCAAATATAGTTTTCATATCTGACTCAAAAAATCATGCTTCTCTGATAGAGGGCATAAGACACAGCAAGGCACCAAAAGTCATATGGCAACATAATGATCTAGAACAGTTGGATGAACTGTGTGCCAGTGCTGTTCTTGCAGGACAAGCACCTTGCATAGTTTTTGAATCAGTATATTCAATGGATGGTGACATATCTCCTATGAAGGAGATCTGTGATATTGCTGACAAGTATAGGGCAATTACCTACATTGATGAAGTCCATGCCGTGGGGTTATACGGCGAACATGGTGGAGGCTGGACGGAACAGTTAGGGCTACAATCCCGAATTGATATAATCAATGGAACCCTTGGAAAGGCATTTGGAACGCAGGGTGGTTATATTGCCGCCGATGCTGAAGTTATTGATGCCATACGTTCAGTCTCCTCGGGCTTTATCTTTACTACATCAATGAGTCCTGTTACCTGTGCGGGTGCAATGGCTGCAATTAAGTATCTAAAGGATCACAATGAAGTAAGAGAAAAGCATCAGGAAAGGGCAAGAAAACTAAAACACAGACTACAAAAGAACGGCATCGAAGTCATGGAATGTTCAACAACGCATATCGTTCCTGTTCTAGTTGGTAATGCCAAGAAATGCAAGAGCATGAGCGATACACTTCTTAATGAACATAATATCTATGTTCAACCCATTAACTATCCTACCGTTGAGGAAGGCACGGAGCGACTAAGATTTGCTCCTACTCCTTATCATGATGATGGAATGATTGAGGATCTTATTCTTGCTTTGAAGTCTGTGATTGAACAGCATCAGCATCAGGACTAAGCCTAAACTGATCTTCCATATTGTCAGGCATACCAACTTCAAATATAATACTGTTTGCTACTAAGGCCTCTAACTTGTGAGGACTCATTTCTGCAATATCGATTGTTTTTCCTTCTTCGATGACTGCTTCCTGAGTTTCACCTGTGGTTACATTTGTATAAGTCATTTTGAATCTACCAGCATTTACAAACCAACTCTTGCGTTTAACCTTATGAATCATCATAGGGCAGGTTGCGCCTGCCTTATCAAATATTAACATTTTTCCGCAGTAGTGCTCGGTAGATGACCATATCACTTCATAGCCCCACGATCTTGTAAGTTTTCCTTGTGGTGTTAGTTTCATGTTCTTTTCTCTATAATTTGATCAATTAATCCATATTCCAATGCTTCGGTAGGACTCATAAATTTATCACGTTCCATGTCTGCTGCAAGTTGATCAAAGGTTTTTCCTTTGCTATTATGCTTGACATAAATTTCCGTAAGTTCCTTTTTCATCTTAAGGATCTCTTCAACTTGAATTTGCATATCAGTTGCCTGTCCTCTTGCGCCACCACTTGGTTGATGTATCATATGCCTTGCGTTTGGTAACATAAAACGCTTTCCTTTTGCACCTGCTTGTGCCAATAACGATCCCATTGAACACGCTTGGCCCATTACATATGTCTTCACATCTGGTTTGATAAATTGCATTGTATCGTAGATGCTCAATCCAGCAGTAACAACTCCTCCGGGACTATTAATAAAAAGTGAAATATCTTTACCTGTGTTTTCGCTTTCTAAAAATAGAAGTTGAGCCACAACAAGATTTGCCATGTAATCCTCGACAGGACCATTCAGCATGATAATTCTTTCTTTAAGTAATCTACTATAAATGTCAAAGGCTCTCTCGCCCTTGCTAGTAGATTCTACAACCATTGGTACTAATGACATTATGCTTTTTCCTTTTCTAATTTATTTTTACTATTATATTGTACATTCTGTTCTTTGTCAAGAACTGTTTTTTGCCAGTAAGGATCATTCCTTAACCAATCATAGTATATTTGGAATCCTTCCTCAACATCAACCTTTGGATCAAAACCAAAATGTTCTCTGGCCTTTGTTATGTCCAATGCTCCTCTGCTTGGAAAGTCTGCATCCTTATCTCTTACTTCTATGTTACCCTTGCCCGCAAGTTGAACTGCAAACTGTGCTGCCCTGTGTAGTGTCACGGAATGGCTCTTGGTAATGTTGTATGTTTCATTGGCTGCCCTTTCGCTTAGGGTTGCCTTGACTATACCATCCACGGCATCATCAACGTAGGTAAAGTCCAGTGTTTCGTTCTTGCCATTTACCTTTAGGGTTCCACCTCTCATTGCCGTTAATAGAAACTTGCTGATCACTCTGTCCTCAACATCGAGAGGGCCATAAACGGCACTGGGCCTTATTATGGTATGCTCCAATCCATGCTTTCGGGTATAGTCTCTTATCAGCATTTCGCCGGCCAGTTTCATTATCGCATATTGTCCCTGTGGATTGCACGTTGAATCCTCAGTCACATAATCCTCAAAGTCTCCATACACCATGCTGCTTGAAGTGTATATAATTCTTTTAACAGAATACCTTAGGCAACATTCCAATATGTTTAGCAGTCCTTCGCTCATTACCCTTGATGCAACAGCAGGATTTGCATTCACTACCTTCTGCCTTGGAAAACTGGCAAGATGTATTATGGCTTCTGGTTTAATATTTTCAATCACACGCTCCACTGATACTGTATCAGCAATGTCCATGCTGTATGTGAATATTCCAGGAATCTTTTTTCTGCGCTCAGCGACAAGATGATTCAATTCTGGTATTGGTATGATTCCATAATTGGTTGCGTTATCTATTATGAATGCTTCGTGCCCAAGATCCACCAATTTTCTTACAACATTATGTCCTATTAGGCCCAATCCGCCCGTAACAATTATCTTCATACTATTATTATATGCTCGTGTGTTAAAAAATTCAACAAACTTGGCAGTTATTTCATCCAAAATAATCTATAAAAGGACTTGACAAACACGGACAAATTTGCTATAATGTATGTATTAATTAGGCAAACAGAAAGGCGATAATATGGCATTTGAAACTACAGCACTAGACAGAATCAATCGACAGTTCCGTGAAATGAACGCAGTTGCTCCCAATATGCACTGGTCACACGGTGTTCTCTGGATAGATACTAACGATGAATCACATCTTACAATTATTAAAGACGCTATGCTAGAAGACGTTTTGGACAGAAAATACACTGTTCAATTTAACTGTCTAAAGGCTACCAAGACAGAACCTTGGGACCAATGGGCGATGGACATTGTGGAGGCTGCGTAATGAGTGAGATGGGTGATATGAAATTTACTACCGCTGGAGATATGATGCGAACACAACCACAGGACATTATTGCTAAACTGGAAGCAGACAACAGTCGTCTAGCAAAAGAACAGATAATTGAAGACGCAATGAACGAAGGACTAGATGAGTTCTTTGAAGGTGTTGCAATGTGTTTGGATAAGTTGCACACGTTTGGTGTCAAGCAGGTTCCTGAGAAAAAGGAAGACGCTGGACAGGGCCTTGCATGGAAACCATTTACAGAATTGGCAGAAAGTCTTTACAAGAGAGAACTAACTGGGCATGCGGCACAGGATGCTATTAAACTAGCGATGGATGTTGCTACACAGGAACAGTGGAATGGATTCTATCGTAGGATTCTTATTAAGGATCTGCGTTGTGGAGTGAGTGAAAAGACTGTTAATAAGATTGCTAAGAAATTAAAACTGGACAAGTATAAGGTGCCTGTGTTTGAATGCATGCTGGCACATGATAGTGCTAATCACGAAAAGAAACTAACAGGCAAAAAGTTACTAGAACCTAAACTGGACGGTGTGCGTTGTGTTACAGTTGTAGATTACCAACAGAAGACTGTTACACAATATACTCGTAACGGTAAGGTGCTAGAAAACTTTGGACACATCACAAAGGCACTTGAAGGATACATGGAAGAGATTGGACGTGCATATGTATTAGATGGCGAAGTTGTTTCAAACTCATTCCAGGATCTAATGAAGCAGGTGCATCGTAAGGACAATGTGCATGCAGAAGATGCCAAACTGTGTTTGTTTGATATCATTCCACTTGTGGAGTTCAAGGCAGGTGAAAGTGTTCAAGGACAGAAGCGCAGATCAAATATGCTAAAGACATTTGAAAAGATCTTTAGTGACACGGGCTGTATTGAAATTATTCCGCAGACTGAAGTTGATCTTGACACTATGGTTGGCGAGGTAGAGTTTAAGGACTTCAACAAGAAAATGGTTGAGGAAGGTTACGAAGGCATTATGATCAAGGACATTGATAATCCGTATGAATGTAAGAGATCAACTTCGTGGCTCAAGATGAAACCCTTTATTGAGGTTTCGTTGGAGGTAAAAGATGTCGAAGAAGGAACAGGCCGAAACGTCGGCAAACTTGGTGCATTCATTTGTGAAGGCACTGATGATGGAAAGAAGATTAATGTTAATGTCGGCAGTGGTTTCACTGACGCTAATCGTGATGAGTTTTGGACTGGTCGCGATAATATCCCAGGTCAAGTTGTAGAGGTTAGAGCAGATGCTATTACGCAAAATCAAGATGGTACTTACTCGCTTAGGTTTCCTAGATTCCTACGATTCCGAGGATTCAAAGCAGGTGAGAAAATCTAATGTTGTTATTTGGGATTTAGAAAGAGAAGGTTAATGATTACACTATACAATGAAGACTGCTTTGATGCATTTAAAAAGATAAAGGATAAATCCATTGACATGGTATGTGTTGATCCGCCATACGGAACAACTACCATAGACTGGGATAAAACTTTAGACTTCGACAAAATGTGGGTTGAACTAGAAAGAATAGTAAAACCAAAAGGAAATATTGTTGTGTTTGGTAGCCAACCATTTACCAGTCTAGTTATTGCTAGTAAGATTGATTGGTTTAGGCATGAACTAATATGGAACAAGAACAAGTGTGGTAGTCCTGGGTTGGCAAAGTATAGACCACAGAAGGTACATGAAAATATTATGATATTCTCAAAAGACAGTGGAGCCACCTACAATCCTATAATGGAAGAAGGTGAGGCATATAAGAGAGAGGCCAAGGACAAGGAAAAAGGTTATGGTACCGGAAGAAACTCACACGGATACGGATTTTCAAATAACAAGCCATACTTGGGCGGTGAGAACAAAGGAACACGCTATCCAAAGAGTATCTTGCATGCGAGTAGAAACTTTTCTGCACAACAAACTGTGCATCCAACACAGAAGCCAACAAATATTTTAAATTGGTTGATCATGACCTATAGCAATCCAGAAGAGACTGTTTTAGATTTCACCATGGGTTCTGGTAGTTGTGGAGTGAGTGCAAAACTAACAGGAAGAAACTTTGTTGGTATCGAAATGAACAAAGAATATTTCGATATTGCACAGAAAAGGATTGACAATGCGGAAGAAGGTAGTGTATTATTAAGCGATAAACAGTTATCAACCCAGATACCAGATAATGTTCAGACCACACCAAAGAAAAAATACGAACAGGGATTGTTAGAAGAAATACGCAATCCAGAAAAGGCAAAAACAAAAGGCCCAGATCTGTTTATTGAGGAGAACGCAGATGAATCCTAAGGCACCACAAATACTAAATGATATTGTAAATGCTCTTACAACATCCAAACTAAAAGCAGTGACTGAAAATGCAGAAGGTCGTGTTAATAGTAAAAAGGACGAAGATAAGATCATTGCATGGCTAATGAAGCAACCACAATTTGAAGGAAAGATACATGACAGTTCCTTGCGTGGGTTTGGCGACATGGAAGTAATTGACGATGACAACGTTAGACACGTTGTTAATATCAAGACCAGCATCGGTAGTAGTGATAATGCATTTAGTAAATTGGGTATCCTTTGGGCATTAACGGATCTAACCATGCAGGATTTTGAGGATCTCAAGATTAGCAAAAAAATATCGGATGAAAAGTTTGCAGAACTTATTCTCAAGCACAAGAAGGAAACTGATAGAGACTATTGGTTCCTAACTCTTGACAAGAATGACTTTAGTCATGTGATGGTTCGTGGCGTAAAACAAATTACTAACTGGGGCAAGAACCCAACAAACAATTTACAAATACAATGGAACAAGGAACACAAATGTGAGCCTGGTTCAAGAGACTTCGATGAAGTTTTTGATGATGTTATTACCGACGGTGTGTTCTATTGTTGGGAAACCAAAGCAAAACAATGGAAGGCTGCAATTGCACACAGGAATGCAGTACATGCTGAATGAAGAAATTTACTGTTGATATTAGCGTAGGCGACACAATAATGGTAGGAAAGTTTAAAAACGTTCCTATCAAGGTAGTGGATATACAATTTGATGAACACGGTCAGCCTGTCATTATATCAAACGGTGGAAAGAAACATCTTTTTAATTGTAGGGTAGATAAACTGAGTCCAGGAGGAATGACTCCTGCACAGATACAAGCAAAGGCAAAATCAACAACAAGGAAAAAATGACACTAGGACACGGATTACTTTTATTGTTTTTAGGTGTTACTTCTTCAATAGGACTATTCATCCTACTGGGTAAGTTAGAAAAGAGCAATGAAAAAAACAAAGAGGAAGAAACAGACTAAGGAATGGTATAGGATTGTATCAACATACAATTCAGATGTGCCAATGAAGTATTGCGAATACACTGAGACTGTTCATATGACATATGGTAGAATAATGAACAAGGTTAATAGGTATTATAACGTGGGCTATGAAGACTACGGCAAGGCAGAAGCAGTTGAACTAGAAATGTTAACAAAGGAACAAATCAATGATGAAAATTGAAGATATAACTCCAGGCAAGAGTTACGGTTGTAAATTTAAGGTAACAACCATGCTGGATGAAATGGGTAGGCCAGCACCTAACCTAAGTGATGTTCCACTAAAGGGTCCGGCCGAATACGAAGGCTTTGGGGTTATTCAAGTTAGAGATACAAACAGTCGTTTGGTAGAACTATATGATACTACTGCTCGTAAAACATTCCGTGTAAGTTTTGATGATATCTGGGATATCGATGATGTTGAGTATGTAGATTAGAGCCAGTTATCTACTGCTTGGCTTCCTGAAGTTTTAATACAGTTATCCCATACTTCATCAATGTGTTGTTCAAAGATGTCTTCTGGATTAATATCGTTTGCTATCAACCAACTGCTTGATCTAGTAAATGGTGGAGTTCCTGATAACTCCATATCCAATTGTCCAGGAGCCCAAGTACATATTCCATAGGCTATTCTAAAATAATTTGGAACATCACCATCGGATAGATGATGAAACATAACTTCATTAGATGTTACACTCCAACTGTCATTAACAGGCATTGTGTATTGGCATTTCCATTCTGAAGAATGTAGCATCCATATTGATCCTCTATTAACCGGACCTCCCCAGAATAAAGGAAATTTCAAACTGTTTGGAATTCCTAATTCTATTGCAATCTGTGATATATCGTGATTGGTTGGTTTGTTTATACAGAGTGCAAATGTTCCTGCGAGATTATTGTGTGTGACTAATAGAACTGTCTTAGAAAATCTGCTGTCGATCATTGCAGGCGGTGCAATTAAAAATGATCCGCTCGTAGGTTTCATCCTAACTCCAATCTGGTAATGGTCCGCCGTATTTCTTTCCTTTGATTTTCTTACCGCGGACTTTAACTCTATCGTGACCAACCTTGTGACTCTTGCCACCCTCTCTGGATCTGTAACCCTGACTCTTGCAGGATGCCAATTGTGAAGCACCCAGTGCCGAATCAGGCTTTCCTGATGTGCATAGTGCTCTGCTTGCTGGTTCTTCCTGTACGTAGTATCCTAATACTTCTGATATTTTCATTAAATTATTCCTGCTACTGTATAAACTGCCGTTACTAATAATGCTTTGGTATCGAGATCATCCGCTTCTCTATCTAACTTGTTTGACTCTACTAGTTTTTCCATCATTGCTTGATACTCAAAATCTTCAAGTCCTCCGCCTTCGAACTGTTCGTTGATGTCTAAAGCCATCTTTGCTCTTTTTTCCGCCCATGATTTACCACAAGTACTTAAAGTTTTTAGCTCTTCGATCATCATATCGTTCCTTACAAGTATTTATCTTTGTCCAGGAAGTCAAACAGTTCCAAACGAGTTCTTGGATGTATGGCACTGTTTAGGAATTTTTGTAAATGATTGAACCAATTACCCATCTGTATAAAACGAGCATCACGTATTTGGTCGCCTACTGCATAATATGAAGCAATGCCCAGCGAAGCATAATAATCTATATCCAATCCACGCTTCCTACCATACTCGGGCAGCAAGGACACAAAGAATAGGCATTGATCAGCATATTCCTGGAATAGATATGCCCTGTTTAGTTGTTGCAATTGTAGGTAGCGTTCGCCAAAGGATGGTTCCGGGATTAGCTCAGTCTCCCTTAGCCTGCTTGATAGTAGCCCTACCAAGTAGTCTTCTAGTAGTTCAGGCATGCTAAAGCCTGTGTCAGCGCAGTGTCTCTGTATGTGTGATCTAAACTGCTGTTGTATTTCTAACATGATAGATCTCCTTGCACTATAAATATTTAATAGAAATATGCAATCAGGATAACTACCCTGTTTTCTCTCGGTTGTTATAAATAGATTATCTTATTTTGTAGGATGGAACCATTGGTGCATAAACACATAATAGTTCGTGCGGAGGTGCTTAACCCGCCAAGTGATGAAAACTTAGTGAGCGAACAGGTCAAGACTCTGATTGAGCGCATCGGAATGAAACTGCTGATGGGGCCATATGCAAAGTATGTTCACATGGAGGGCAACAGAGGACTAACGGTTGCTGCCATAATAGAAACATCACACGTGGTCATGCACACCTGGGACGAATCAGATCCTGCAATCATACAATTGGATGTTTATACTTGTGGGCCTTTTGATCCTTTGGTAGTGTTTGATTGGTTGGAACAATACGGACCTACTAAGATAGATCACAAGTATTTGGATAGAGAATTCAAGATACAGGAACTTAAGGTTAATAAACCACACTCCTATACAACACAGGAAATTGTCCAAGCAATGGACAAGATAATGCTGCTCTAGTTGCAGTTACACTTTAATTCATAATCCTTAATTGCTGCTTTTATGGCGTCTTCTGCTAGAACAGAGCAATGTATCTTTACGGGAGGTAAAGCGAGTTCTTTTGCAATATCGGTGTTCTTGATGTCTGTTGCCTCGTTGAGGGTCTTCCCTTTAAGTAATTCGGTGACCATACTAGAACTAGCGATAGCACTACCGCAGCCATATGTTTTAAACTTTGCATCCTCTATGATACCTTCATCACTAACCTTTATCTGTAACTTCATTACGTCACCGCAAGCCGGTGCCCCAACCATACCAGTCCCAACGGACGGATCCGCTTTATCTAAACTACCAACATTTCTGGGATTATTGTAGTGGTCAAGGACTTTATCTGAATAAGCCATTGCCAACTCCTAAAAATTATATAAAATATTTAGTCAGAATAATAGGCCCCGAAGGGCCTATTGACATCACTGCCCTGGAGCAGGGAAGTCTAAAAGATTCCTTGGCTTGAACTGTATCTTCATATCTGTTAGATACGGATCACAGCCTTTGCCTTCCAATCTATCCGCTAACCACATTTCAAAGGCATCCTTGTCTTCGTATACCCTTGTGAAGTTATAGGTTCCGTCAGGTAGTTCTCTGTTGAATGTAACTACAACTTCCCCGTCATAGGCTTGTGCGGTATCGATAATAAACAGTGTTGTAGCAAAAAATACTGCTGTAATTATCCAATACCATCCGTCGTGCATTTTAGTTTTCATATATCCTCCTCTAAACACAACCAGTGGGTTTTGGTAACCCACCATACTTTGTAATCGGCTTCATAGGACCTGTCATCCACATCTTAAACATATCCTTTTTGTCTTCACCGATATACTTTGCAAAATTACGAATAGCAGGAACACTTGATGTTTCTTCATAGTATTCTCGTGCTTTCATAATGTGTGCAATCTTTTCTGGAGTAAGTTCATAACCATCAGCCGTTGCCATTTCGTGCATAACATCTACTGTCCAGTCTGCCATACTCAACAGATAACCGTCACCGTCTCTTTCTAAACTCATACTTCATTTCTCCACAAATTATTTTCGTTAATATAATCCCAGTTCCAACGCCCTGCGTCAGGCCTTTTGATTATGTCCTCTTCTTTAAACGTGTTGCGAGGGTTTACAACATTATCCTTGTTACCGCCAATGGTGTGGTCTAGCATCATCTGCGGTCCATACTTGATCCTCTCGATCATCTCCTTTCTCCTTGTTATTTGCAGGATCACCTGCCTCCAAATTATCTAAGTCAGGATTGTGTTTACCGTGAAGATAACGCTTGCCATCCTTGTGATTACCTGACTCAGTTCCTACTCCGCTTATTCTTATCTTTTTCTTCATAGTAATACTATTATACTAAAGTACAAGAAGAAATCAACCTGGTAATTTTTATGGGTATATAAAATTTGTTTATAAAAGGGGTGCCAGAACGACACCCCCCAAAGTTTAAGCAAATTGTTTTGCTATTTCTCTTTCTGCTTCTGTTGCCATCTCTCTATCCCACTTGTCTAAATGCTTTTTCATAAAGCGATTAAACACGGGCGGTATCAATGCCATTGCGAATAGGGTAAAGTAACCTACTCCTGTGTTAGGAGCACCCACTTCATCCAACTCCCAGAAGTGTGTTTCACCTCTGTCGTGATGATCAGCCTGGCGACCAATCTCTATGAAGAACCAACTGGTGAATAGGGTTGAGTTGTCCCAACTGTGCCTGTAGTCTATTGGCTCGCTCTTGACACGGATCAAACCATAGTGTTCAAGATAGTTGAGTGCTTCAAGTTCAAAGTTTGATATCAACCAAACGAGTCCCAAGCAGGCAACTCCTAACCATCCCCCCGCACCAAAGAATAATGCGAGCGTTGGTATGCTCATTAGATAACCCCTAATCCATCTGTTGTTGAATGATAGGAAGGGTTTCCCCAAACGCTTTAGCCTATTTCTCTCCATCTCAAACAGGAACTTGCTCTGCCCCAGGTGTGATTTAACATAGTGAGAATAGATATCACGGCCTCGAGGTGCTGTTGCAGGATCATCCTCGCTGGCTAATTCCAAGTGATGATTATACACGTGGGCATAACAGAAATGTGCTGAACCACTTAGTGCCATCATCCATCGTGCTATGATGAATGAAAAGCCCTTGGTATGCGCAAGTTCATGTCCATAGATTATGCCTATGCCTGCAAATATACCTGTTGATAGGACCGCACCCAGAAGTTCATAACCTGACATACCGTTATAGATTTGATATGCGAGTGCTATCTGAAGTGCAACGAATACTGGTAACATCATGTACATTACTGCATTCTGTAACCAGGGGATACCGTAAGTGTCGCCATTCTCATCGAAGCCGGCACCTCGGGTTTTGTATGTTACTAAGGTGTCAAGTATAATTCCTGCTCCCAATAGGAATACACCCGTCCAGGTCCATGCACCACCTGCTAACACTCCTGCGAGTGAAACAAGTATCAGTGCTGGCGCAATGAAATACCTTAGATTGATTAGTGCTTTTTTATGATGTGCATTGTAATTACCTCCTGCCTTGCGGCTGTTGTGTAACAATGCTCGTAATAGACCTTCTATTACCTAACATAATCACTATAACATAAACCTATTATTATGTCAAGTGCTATAGTTATATTTAATGGATCAACTCAAAAACCACCGAGTTATAGAATATAGGTAGATACTAATATTGTTTATGGTTTGCACAGGGTATTGTAATGATGCAGTCTTTGATTGAGCATTTCTCGCTCCATAGGGTCACGCTCTCGCTTTAACTGTTCAAGTATCTGTTTTCGTATCTCAATAGGAGATTGTTTTCGATTGTTCTGTTTTTTGTGTTTCATTATTGTTTGGGGGAGTCTATGCTCCCCCACATGGTGTATGGTTACCAGTTATTATTTGCTTTGGTAGAATTGTGTCCGAGGACCTTGCCCTTGTTAGGACCGTGCTTTACAACGTAGCCTGAAGTGCCGTTACCGTTCACTTCAACTTCGCCTCTCGCTTTCCACATTTCAAATGCTTTCTTTTCATTAGCACGTTTCTCACTGTGCTTCTTAAGCATAAAAGAATGTCTTTCCATTTCACCCTCCTTGTTAAAGTTAGGTGCGTTCCTTCAGCATAGTGCTTACTTCCATGTTTTACTTAACACGAACGATATACATATTTAGCATATCACCTATGCATTGCCAACATATTAATGAGTCAAAATAAAATCGTGTATGCGATCTGCTAATTCTCTGTGCGGTTTTTCGCCAGGATGCCCGCCGTTTGGAAATAAATCTCTGTGCTGATCACACATATTGTAAATTATTTCTATTTCTCCAAGAAACTTTACTCTTTCTCTGAAACTATCCTGACAGGTACTCTTCTTAAGTAGAATATCAACAAATTCATCGAGAGCACAGATGTGGCTGAATGGTAATTTCTTTTGTAGTATCTCTGATCTCCAATCATCAACAAGCATTTCTATTTTGATAAAATCTCTTATGAATTGAAAGGTCGGTGCTTGACCTCCGATAACGATAGCCTTTAAATTATTTTTATTTCTAAATGTTTCAAACGCTTGATATTGTTGTTTGGCGATCGATTCTCCAATTTCCATTAATCTAAATGGCTGATTGGTGTCATACATGTGACTATCTCTAAACACTTCCGAATGAAACCATATTACCCAGTCATAGGTTTTTTCTAACATTAATGATTCTGCTCTTTCTATTGCTTTAAGATTGCTGGAACCAAATTTTGCACAATTGTCCACTTGATAGCCCAAATGCTTTAGCATTCCGGTTATATGATGGTCATCAGTGGAACGATTGGAGCCTTCTATCTGTGGCCATTGCCAATCACCCCAACTATCACCCATTATGAGTACTCTCTGCATGCTGATATTTAAAGGATTTTCTTTCTGCTTAAATGTTTCTTGGCCAGTAAATACCAATACTCTCCACCATCACGTAGAAGTTCGTTTGCTGTTCTAACTTTTTCAAGTTTGCGCATTATTGCTTTAGTATTAGTTTTGTTAAGAACCTTTCCTTCATCTCTGAGTGTTTCCAACCCGCGTATGATATCGTCAATGATTGGACAGGTGATATCGGGAACCTTGGGTGCTTTTAGTTTGGCTTTTTTCCAGCCTGATGGGTTTTTAGTAATCATGTCGCTCCGTATGATTATTTAGATGTCGTGACTATGATCAATAAGTTGGTGTTTTAATGTAGGGTTTTGTTTTCATCAACACCATATACTTCTTCCATTGTTTCTTCAAGCACGCCCAGCCTTAGTTTGAAATATTCGATCACGTTTGCTATCTTTTGTGCCGTGCGTCTGCTGTCAAAGGTATTTTCGTCTATGAGTCTTTGGTGCTGCTCTTCCAGTGCGGCTAGTTCTTCTTCAAATAGTTGTTCAACTGATACTGTTTCATACATGGCACTTCCCTATTACTAATTGTTTTACAAATATTTAGTTTGGATTAGAGGTTGTGATATATTATATTATTTCAGCATACACCCTTGTGAGTTCGTCGGCAGATTTCCAAGCACTTACTCCGCCTGCGGGTCCTACGCAGGTTAAATCATGTTTTAGGTATAGTTTTATATGAGGATGAACATCCTGCATGTTTTTCATACCAAACTGTTTCTCTGATATTATGCACACTCCGTGGCTAAACCCACAATAAACAACACTTGATATGTTGTTGTTATTACAGTACTGTATGAACTGCTGTGTGCTGTTCATTCTTGGATATTCTGACAAACAGTCCACCACTCCACCGCCATCATTGACTATAACGAACTTGTGTGTGACTTTTTCAGTGTAGGCTCTTATTTTTTGACACATTCTAATGGTTTCTGCATTCCACCAGGGATACAGTACATTGGCTTCGCTACTGTTATTGTTGTGAGGGTGCATCACCATCCACATAGCGGTCTGTTGTAAGAATCTCGTTTTCTTGTCCGGATTATTATAGTCCATTTACTTTACTCTTGGCGTAGTCTATTATTTCCTTGGCAACGTTAATGCCCGTAGCATGTTCGAAACCCTCGAACCCTGGTGCGGAGTTGGCTTCGCATACCAGGAACCCTTCCTTGCCAAACAGTAGATCAACGCCCGCAACTTCCAAATCCAATGATCTTGCTACCCTAAGGGCCATGTCCTCTATCTCGGGTGTTAGTGTATAGTTCTCGCCCACACCCCCACGTGTGATGTTGGCCTTGAATGATCCATCCTTGGCCCTACGCTTCATGGCACCCAATACCTTATCACCCACAACAAATACCCTAAGGTCTTCTCCTGGATGGGTGTCTATGTACTCCTGTACTATGATGGCCTCGTCTGTCTTGATGCCGTGTGCGAAATCTATGAAGTCAGTGAAGCGACTCTTTGATGTTACCTGATACACACCCTTGCCGTATGACCCCGCCATGATCTTGACTATTGCGGGCCACCCTATTTCCTTATCAACTAGGTTGGCATTCACGGGGTGCTTGACCAGCATGGTCTTGGGTGTGGGTATGCCCTTCTCCGCAAATATTTGGTGTGCGTATAACTTGTCCTTGGTGGCCTCTATTGCATGGGCAGGGTTCACGGTCTTGACCCCCAGCCTCTCAAGATGACGCAGGATGGCAAAGCCAAAGTAGCCCGTGCCTGATCCAGTCCTGGGTATCATGACATTGGGTATGTCCACCTGCTTGTTCTTTACCCGTATGCTGCGTCGGCCCTCTCTGCTTACTATGATGTCTATGGTTGGATGATATACCACCTCCGTGCCTGGTCCCCCCTCATCGATCAATCGTTGGGTTTCATAGCGAGTCTGCTTGGATGCTTTCTGCTGTATGATCCAGGTCTTCAAGGGTGCTCCTTTGGTTACAGTCTATTTATCGTTGAGTAGGGTTTGGCGCACTCTGTCGTAGTCCAGGCTCTTGATGGGGACTAGGTCCTTGATCGTCCAACCCTCCTTCCAATGCGCATGGTGCGTGCTCCATAGGCTGCGATACTGATAGCGTGTGGGTGCGTCATCCCAGCGTTCAAGGTTCATGTTCTTGAATGCGTCACGTGTTATGGCCTGATGCACGAAGTTGGTTATGGGTCCATCATAGAACTGGCACCATGGCCCCGTGACCAATTCCTCCATGTCTATGTTGGTAACGTCAGGCCACTGTATCAGCCTCAGCACTATGTCATCCTTCCACTTGAGCATGACATGATATGGGTTGTCATCCATGGGTGCATGCTCGACTGCATCACCCAGTATGCTTTTTACCTTGCTAACCAATGCGCTTAGATAACTTCTGTGTTGATCGTTTGAACGTCCTATGAATGAACCGCAGCGTATCCTATAGTGCAGTATCTTGAATGGGTCGTGGATGCGTTCTATTTCTCTCAGTATGTCCTCAACATGGTCCAGGGTCTCTATGGTATAGCCCACATAGCCCATGCGTATGTTTGAGCCTTTAAGAACTTCTATGGCTTCCAGTTGCTTGTTGTGTATCCGTTCACCCTGATAGGTCCAGTGGTTCATGCCCACGTGTACTTGGCTGAGCCCTGCACGATCGCATGCATCGGTGAAGCCCCTGTTACTAAAGCGCAGTGCATTGCTTACCACTTCCAGGCTCTTGAAACCCATGCCTCGTATCCGTTCCACCAGCTCAACAAAGTCAGGTCTCAGCGTGGCTTCAGCACCCGCCAGGGTTGGGTGGCTTT